>JAEEGJ010003463.1_pt1 | contig 60826 bp, 54 predicted proteins | sample 8958761 | NCBI WGS metagenome assembly JAEEGJ01 (sample SAMN16246546, study PRJNA631951) | gut metagenome | biome: gut microbiome; feature: rumen; material: RS-attached | host: Bos | place: Iran: Karaj | collected 2018-10 | reverse complement strand
GATGGTGGAATTGCAGTATTAAGCGCTTGGCCGAATGGACTTCAGAGGGCGACCGGAAATGCGTAAGCAGAGTATGGAAGACGGAGAGGAAACCTTCGTAAACAAAGTTTAGCATATGACAGTATGCATTAAGTGGGTGTTTATAACACCAAGCCGGGTGGCACCGCAGGTAGATGATACGACCTGTCCCAGCAGATAACTGCAGGGATAGGTCTTTTTTGTATTCTAAACAAACTACTTGTCCCGGGGAAAACACTTAAAAAGTCGCCAAGGGGCGCAGAAAGAGGAAAATTTATGAAAAAGAAACTGGTAGCAATTCTTACCGCAATGACAATGGTACTTGGTCTTAGTGCATGTGGCGAGGCCGCAACCAAGGCAGAGACCGCTAACACCGAAGCTGTAGAAACAACAGCAGAAACAGAGACACAGACAGCAGAAGCTGAAGCAGACACAGATGCACAGACCTTTACAGTAGGTATCTGTAACTTTGTAGATGACGCTTCCCTTAACCAGATTGTAAGCAACATCGAGAACCGTCTCGGTGAAATCGAAGCAGAGAAGAACGTTAAGTTCGAGATCAAGTATGACAACTGTAACGCAGACTCAAACGTTCTTTCACAGATTATTGCCAACTTCCAGGCAGACAACGTTGACCTTATGGTTGGTGTAGCAACACCCGTTGCAATGAGCATGCAGGCAGCAACAGAGGATTCAAAGACTCCCGTTGTATTCGCAGCAGTTTCAGATCCTTTGGGTGTAGGCCTTGTAGAGTCCATGGAGGCTCCCGGAGCAAACCTTACAGGTACATCCGATTACCTTGACACCAACGCAGTTATGAACCTTATCTTTGCACAGAACCCTGATATTGCAAAAGTCGGCCTTCTCTACGATGTAGGACAGGACGCTTCTACCACAGCAATCGCTCAGGCTAAGGAATACCTTGATAACAAGGGCGTTGAGTACATTGAGCACACAGGTACAAACGTAGATGAGGTTTCCCTTGCAGTTGACGCTTTCATCGCTGACGGAGTAGAGGCAATCTTCACTCCTTCAGACAACACAATTATGACAGCTGAGCTTTCCATCTATGAGAAGCTTGCCGATGCAGGAATTCTTCACTATGCAGGTGCCGACTCCTTCGCACTTAACGGAGCTTTCCTTGGATACGGCGTTGACTACGCTAACCTTGGTGTTGAGACAGCAAACATGGTAGCAGAAATCCTTCTTAACGGAGCAGATCCTGCATCAACACCCGTTAAGACATTTGATAACGGAACAGCTACCGTAAACACAGATATTTGTGATAAAATTGGTTTGTCCTTCGACGAAGTTAAGAAAACATTCGAGCCCTTCTGCACAAAGGTTGAAGAGATTCAGACAGCAGAGAGTTTTGAATAAACCACAGATTTAGGAGACTTAAAATGAATTTTTCGGATATGGTACCACTTTTGCAAACTGCTCTTGAACTGGGACTGTTCTCAGCTCTTACAGTGTTGGCTTTGTACTTAAGCTATTCAATGCTTAATGTCTGTGACCTTTCCACCGACGGCTGCTTTACCATGGGCGCCACGGTGGGAGCTGTGGTTGCCATATCCGGTCATCCTTTTCTTTCCATACCTGCAGCCATCCTGGCCGGAATGCTTTCAGGTCTTATAGTTGCTTTCCTTCAGACCAAGATGGGTGTGGAAAGCCTTCTTGCAGGTATTATCGTCAATACGGCATGGTATTCCGTCAACATCGCTATTATGGGCAATTCGTCCCTTCTTAACATGAACAAGACGGATACTGTTTTTTCTATATTAAAGGAGAAGCTTGAGGGAACATTCCTGGCAGGAAGCTACAAATTAATCATTGCAGCCCTGGCAGTCCTCATAGTTTTGGTTTTCCTTTCATTCTTTCTTAAAACCAGACTGGGGCTTGCCATCAGAGCAACAGGCAACAACCCTGACATGGTAAAATCATCTTCAATTAACCCCGCATTTACCACAATCGTGGGCCTTTGCATAGCAAATGCCTTCACAGCCTTAAGTGGATGTCTTCTTGCCCAGAGCCAGAAGTCAGTTAACATCGACATAGGTTCAGGCATGGTTACAATTGCCCTTGCTTCATTGCTTATAGGCGGCGTAATCATTCCAAGAGGCGGAATCACCAGAAAGGCCATCGGTGCGGTAATCGGTGCTTTTATCTTCAGACTGGTTTATACGGTGGCATTGAGATTTAACATGCCCGCTTACATGCTCAAGCTGGTTTCCTCCGTAATTGTAATCATAGCAATCAGCACACCTTACCTTAAAAGACAGCTTCCTCTCCTTAAGAGAAGAATGGCCCTTCGCAAGGTTGGTACAAATGGGGAGGAAAGATAATGCTTAGAATCAGTAATATTTCAAAGACATTTAATCCCGGAACCGTCAACGCAAAGCTTGCTATCGACAACTTAAGCTTAGAAGTTAAGGACGGTGACTTCATAACTGTTATCGGCGCCAACGGAGCCGGTAAATCAACTTTATTTAACGCCATTGCCGGTGATTTCATTACCGACAGCGGACGCATTGTACTTGATGATACGGACATTACGCTTATGCCGGAGCACTTAAGGGCCATTAAGATAGGAAGACTTTTCCAGGATCCCTTAAGAGGAACTGCGGCAGGCATGACTATAGAAGAAAACTTAACCCTGGCAGCAGGAAGAGGAGGCTGGCTTTCAAGAATCAGCCACGCCCAGAGGGAAGAGTTTAAGGATATGCTAAGAGAACTTGGCATGGGACTTGAGGACAGAATGAAACAGCCCATGGGACTTCTTTCGGGAGGTCAGAGACAGGCGGTAACCCTTCTTATGGCCACCATTAATCCCCCAAGCCTGCTTCTTCTTGATGAGCATACAGCGGCCCTTGACCCTGCGGCTGCTGACAAGGTTCTTAAGATTACCAGAGAAGTGGTTGAGAGAGAGAAGCTGGCATGCCTTATGATAACCCATAACATGCAGTCTGCACTTCAGCTTGGAAACAGAACCATCATGATGAACAAGGGTCGGATCATTCTTGACGTATCCGGAGAAGAGAGAGCCAATATGACGGTGGCAGACCTTCTTCAGAGATTTAAAGAGATTTCCGGAGAGGCTTTGGATAACGATAGAATGCTCCTTGGAGTAGAATAGGTTTTTTGTATGGAGAACCGGCATTTTAATGTGGTAAACCGTAAAAGGATAGTATATAATATCTCTTGAACGTTTACGGAGGTGTTTTCTATGAGTGATTTCAGAATTGATACAAAGTGCGTACAGTCCGGATACAGACCCGGAAACGGAGAACCCAGACAGGTTCCCATTATTCAGTCAACCACTTTTAAATATGATACCAGCGAAGACATGGGTAAGCTTTTTGATTTGGAAGCTTCCGGATATTTCTACACCAGACTCCAGAATCCCACCAATGACTTCGTAGCAGCAAAGATTGCCGACATGGAAGGCGGAACTGCAGCAATGCTTACATCATCCGGTCAGGCAGCAAACTTCTTTGCAATCTTCTGCCTTTGTGAGAATGGGGGACATTTTGTCTGCTCATCATCCATTTACGGCGGAACCTTTAACCTTTTTGCCGTAACACTTCCCAAGATGGGTATTGAGGTAACCTTCGTGTCTCCCGATGCCACAGAGGAAGAGTTAAACGCAGCATTCAAGCCTAACACCAAGGCAGTTTTCGGTGAGACCATCGCAAACCCGGCCCTCACCGTTTTGGATATTGAACTTTTTGCGAAAGTTGCTCATGCCCATGGGGTACCCCTTATTATGGACAACACCTTTGCAACTCCCGTTCACTGCAGACCCATTGAGTGGGGATGTGATATCGTAACACATTCAACCACAAAGTACATGGATGGTCACGGCGTTGGAGTCGGCGGCGTTATCGTTGATTCAGGCAAGTTCGACTGGATGGCTCATGCAGATAAGTTCCCCGGACTTTGCACACCCGATGAATCCTATCACGGAATCACCTATGCCGAGAAATTTGGCAAGGAAGGTGCTTTCATCACCAAATGTACAGCACAGCTTATGAGAGACCTTGGTTGTATCCAGAGCCCTCAGAATGCTTTCTATCTTAACCTTGGACTTGAGTCACTTCATGTGAGAATGGCTCGCCATGCAGCCAATGGACAGGCCGTTGCCGAGTTCCTTAAGGCTCGCCCCGAGGTAGAGACAGTTACATATTCGGGACTTCCCACAGACAAGTACTACGAGAGAGCCAAGAAGTATCTTCCTAAGGGAGGATGTGGCGTAGTATCCTTTGAACTTAAGGGAGGAAGACCTGCAGCTGAAGCCTTCATGAAGGGCCTTAAGCTTATTGCCATCGAGACACACGTTGCCGATGCAAGAAGCTGCTGCTTGAATCCTGCCACATCTACACACCGTCAGCTTACAGACGAACAGCTTCGTGATGCAGGAATCCCCGCAGGACTTATCAGACTTTCCTGCGGCCTTGAAGATCCTCAGGATCTTATTGACGATCTCACTCAAGCATTCGCAAATATGTAGGTGCAAAATGGGGACAGGCCCAAATTGCACATAAGTATAAAAATTTTATAAAATATATTGAAGGCAGGTTAACAAACCTGCCTTCTTTTTGTTATGATACACATAGGAGTGATTCGGACTATGGATAAGAACGAAATCTACAGAATTTATGGCAAAGACTACAAGGAGATGACCAAGAGCCTTCTTATTGAGGCGGACCTGGCTTCCCTTATCCCTGAAAATGCAAGGATTGGCATTAAGCCCAACCTTGTTGAGCCGGTGCCGGCAGACTTCGGTGCAACTACGCACCCGGAGGTCGTTGCAGGCATAATCGAGTATCTTCATGAGAACGGCAAGAAGAATATAAAGATAATCGAAGGCTCATGGATTGGAGATAAGACCGAGGAGGCTTTCGAGTACTGCGGCTACAACACCTTATCTTCAAACTATGGAATTGAGCTGGTGGATACTCAGAAGGAGTCTTTCTTTGAAGCCGGCGAAGGCGATTTGAAGGTCAAAGTGGTCAAATGCTTACAGGATGTTGACTTCCTTATTAATGTTCCGGTTTTGAAGGGACATTGCCAGACCAACATAACCTGTGCCTTAAAGAATATGAAGGGCCTCATTACAAATGCAGAGAAGAGGCGCTTCCATACCCTGGGACTTCACGAACCCATCGCCATTCTTAACAGCGTAATCAAGCAGGATTTTATTGTTATTGATCACATATGTGGTGATTTGGACAGTGAAGGCGGCGGTAATCCATATGTCACGGATTGCGTTATGGTGGCAAGAGATCCGGTTCTGGTGGACTCCTACGTCTGCAGACTCATGGGATATGAGTTAGAGGATGTTCCCTATATCGGCCTTTCGGAGAAACTGGGAGTAGGTTCCTCGGATCTTTCCAAACTTAAGATGAAAACCATAGGCTCAGGTGAAGCTGAGAAGGATGAGATTTTACCTAAAAGATATGGATTACTGAAGCTTAAGGATAAGGCCACCGAAGTGGATACCTGTTCAGCCTGCTATGAAAGCCTGATAGAAGCATTCATGCGACTGGAAGATGAAGGGCTCCTTGAGAAGCTTGGTGAGAAGGTGTGCATCGGTCAGGGCTATAGAGGCAAAACCGGTGAATTGGGAGTGGGAAACTGCACAAGATTGTTTAATCACACAATTAAGGGCTGTCCTCCGGACCCCGACGACATTTACAACGGACTCAAAGCATACGTAAAGTAGAAAGGAGACACACTATGTACGATTGCATAATAATCGGTTCAGGCCCCGCAGGCCTTTCAGCAGCAGTTTACGGTAAGAGAGCAGGAATGAACATCCTTGTTATCGAGAAGCAGCCTGTCAGCGGCGGCCAGATTCTTAACACATATGAAGTAGACAATTATCTCGGACTTCCGGGAATCAGCGGATGGGACATGGGTGAGACCTTCAGGGCTCACGCAGAGAAGCTTGAGGCTCCCTTTGTTGAGGAGGAGGTTAAGAGCGTAGCCGACAGCGGAAGCGTCAAGATTGTGAAAACCGACAAGAACGAATACGAAACCAAAACTGTAATTCTTGCAACAGGTGCCCATCACGCACTTCTCGGGGTACCCGGTGAAGAGGAACTTACAGGAATGGGAGTATCATACTGTGCTACCTGTGACGGCGCATTCTTCAGAAACAGAGTTGCCTGCGTTGTGGGCGGCGGAGACGTGGCTGTTGAGGATGCTATTTTCCTGGCGAAAGGCTGCAGCAAGGTCTACCTTATTCACAGAAGAGACGAATTAAGAGCAGCCAAGTCCCTGCAGGATTCCCTTCTTGCCCTTCCCAATGTGGAGGTTTTGTGGAGCCATGTTCCTGTGGAAATCAAAGGCGAAGATGCCGTTAAGAAGTTTGTAATCAAAGATGTCAAAACCGGAGATATCAAAGAACTTGATACCGACGCAGTATTCATCGCAGTGGGAATTCATCCGGATACCGAACTTTTCAAGGATATAGTTAAGATGGATCCGGCAGGCTACATTCTTGCTGACGAAACCTGTGCAACAAGCGCACCCGGAATCTACGCTGCAGGAGACTGCCGTAAGAAACAGCTGCGTCAGGTCATAACAGCAGTCGCAGATGGCGCAAATGCGGCCACAAGTGCCTTTAATTATATTTCTCTGTAAATTTGACAAAGGTGCTCTCAGGTGATATATTTAATAGGGTTGTAACAAATTTGTAACAAATGAATCCGAAAAGCATCACAGGAGAGTATATGAAAAAGCAATTATTGAAAACCGCATCAGGTCTGCTTCTTGCAGCAGTTGCGTTTTCTTCTTTCAATATGAGCGCCGAGGCTTCAGGACTTAACAAGGTACTTCCTTCAGGAGGAATCAACCTTACCATCTCTAACGGTAAGTCACTTGAATCCATGAAGAGTGCCGAAAATAAGGTTGAGATCGAGGAGACAATCGATCCTTTAGACCTTAAAGCAATTGACGGAGCGAAAGTCGCCGAGTCAGACAAGATTGTTTCTGAAGAAGAGGGCTTCAAGAATCTGGTTATCGCTCAGGTTGACCAGTACGTAAACATCAGAGATAAAGCTTCCATAGAAGGAAATGTTGTAGGTAAGCTCTATGACGATTCAGTGGGAGAGTTCCTCGGAGAAGAGAATGGGTGGTACCTCATTAAATCAGGTACCGTTACAGGATACGTTAAAGGTGAGTATTGTGTTACAGGAACAGATGCTGTAGACCTTGCCAAGAAGGTTGGTAAGAGACTCGCCATTGTTAAGGAGAATACGGTTAAGGTTCATGCAGAACCCGATGCCGATTCTGAAGAGGTTTGCCTCTTCCCCTCAGGAGAACAGCTTCTTGTTCTTGACGAGGATACCAAGTGGGTTAAGATTGATATTGAGGAAGGTGCAGGATACATCGCAGCCGATTGCGTAGATCTGACCACCAAATTTGTCAAAGCGGAATCAATTGAAGAAGAACGTAAGAGAGTATTGAGAGAGCAGGCAGAGCGCCAGGCAGCAAGACAGGCAGCCGCAGCGGCCATGGCGGCAAACGGAAACTCCGCACCTGCATACACAGCTCCCAGCGTAAGCTACACAGGAGACGGAAGTCTCGGCTCAGACGTTATCGCATTTGCATTGCAGTTCGTAGGTAATCCTTACGTACACGGCGGTAACAGCCTTACAGAAGGTACTGACTGTTCAGGATTTACAATGCTTGTATATGCTAACTTCGGCATCAGCCTTCCCAGAGCTTCGAGTGCTTACTCAACAGTTGGCTCTGAGGTTGAGGGTGGACTTGCCAATGCACAGCCCGGTGATATTGTCGTTTATTCAGGCCACGTTGCTTTGTATATGGGCAATAACCAGATTGTACATGCTTCCACACCTAAGGGTGGAATCAAGGTTGGTCCTGCAGACTATCGTCAGCCCATCACAGTAAGAAGAGTATTCTAATATACCCAAAAGATATTTTTAAGGCCGTGGAATATCCACGGCCTTATTTTTGTGTCTCCCTGTGGAAAACATACCGCCTGTTTTGTTGTCGCTCAATTGTGGGAACTATCTTTTGGTAATTAGGTACTACCTTTGTGCAAGATTACCAAAAGCCCAAAAAACCAGTATATTTTAAAGAAATATGTAATTTTTTTTCAAAGGAGTTATCCACATAAAAATATGCCTATTTTAGGCAAAAAGGATTTATACACTAAGTTATACACATTATCCACATACCAATAGTTAGCCTGGGGATACCGATTTTATGGAAACTTACGTGAACAATTGTTTTGTTTAGTTCTAATAAAATTGATAAAAATGGCGTAAAAATCGTAAATCGGATTGACATTTATAAATTCTTAAACTTTTATAAAATACGCCAGAATTGTTGAAAAATGTGTGCGTAACATGCTATAATGCTTATACAATATAAAACCGAAAGGGTGATGTATATGAAGTTTGTTATTATTGGAAGAAACATCGAGGTCACACCCGGTCTGAGGGACGCTGTGGAGCGTAAGATCGGCAAGTTGGAAAAGTATTTTTCGGAAGACACAGAAATTCACGTTACTTTAAGCGTAGAGAAGGAGAGGCAGAAAATCGAGGTTACCATCCCCGTCAAAGGCAATATTATCCGTTCAGAACAAAGCAGCAGTGATATGTATGTCTCCATTGACCTTGTTGAAGAGATTATAGAGAGACAGCTCAAACGTTATAAGAATAAGATCGTTGATAAGCATCAGAACGCAGGATTCTTTACAGACGCTTATCTGGATCACGATTACATGGACGAGGAGGAAATCAAGATTGTTCGTACCAAGAAGTTCGACATCAAGCCCATGTATCCTGAGGATGCATGTATCCAGATGGAACTTTTGGGACATGACTTCTTCGTTTTCATCAACGCAGAAACAGATCAGACCAACGTGGTTTACAAGAGAAAAGGTAATACCTACGGACTGATCGAACCCGACAAATAAGTTGCTACTAATGAAAAGAGGCTCCGAGCCATAGGCTCGGAACCTCTTTTTTGTATGATTAGTTTTGACCGTAGTAGGCGTTGGCCCCATGCTTTCTGAAGTAGTGCTTATCCTGAAGCTCTTTAGGTGCAGGCTTAACTTCGGGATTGATTAACTCGCAACGGAAGGCCATCTTGGCAACTTCCTCGGTGACAACTGCATTGTGGACTGCTTCGTGAGCATCCTTGCCCCATGCGAATACTCCATGATTCTTGCAGAGAACAGCGGGAACTGCAACGGGGTCCTTCTTCATGCGGTTGAATTCATTTACGATGAGAACGCCGGTGTTTTTCTCGTAGGCTTCATCGATTTCTTCCTTGGTAAGGCATCTTACACAGGGAATTTCGCCGTAGAAGTAATCGGCGTGGGTAGTGCCGTAGCAGGGGATTCCTCTGCCTGCCTGAGCCCAGCTGGTGGCGAAGGATGAATGGGTGTGTACAACACCGCCCACATCTTTGAATGCCTTGTAGATTTCCACATGGGTAGGTGTGTCGGATGAAGGTTTGTATTTTCCCTCTACTCTGTTTCCTTCAAGATCCATAACCACCATGTCGTCGGGAGTCATTTCGTCGTACTCAACTCCGCTGGGTTTGATAACAAAGAGTCCTGACTCTCTGTCGATTGCACTTACATTTCCCCAGGTAAAGGTAACGAGACCGTACTTGGGAAGTAAAATGTTTGCTTCATATACTTTTTTCTTTAATTCTTCTAACATTTTTCTCTCCTCTTCCTAGTTATTTTCAGGTGATGTTTCATTATAGTAAAGTTTAACCTGAATACTCTGGCTGTAGTCTCCGAATGATGCACCGAAAAGCGTAAGACCGCCGCAGTTGGCAGTGTCCGTCGGAACCCTGAAGGTGAAATTGATATCGGAGTTGTAATCGATGTTCAAATCTGAAATGGTGGTCTTCGAAAGCATGTAGGTTCCGTCCATGAAGGTACCGTTATCGTTAATGATAAGGGTCTTGAGAAGACCATACTGATTAAGGAAATCCGGCCACCAGCCGGGAGAAATCATTCCCCTTCTGCTTCCGAAGTCTCCGGGACTTATCCACTTTCCGAGGGGTTTCCCGTTTATATCGAAGTAGATATCACTGGGATAATCGTCGTTAAAGCTTGGACATTCCGAGGAAATCTCAAATGAAATCTGTAATTCCACGGGAATCTGTCCGGGGCGAAGTCTGTTGGGAAAGTTATAGGTTACAAAGCCGTGATCAATCCAGAGGACATCGGCCTTGAATCTTTCGGGATAGGAAAATACTTTGGGATTGTCCAGATCACCTATGATGGCGTCCTTTGTGGACAGGCCGCAGGTGGGGTGAACTTCTATGCCGGTGTAATGGCCGATGGATATTTCATCGGTGTAACAGCTTTTCTTACCGGAATCTTTGGAACTTAAAAGGTCCACTATAAGTCTTTCGTGCTTGGGACGTACAATTTTCATTATGCCCCTCTTGCCGGGAGTTGTCTGTACAGATACGAGACCTGCGGCTTCAAGCTTGGCCACATGCATGGTTATGGCGCTGTTGGTGAGATTAAGTGTCTCAGCCAGATCGTTCATACTCATATTCTCGTTCTCGGTGATAAGCCTCATAATCTGCAGACGCATGGGAGCAGAGAGGGCTTTGAAAACTTCCTGCGCATCGGGAAGGGACTTAAGATACAGCATCGTAAAACCTTTCTATAGTGGAATATGCTTTAAAAGTTTGAATTTTCTGATTAAATATTTAATTCAAAAATTTAATACTTCACTCAATACTTAAGATTATATAGTGGCAACCCTGGGGTGTCAAACGAAAAAAATACATTTGATGTTGCCTTTTTACGCAAAAACTAGTAAATTAGAAATTAGGTTCCCTGAGAACTAAATTACTTCACTAAATAATGAAACAAATGAAAAGGGAGAGCGATAGATGAAATTTTACATTAACCCCAAGATTAAGAAGGGCCACATTAATCCCGAGCTTCAGGGACATTTCTCGGAGCATCTGGGACGCTGCATATATGAAGGACTCTACGTTGGCGAGGATTCCAAGATTCCCAATGTTAAGGGTATGAGAAAGGACGTGGTAGGGGCCTTAAAGGAATTACAGATTCCCGTGCTTCGCTGGCCCGGAGGCTGCTTTGCCGACGAATACCACTGGATGGACGGCGTAGGACCAAAGAAGGACAGAAAGAAGATAATCAACACTCACTGGGGCGGAGTAACTGAGGATAACAGCTTCGGTACCCACGAGTTTATGGAGCTTTGCAAGCAGCTTGGCTGCAAGACATATATTAACGGCAACGTGGGAAGCGGTACCGTTAGAGAGATGAGCGAATGGGTAGAATACATGACCTTTGACGGAGTTTCCCCCATGGCTGATCTTCGTGCAAAGAACGGCAGCAAGAAACCATGGAAGGTAGACTACTTTGGTGTAGGCAACGAGAACTGGGGATGCGGCGGAAACATGACTCCCGAGTACTACGGAAATCTTTACCGCAGATATCAGACCTACGTAAGAGACTACAAGGCTGATGAGCATATCTTTAAAATCTGCTGCGGACCCAATGTTGATGACTACAACTGGATGGACAGGGTTTTATACACCACCCACAGATGTGCTGAGGAGAAGTGGCACGGCTTCATGGATGGTATTTCCCTCCACTACTATACGTTTACAGACGGATGGGAGAAGAAGGGGAGAGCTACTGATTTTACCGAGAAAGAATGGTACAAGGTGCTTAAGAAGACCCTCTATATTGAGGACCTTATTAACCACCATTCCGCAATAATAGACAGATACGACAAGACAGGAAAGATAGCTCTTGTTATCGACGAGTGGGGTACCTGGTACGAGGTGGAGCCCGGAACCAACCCCGGATTCCTTTATCAGCAGAACACCGTAAGGGATGCGCTGGTGGCAGGTATCAACTTAAACATTTTCAACAAGCACTGCGACAGGGTAAAGATGGCCAACATCGCTCAGCTTGTGAACGTTCTTCAGTCAGTGATTCTCACAGACGGAGACAAGATGGTGAAGACCCCCACCTATCACGTATTCAACATGTACAAGCACCATCAGGACAACGAACTTGTGGACAGCCACATTGAGACTGAGGAAATCGGCCTTGAAAGCGACTTCATGGTACCTAACCTTACAGAGTCGGTTTCAATGGATTCAAAGGGCAAGCTTCACATTACCCTCACAAACCTTTCTTCAAAGAAGGCATACAGCATTGAGGGCGTGATTGCGGAAAGCAAGATTAAAGATGTAAAGGGTGAGATCGTCGGCGGCGAGATTCACGAGCACAATACCTTTGACAAACCTGAAACCATAAAGACCAAAGAGTTTACGGACTTTGACTTTAAGGGCGATGTGCTTAAGGTTAAGATTCCTGCAAGCAGCGTGCTTCACCTTGAGGTAACAATATAGGAAATGCAGAATCAAATTTGCAAAAGATGTCTGCTTCGGGAAATGGCTGAAGCAGACATGGCCATGATTGATAAATACAAAGAAGCCATAAAGAAAAACGACCGGGTGGATGAGGCGAAGTACGAAAGCCGCCTTTCCATATGTAAGGAATGCGAGAAACTAAATGCGGGTACTTGCGCTTCCTGCGGTTGTTACGTGGAGCTTAGAGCTCTGGCGAAAATAAGCCACTGTCCCAACAACAAGTGGTAATGTACTCCCAACAAGTATAGAGGCTTCTTTGTGTTTTCAATATAAATATTAGGAGGATATTATGGGTAACGCTAAACAATGTATCGAGAGCGGAAGAGCTGTTCTTGGCATAGAATTCGGCTCTACCAGAATTAAGGGGGTCCTTATTGACGAGAATCACAACCCCATTGCATCGGGTGACCATGAATGGGAGAACCGCCTTGAAGGTGGTGTCTGGACATATTCTTTGGATGACATCTGGGGCGGACTTACAGATTGTTATGCCAATCTCAGAAAGGACGTTTCAGAGAAATACGGCGTAGAGATTAAGAAACTTGCGGCAATTGGTTTCTCGGGCATGATGCACGGCTACATGGCATTTGACAAGTCCGGCAAACTTCTTGCGCCCTTCAGAACCTGGAGAAATACCATCACAGGTCCTGCAGCCAAGGAGTTGACCAAGTGCTTAAACTTCAACATCCCTCAGCGCTGGAGCATAGCTCATTTGTATCAGGCGATTCTTAATGATGAGGATCACGTTAAAAACATCGATTATCTCACCACCCTTGCAGGCTACATTCACTGGCAGATGACAGGTGAGAAGGTTATGGGAATCGGAGAGGCATCAGGAATGTTCCCCATCGATTCATCAATTTGTAATTATAATCAGGAGATGCTTGACAAGTTTGCATCCCTTGACAGAGTAAAGAAGTATCCCTGGGATATCAGAAAGATTCTTCCCAAGGTTCTTGTGGCAGGTGAAGCGGCAGGAACCCTTACGGCAGAAGGCGCAAAGAAGCTGGATCCTTCAGGAAACCTTGAGGCAGGTATTCCTCTTGCACCTCCCGAAGGCGATGCAGGCACCGGCATGACTGCAACCAATTCCGTTGCGGTAAGAACAGGTAACGTATCTGCGGGCACCAGCGTTTTTGCAATGGTTGTTCTTGAAAAGGATTTAAAGAAGGTACACGAGGAAATCGACCTTGTTACCACCCCCGCAGGACCTGCGGTTGCTATGGTTCACTGTAACAACTGTACTTCGGACTTAAATGCCTGGATTGGCCTCTTTAAGGAGTTCTCCGACATGTTCGGAATGAATATAAGCCTTAACGACATTTACGGAAAGCTCTACACCAACGCACTGAAAGGTGAGAAGGACTGCGGAGGACTTGTGGCTTTTAACACACTTTCCGGAGAACCTGTAATCGGCACTGACGAAGGCAGACCCATGTTTGCAAGAAAGCCCGATGCGGACATGAACCTCGCAAACTTCATGAGAACCCATCTTTACGCATCCCTTGCAACCCTTAAGATCGGATGCGACATCCTCTTTAAGGAGGAGCAGGTAAAAGCCGACACAATCTACGGACACGGCGGTCTGTTTAAGACTAAGGGCGTAGGCCAGGGAATTCTTGCGGCTGCAATGAATACCCCCGTTGCTGTTATGGAGACAGCAGGAGAAGGCGGCCCCTGGGGAATGGCAGTTCTTGCTTCCTATATGGTAAACAAGGCCGAGGGCGAGGCTCTTGACAAGTTCCTTTCCGACAAGGTATTCGGAGGACAGACAGGAACCGTAATGAAACCCGATCCCGAAGATGTTGCAGGTTTTGACAAGTATATTGAGACCTATGTGAAGGCAATCCCTGCACAAAAGGATATCTGTAAAGCGATTAGTATTTAACAATAATGTATTTTTCTAGGAGGAAAAATTAATGTCTGAGATGAAAAAATATCAGTTCTGGTTTTGTACCGGATCACAGGATTTATACGGAGATGAGTGCCTTGCACATGTAGCAGCTCACTCAAAGGAAATGGTAGAAGGACTCAACAAGTCCGGAGTACTTCCTTTCGAAATCGTTTGGAAGCCCACCCTTATTACAAATGAGCTTATCAGAAAGACCTTTAACGAGGCCAATAACGACCCTAACTGTGCGGGTGTTATCACATGGATGCACACATTCTCTCCTGCAAAGAGCTGGATTCTTGGACTTCAGGAGTTCAGAAAGCCTCTCCTTCATCTCCATACTCAGTACAATGAAGAGATTCCTTATGCAACAATGGATATGGATTTCATGAATGAGAACCAGGCAGCTCACGGTGACAGAGAGTACGCACACATCCTTTCCAGAATGAGAATCGAGAGAAAGGTTGTTGTAGGTTTCTGGAAGGATTCTGAAGTTCAGAAGAAGATTGCTTCCTGGATGCGTACAGCCATCGGTATCATGGAGTCAAGCCACATCAGAGTATGCCGTGTTGCAGACAACATGAGAAACGTAGCAGTTACAGAAGGTGATAAGGTTGAAGCTCAGCTTAAGTTCGGCTGGGAGATTGATGCTTATCCCGTTAACGAGATCGCTGAGGCGGTTGCAGCTGTTTCGGCATCAGATACCAACGCTTTGGTTGATGAGTATTACAGCAAGTACGATATTTGCCTTGAGGGCAGAGACCCTGAGGAATTCAAGAAGCATGTTGCAGTTCAGGCTCAGATTGAGATCGGTTTCGAAAGATTCTTAAAGGAGAAGAACTATCAGGCTATCGTTACACACTTCGGAGATCTTGGCGCATTGAAGCAGCTTCCCGGTCTTGCAATTCAAAGACTTATGGAGAAGGGCTATGGCTTTGGTGCAGAGGGTGACTGGAAGGTTGCAGCCATGGTTCGCCTTATGAAGATTATGAGCGCAGGCATGAAGGACGCTAAGGGTTCATCAATGCTTGAGGATTACACATACAACCTTGTAAAGGGCAAAGAGGGAATTATCCAGGCTCACATGCTTGAGATTTGTCCTTCCATTTCAGACGGCCCTATTCAGATTAAGTGCCAGCCCCTTTCAATGGGTGACAGAGAAGATCCCGCAAGACTCGTATTCCAGTCCAAGACCGGTGCAGGTATTGCAACATCACTTATTGACCTTGGCAACAGATTCCGTCTCATCATCCAGGATGTTGAGTGTAAGAAGGTTGAGAAGCCTCTTCCCAAGCTTCCCACAGCTATTAACTTCTGGACTCCTCAGCCTGATTTCTACACAGGTACAGAAGCTTGGCTTCTTGCAGGCGGAGCTCACCATACAGCATTCTCCTATGACATCACCGCTGAGCAGATGGGTGACTGGGCAGCTGCTATGGGTATAGAGGCAGTGTTCATTGACAAGAATACAAATATAAGAGACTTCAAGAAAGACTTGATGTTAGGAGAAGTTTTTTATAGATAAAAGCCAAGAATCCATTGCCAAAAAGACGTAAGTATGTTAGAATCATGACAGACTGTTGATAAAAAAATAACAATGTTTTTATGTCACTTTAAATCAACAACAAATGGAGGAAAACAATGTCTAAGAAGGTCGTTTTGGCAGGCGCTTGTCGTACTGCAATCGGCACCATGGGCGGATCACTTTCAACTATTCCCGCCGCAGAACTCGGTGCAATCGTTATCAAAGAAGCAATTAACAGAGCAGGTATCAAACCTACAGATGTAGAACACGTATATATGGGATGTGTAATCCAGGCAGGACAGGGTCAGAACGTGGCTCGTCAGGCTTCCATTAAGGCAGGACTTCCCATTGAGGTACCCGCTGTAACCACAAACGTTGTCTGCGGTTCAGGTCTTAACTGTGTTAACCAGGCAGCTCAGATGATTATGGCAGGTGATGCAGATGTAGTTATCGCAGGTGGTATGGAGAACATGTCAATGGCTCCCTTCGCACTTCCCAATGCTCGTTACGGCTACAGAATGACATGGCCCAGCCAGAGCCAGGGTGCACTTGTTGATACCATGGTTAAGGATGCACTTTGGGATGCATTCAACGACTATCACATGATTACAACTGCTGACAATGTTGCTAAGCAGTGGAATCTTACAAGAGAAGAGCTTGATGAGTTCGCACTTAAGAGCCAGCAGAAGGCTTGTGCAGCTATCGAGAACGGCTCATTCAAGAAAGAGATTGTTCCTGTAGAAATAAAGAAGAAAAAAGAAACAGTTATCTTCGATACAGATGAAGGCCCCAGAGCAGGTTCTACCATCGAGGCACTTGCTAAGCTTCGTCCTCTTAACGCAGACGGCGTAGTTACAGCAGGTAACGCATCAGGTATCAACGACGGTGCAGCAGCTATCGTTGTTATGTCTGAGGAGAAGGCTAAAGAACTTGGTGTTAAGCCCATGGCTACATTCGTAGCAGGAGCTCTTGCAGGTGTTGATCCCACAATCATGGGTATCGGACCTGTAGCAGCAACACGTAAGGCTATGGCTAAGGCTGACATGAAGATCGAAGACTTCGATATCATCGAGGCTAACGAGGCATTCGCTGCACAGTCTGTAGCAGTTGGTAAGGACCTCGGAATCGATGTTGACAAGCAGCTTAACCCCAACGGTGGTGCAATTGCTCTCGGTCACCCCGTAGGAGCTTCAGGAGCACGTATCCTTGTAACACTTCTCCACGAGATGGAAGCTAAGGATGCCAAGACCGGTCTTGCTACACTTTGTATCGGCGGCGGTATGGGATGTGCAACCATCGTTAAGAGAGACTAATTTAAATACTTAGTAAATAACCGTATCCGAACGGCTTATGGCTGTTCGGATATTGGTGCGTTTAGAGAAAGGAGAAAAATATGGAGTTTGTTTTATACGAACAAAAGGGTGCAGTGGGCATCATCACCATCAACAGAGAGAAAGCCCTCAATGCACTTAACTCACAGGTGTTGGAGGAACTTGAGAAGACATTCGACGCAGTCGATCTTGATAATGTTCGCTGCCTGATCTTAACAGGCGCAGGCGAGAAGTCCTTCGTTGCAGGTGCTGACATCGGAGAGATGAGCACACTTACAAAGAAGGAGGCAGAAGCTTTCGGTAAGAAAGGAAACGATGTATTCCGTAAGATTGAGACATTCCCCATCCCCGTAATCGCAGCAGTTAACGGCTTTGCACTTGGCGGCGGATGTGAGATTTCCATGAGCTGTGACATCAGAATCTGTTCTGATAACGCAGTATTCGGTCAGCCTGAGGTTGGTCTTGGAATTACTCCCGGATTCGGCGGAACCCAGAGACTTGCAAGACTTGTTAGCCCCGGAATGGCTAAGCAGTTAATCTACACAGCAAGAAATATCAAAGCAGCAGAAGCTTACAGAATCGGTCTTGTTAACCAGGTTGTATCAGCTGAGGTTAATGAGGCAGGTGAAGTTACAGTATCTGCAAAGGATGCCCTTATGGCAGCAGCAGAGAAGATGGCAGCAGGCATTGCAGCACAGGCTCCCATCGCTGTTCGTAACTCCAAGAAGGCAATCAACGATGGCCTTCAGGTAGATATGGACAAGGCAATCGTAATCGAGGAGAAACTCTTCGGTGACTGCTTCGAGACAGAGGATCAGCAGGCTGGTATGGGCAACTTCCTTGAGAAGGATAAAGAGAAAAAATTAAAGGTTGTACCTTTCAAAAACCGTTAATAATAAATCATAGGAGGAAAACAAATGAAGGTTGGTATTATCGGTGCCGGCACAATGGGCCAGGGCATAGCAAAAGCATTCGCACAGATTGACGGCTACACAGTAGCTCTTTGCGATATTAAACAGGAATGGGCTGAAGGCGGAAAGGCTAAGATTGAAAAAGGCTACGCTAAGCTCGTTGAGAAAGGCAAAATGGATCAGGCTACAGCAGATGCTATCGTAGCAAGAATCACTCCCGGTCTTAAAGAGGACCTTTGCAAGGACTGTGATCTTATCGTTGAGGCAGCTTTCGAAGATATGCAGGTTAAGAAGACAACATTCAAGGAACTTGATGAGATCTGCAAGCCTGAGTGTGTATTCGCTTCCAACACATCTTCACTTTCAATCACAGAGATCGGCAACGGACTTACACGTCCTATGATCGGTATGCATTTCTTTAACCCCGCAGACAGAATGAAACTCGTTGAGGTTATTGCAGGTGTTAACACACCCGAAGCTACAGTTGAGACAATCAAGAAGATTTCTGTAGAAATCGGCAAGACTCCCGTTCAGGTTAACGAGGCAGCTGGTTTCGTTGTTAACAGAATTCTCGTTCCCATGATCAACGAAGCAGCATTCATCAAGATGGAAGGTGTATCTGATGTTGAAGGTATCGACTCTGCAATGAAGCTCGGTGCTAACCATCCCATGGGTCCCCTTGAGTTAGGTGACTTCATCGGTCTTGACATCTGCCTTGCTATCATGGATGTACTTTACAAAGAGACTGGCGATTCCAAGTATCGTGCATGTCCTCTTATCAGAAAGATGGTTCGCGGCGGCAACCTTGGCGTAAAGAGCGGCAAGGGCTTCTACATCTACAATGAAGACCGCACCAAAACACCCATCGACGCAAAATAATTAATTTATTTAATATACACGGAGGAAATAATCATGGATTTTTCTTTAAGCAAAGAACATGAAATGGCGAGACAGCTTTTCAAGGATTTCGCCGAAAAAGAAGTTAAACCTCTTGCACAGGAAATCGACGAGCAGCACAGATTCCCCAGAGAGACGGTTGATAAGCTTGCAAAATATGGATTTTTAGGAATTCCTGTACCCAAGGAGTACGGCGGACAGGGTTGTGACATTCAGACATACGTTATGTGCGTTGAGGAGATGGCTAAGGTTTGTGGTACCACATCCGTTATCATTTCCGCTCACACATCACTTTGTGTAGACCCCATCCTTACATATGGTACAGAGGAACAGAAGAAGAAATATGTTCCCGATCTTGCATCAGGTAAGAAACTCGGTGCTTTCGGTCTTACAGAGCCCGGCGCTGGTACAGATGCTCAGGGTCAGCAGACCAAGGCTGTTCTTGATGGTGACGAGTGGGTACTTAACGGTTCCAAGTGCTTCATCACAAACGGTAAGGAAGCAGATGTTTACATCGTTATCGCAGTAACAGGTAAAGTTGAGAAGAAGGGCAAAATGCTCAAAGAGATCTCTGCATTCATCGTAGAGAAGGGCACACCCGGATTCACATTCGGTACAAAAGAGAACAAGATGGGTATCTGTGGTTCATCCACATACGAGCTCATCTTCACAGATTGCCGTATCCCCAAGGAGAACCTTCTTGGACAGCAGGGTAAGGGCTTTGCAATCGCAATGCACACCCTCGACGGCGGACGTATCGGTATCGCTGCACAGGCTCTTGGTCTTGCTGAGGGCGCTCTCGAGACAACTATCGAGTATGTTAAGGAGAGAAAGCAGTTCGGTCGTTCAATTGCACAGTTCCAGAATACTCAGTTCGTTCTTGCTGACCTTGCTACAAAGGTTGAGGCAGCTAAGCTTCTTGTTTACAAGGCAGCTGCTAAGAAGGACGAGTACAGAACCAACCCCAAGATTTCTTACTCCGTAGAAGCTGCACAGGCTAAGCTTATGGCTGCTGAGGTTGCTATGGAAGTTACCACAAAGTGCGTACAGTTACACGGTGGTTACGGTTACATCAAGGAGTACAATGTTGAGCGTATGATGCGTGATGCTAAGATCACAGAGATCTACGAAGGAACCAGCGAAGTTCAGCGTATGGTTATCTCAGGCGCTCTTCTTAAGTAATTTGGCCGTCATTTCAAAATTAGACAAAGGAGAATAATACAAATGAAAGTTGTAGTATGTATTAAACAGGTTCCTGATACAAAGGGCGGCGTTAAGTTCAACCCTGACGGAACACTTGACAGAGGTGCTATGCTTGCAATCATGAACCCTGATGACAAAGCAGGTCTTGAGGCAGCACTTCGTTTAAAAGATCAGTACGGTGCAGAAGTTACCGTTCTTACAATGGGTCTTCCCAAGGCAGCAGATGTTCTTCGCGAAGCAATCGCTATGGGCGCTGACAAGGGTGTACTTGTAACAGACAGAGTTCTCGGTGGTGCAGATACTTGGGCAACATCCACAACAATCGCAGGTGCATTAAGAAACCTCGATTACGATTTAATCATCACAGGCCGTCAGGCTATCGATGGTGATACAGCTCAGGTTGGTCCTCAGATCGCTGAGCACCTCGGACTTCCTGTTATTTCTTATGCTCAGGAAATCAAGGTTGATGGTGACAAGGTTACAGTTCGTCGTCAGTATGATGACAGATACCACATGGTAGAAGCTAAGATGCCTTGCCTTATCACAGCTCTTTCTGAGTTAAACGATCCCAGATATATGACTCCCGGCGGAATCTTTGATGCTTGCAAAGCAGAGATCACCACATGGGGCCGTGCAGACTTAAAGGATGTTGAGGATTGCAACCTTGGTCTTGCAGGTTCACCCACAAAGATCGCTAAAGCATCCGATAAGGTTCGTAAGGGTGCAGGTGAGAAGGTTGTTCCCGAATCACCCGAAGAAGCAGTTTCATATATCGTTGGAAAAATGAATGAGAAGCATTTAATCTAGGAGGTCTAAAATGAACTTAGAAGAATATAAAGGCGTATATGTCTTCGCGCAGCAGGTTGACAACAAAGTTGACAGCATCGCGTATGAGTTGCTTGGAAAAGCAAAAGAATTGGCTGCACCTCTTAATACTCAGGTAACCGCAGTACTTATCGGTTCCAATGTAAAGGATCTTTGCGGATCTCTTGCAGAGTATGGCGCAGACAGAATCATCGTAGTAGATGATCCCGAATTAAAGGATTACAGAACAGAGCCCTATGCACACGCTCTTGCATCTGTTATTAATGAGTACAAGCCTGAGATCGTGCTTGTAGGTGCTACAGCAATCGGTCGTGACCTTGGCCCTACAGTTTCAGCTCGTGTAGCTACAGGTCTTACAGCTGACTGTACAGTACTTGAGATTGGTGATTTCCCTCTCGTTGCAATCCCCGGTAAGGAGAGCGAGCAGAAGCACAATCAGCTTCTTATGACTCGTCCTGCATTCGGCGGAAACACAATCGCTACAATCGCATGCCCCAACAACCGTCCTCAGATGGCTACAGTTCGTCCCGGTGTTATGCAGAAGATTGATCCCATTAAGGGAGCTAAGGCTGAGATTATCGAGTTTAATCCCGGCTTCACACCTAACAACAAGTACGTTACCATCAAGGAAGTTGTTAAGGCTGTTAAGGACGTTGCAGACATTATGGATGCAAAGGTTCTCGTATCCGGCGGCCGTGGCGTAGGAAGCGCTGAGAACTTCAAGATTTTAGAGGATCTTGCAGAGGCAGTTGGCGGCGTTGTTTCCTGCTCTCGTGCAGTTGTAGATTCAGGCTGGAAGCCCAAAGACCTTCAGGTTGGTCAGACAGGTAAGACAGTAAGACCCAACGTATACTTCGCAATCGGTATCTCCGGAGCAATCCAGCACGTTGCAGGTATGGAAGAGTCTGATGTTATCATCGCAATCAACAAAGATGAGGATGCTCCTATCTTTGATGTAGCTGACTACGGTGTAGTAGGCGATCTTAACAAGATTGTTCCTCAGCTTACTGCTGCAATCAAGGCTGAGAAGGCTAAGAAGAACAACTAATTGTTTTAAACAGTTTGGTAAAGGACAGGGGAGGATTCCTCTGTCCTTTAAGAACTTTTGAGGAGATAGTAATGAATAACGTTAGATTTAAGGATTTACTTAAGAAATTATCGGAATGCGAGATGAAGACCGCTTCCGTTGCAGTTGCTCAGGATGAGCACGTTTTGAGAGCTGTAAAAGCAGCCAAAGAGCGTGGAATCGCAAACTCTATCCTTGTAGGTGATGAGGCGGAGATCAGAAAGATTGCTGCTGAGATCGGCATGGATCTGACAGGCTTTGAAATCATTAACGTTGTGGACAAAGCAGAAGCCGCTCTTAAGGCAGTAAGCCTTGTACATGAAGGCAAGGCAAACATGTACATGAAGGGCTGTCTTGAGACCAAGGACTTCTTAAAGAGCGTTCTCGACAAGGAAGTAGGACTTAGAACCGGTAAGCCCCTTTCACACGTTTGTGTATTCGATATCGAAGGTTTTGACAGACTCATGTTCTTTACAGACGTTGCATTTATGACATATCCCACACTTGAGGATAAGGTTGCTATCATCAACAACACTGTAGAAGTTGCCAACGCTTGCGGAATCACAAATCCCAAGGTTGCTCCTCTTGCAGCAGTTGAAGTTGTTAACCCCAAGATGCCTGTTTGTGTTGAGGCTGCTGAGCTTACAAGAATGAACGAAGCAGGTGAGATAAAGGGCTGTATAGTAGACGGACCTCTTTCTCTTGACCTTGCTATTGATCCCGAAGCTGCAAAGCACAAAGGATGTACAGACCGTAAGATCCAGGGTGATGCAGATATCCTTCTTTTCCCTGATATCCACGCAGGCAACCTTGTTTACAAGATTCTTGTTCGTACCGCAAAGCTCATCAACGGTAACATCATTACAGGAACCAAGGCTCCCGTAATCCTTACATCCCGTTCAGATGATTTTGAGACAAAGGTTAACTCTCTTGCACTTGGCGCTATCGTAGCTGAAGAGCTTGAGAAGAAGAACAGACAGTAATCATTCTTTTTACAGGAGAAAAAACATGATCAGAAGCTTAATTATCAATCCCGGCTCCACATCTACAAAGATTGGTGTATTCGAGGATGAAAAGCAGATTCTTGACAAGACTCTTCGTCACTCAACCGAAGAGATAAATCAGTATCCCAACATCTACGCACAGAAGGATTTCCGTAAGCAGATGGTTGTGGATGCACTTAAGGAAGAGAACATTGAGATTAGCTCCCTTAACGTATGCGTAGGCCGTGGCGGACTTCTTAAGTCCATCCCCGGTGGTACATACAAGGTTACAGATGCACTTTTAAATGATTTGATTCACCCCATCCAGGGCGAGCATGCATCAAACCTTGGCGGTATCCTTGCAAGAGAGATCGGTGATTCCATCGGTGTTCCTTCATTCATCGTTGACCCTGTTGTAGTTGACGAGATGGAGCCCGTTGCAAGACTTTCAGGTGTTCCTGAGGTTCCCAGAGTATCAATCGACCATCCTCTTAACCAGAAGGCTATGGCAAGAAAGTATGCAAAGTCTGTTGGTAAGAAGTACGAGGATGTTAACGTAATCGTTGTTCACATGGGCGGCGGTTCTTCATGTGGCGTTCATAAGGGCGGCAGAATGGTTGACGTTTACGCTGCACTTAACGGCGACGGCGCTTTCTCACCTGAGAGAGCCAACGGCGTTCCTGCACTTGGCCTTGTAGAGCTTTGCTTCTCAGGCAAGTACACCTACGAAGAGATGAAGAAGAAAATCGTAGGCGGCGGCGGACTTAACGCATACCTTGGCACCAACGACATGAGAGAAGTAAACGAAATGTGTGCAAAGGGCGACGAGAAGGCAATTCTTGTTCGTGACGCATTCATCTACCAGATCTGCAAGAACATCGGTGCATGTGCTACCGTTCTTAAGGGAAAGGTTGACCAGATCATCCTTACCGGCGGTATCGCATACGGCAAAGAAGTTACCGATGCCATCAAGGACCGCGTAGAGTGGATTGCTCCCGTTTCCGTTTACGCAGGCGAGGACGAGCTCCTTGCACTTGCTCAGGGCGCACTCCGTGTACTTAACGGCGAAGAAGAAGCTAAGGAATATTAATACAAAGAAACCGGTCACCCCGAAGCCCAAAGCTTTGGGGTGATTTTTTAACTATTGATTTTAACCCCTCCACAGTTTATCCTTATCTTTAGGGTTACTAAAACAGGGGGCATGTGGCACATGATTCAAAAGATAAGAAACAGCTTATTACTTCAGCTAATCTGCATAATTCTTGCTATTCTTATTGTGCTGTCAGGAACTTTGTATGCCTCTTTTCTCTATGTCCGTCAGACCACCCAAAGCTACGCACAGACTTTGGCAGAGAGCTTGCTTAAGCAGGCGGACAACACCATCTCTCTCTATGAGGAGAATCTAAGATACAATGCGGAATACCTGTGCCGATTCATGGTCCTTGAGCCCTTTGAGGATGAAAACGGCGAGGTCAGAGAAGCCCGTATTTCATCAGACTATACCCAGGTTGCACTTAAGAACAGAGAAATAGTATCTGCCATATTGTTTGATAACGACATGAACGTTGTCATGACTCTTGGTAAAAACGTCGAACTCCCCACTAAACAGGCCTACTTAAGACAGGGTGAAGACATGACGGGAGGCAGATATTATGAGGACAGTGACGATTTTTACTATGCATTCTATTATCCCGTGTACAGCGGTGTAGGCAGCAGTTCCAGGCAGCAGATCGGCATGTGCGTATTCATTATGGAGCACTGGAAACTGGACGGTACCCTCCATAACATTTTCAACGACTCCACAGCCGCAATGTTGCTTAGCGATTCCCATGACCTGGACCTGGCTTACCGCGCCTTCGGGGACATTCCTTCGAATGCTTCCATGAAGGATTTAAAGAACAATGAAGACTATGTTTACAGGGAAGGCAACTGGCAGAACGGTATCCGAATTGCCGTTGCGGTTTCCGTATCAAAGAACACGGCGGGCAACAATGTAATCAGAAGACTGATTGCTCTGGCCTCCGTAATTACATTCCTGTTTCTGGCCATTATTGTATTGTTCTCTTACTTTAGAATGGCCAAGCCCATATCCAAAATCGACCGTTTCATCGGAAATTCCATTAAGAATCCGGAGAAGCGACTGAAGCTTAAGAGGACCGACGAAATAGGAACCGTTGCATCCAGCCTTGACCGCATGCTTGATGAGAATCAGCGGATGATTGAGGAAATCAAGGACGGCAAGATTCGCCTTTATGAGACGGAGCTTGTTCAGCAGAAGCTTGAGATTCTGGCTTACAGGAACCAGATTAATCCCCATTTCCTTTATAACACCCTATCCTGCATAAGGGATATGGCCCTGATTAACGACGAAGATAACATCGCGGAAATGGCTATGGCACTTTCCGACATTTTCAGATATGCTGTAAAGGGAAGCAACATCGTAACCATCCGAGATGAGGTTTCCTACATTGAGAAGTACGCAAGAATTATAGATTACCGTTTCATGGGTAAAATCAAAATTTCTACTGATGTGGAAGAAGAGGCACTTGATAAGCCAATGATCAGGTTCTTCTTACAGCCTCTTGTTGAGAACTCCGTATTCCACGGCCTTGAAAGTAAGATTGATGACGGCAGAGTCAATGTTACAATTAAGACGTTGAATGAAAGGCTTGAGATGGTGGTGGAAGATGACGGTACAGGAATGGATGAAGAGACTCTGGCGAAATTCAGGGATGAAATCAATAATCCCAGAGAGAACAGCGGCATAGGATTATCCAATATCGTACAGCGCCTTAAGTTTTTCTATGGCGATGATTACACCATTGAGGCAGAGAGCGAGTTAAACAAGGGCACCACCATAAGAATTTCCGTGCCTGAACATATGAGAGAAGAATAGAATCGGTTCATATTCTTTTGAATCCGGGGGGATAGAGAGATGCTAAATGTTTATATAGCAGATGATGAAGTTTGGATAACACTGGGACTTAAGAAACTGCTGGAGAAACTTAATATGGATGTCTACATTGTAGGTACCGCCAACAACGGATTGACGGCAAGAGAAGAGATAGCCATGTTTAAGCCCGATGTGGTTTTTACCGACATAAGAATGCCGGGATTGTCGGGACTTGACCTTTTGCAGGATATTCCCGATGTTTCTCCCGAGTCCAAGGTTGTGCTTATTTCGGGCTATGCCGAGTTTGAATACGCAAGGGAAGCCATAAAGTATCACGCTTTTGATTATCTTCTTAAGCCCATTAAGGAAGAGGACTTAAAGAGGGTAATGGATGCAGTGGTGGACAAGATGGGAGAAGAGGAGGAAGAGAGTACTGAAACCGTTGCTCCTCAAACCTATGATAAGACCATTGACAATGTAATCTCAGAAATCAGAGAACACTACATGGAGGATATTTCCCTCACATCTTTGGCATCCAAGTATAATATCAGCATGGGAAGACTCAGCGAGATGATAAAGGAGAATCTGAAGGTCAACTTCTCCGACTACATTGCTTCCCTAAGGATTCAAAGAGCAAAAGAACTTTTAAGGGATGAGAACCTTTCAATCCAGGAAATAGCTGAGATTGTGGGCTACAACGACTACTTCTACTTCACTAAGGTATTTAAGAAAGTGGAAGGCATTTCACCAAGCAAATACAGAAAAGAGATGTAAAATATACAATAAACGGCCGCGAAAGGCAGTTTCCACTGTCAAAATCGCGGTCATTTTTTGTAGAAATTTAAACAGGAAAAGAAAATATTACCAATTCAGCGAAAATTTTCCATGTTTTTTTGTTCATAATGGCAATATTATGATTTCGTTGGGAGTACTCGCATAGAAACTAACACATTTTATTTTTCCGGAAGGATACAGGCCGATCACCTTATTATCCGGGATGGGAAATCAATCAGGAGGTATTTTTTTTTATGAAAAAGAGACTGGTAAGCGTAATGCTCAGTTTGTTGATGGTTGGATCAACACTTGCTGGATGTGGAAACGCAGCAGCTACAAAATCTGAGACACCTGCACCCGCAGCAACAGAAACAAAGACAGAGGAAGCAGCACCTGCAGCAACCGAAGAAGCAGCACCTGCTACCACTGACGACAGCAACATTAAGATTGGCGTATCAATTTGGAGTTCTACAGACGTTCTTGGTTCACAGTGTAAGTTGATCCTTGACGAGGCAGCTAAGTCCCTCGGCGTTCAGGTTCAGTATGTTGACCAGGGTCACGTTTCCGAGAAAGTTACAGCATCAGTTGAGCAGCTTTGCGCAGCAGGATGCCAGGGTATCATCATTTGTAACTCATCAGATACAGAGATGGCTTCAGCTATCAAGACATGTAACGATAACGGCGTATATCTTGCACAGTTCTTCCGTATTATCAGCCAGGAAAACAGCGCAGACATCTATCAGGCAGCTGTTGATTCCGAGTACTATGTATGTGCTGTACACGAGAACGAGCCCGAAAACGGTGAGAAACTTGTTCAGATCCTTCTTGACAAGGGCGATCGTAACATCGGTCTTATCGGCTGGGAGCAGGGTGATGCTACATGGCTTGGAAGATGGGAAGGTTACAAAGCAGGCGTTGAGAAATGGAACGCAGCTCATCCCGATGATCAGGCAGTTCTTTCAGAGCCCCAGTACGCAGGAACATCTTCAGAAGGTGGTTCAAAGGCAGCAGAAGCTCTTATGAGTGCTAACCCTGACCTTGACGCTCTTATCCCTGCAGGCGGCGGCGGAGATCCTCTCCAGGGCGCAATCGCAGCAGTTGAGCGTGCTGGCAAGACTCAGGACATCGACATCGTTTCAACAGACTTCTTACCTGACCTTGGTGAGAGACTTGCAAACGGTTCAATGGCAGGCGAATCCGGTGGACACTACTGTGATCCTCTCTTCGCATTCATGGCAGTTTACAACGCAATCAAGGGTAACTACTCAGACTTCGGCGGCAAGTTCGAAGACGTTAAGTTCCCTTACCTCTACGTAGCATCTGCTGATGACTATAAAGATTATGAGAAGTACTTCGTAGATCAGCTTCCTTACACAGACGATGAACTCGTTGAGATGTCAAAGCTTGATATGGAAGGCTTAAAGAATGCTGCAGCATCACTTTCAATCGAAGACGCAGCAGCAAGATCCGGCAAATAATTACCCCCGGATTAATATAGAGTTTTAGGCTCGAGGCCGATATCGACAGACGGTACCGGCCTCGAATTAACAAAGAGGTGACTTTATGAATGCATCAACTAAAACGGCGGAAAAGAAAATATCAGGGCAGGCCAAAGGCTATCTGCTGCTTTTCATCCTGGTTTTAATTTCATGGGGAATATTCAAGATTATTACCCCGGATAATTTCGGTTCTCCGAAAAACATGCTGAGCTACTTTGAAGCATCCCTGTTGGCAGCAGTGGGCGCGGTAGGTTTCTATTTTGTAATGGTTATGGGAATGTTCGATTTCTCCATCGGTGCCAATATCATGCTTTCCGCGATTGTGGGATGTGTATTCGCAAATCGCTTCGGACTTGGCTATGTGGGACTGATTGTGGGAAGTATTTTGACAGGAGCGTTGGTTGGTTTAATCAACGGTTCATTCTATGTAAAGCTTAGAATCCCTTCCATGATTGTTACCACAGGACTTGCTCTTATATATGAGTCCGTTGCCAACTACATCGCAGGCGGTGTAGAGCAGACTCTTCCTTCTGACCTTAGAGCTTTCGGTCAGATGCCCGGCAACCTTATTCTGGCGGTAATCGCTTTTGCCGTAGCATATTTATTATTGAATTACACAAAGATAGGTACTTATACATACGCTATCGGAAGTAACGAATTCGTAGCCAAGAACATGGGTATCAAGGTCAACAAATATAAGATTCTGGCCTTTGTAATAAGCGGCGCCTTTCTTGGTGTTATGGCAGTTCTTACCATCAGCTACGGTTCTTCCATGGTAGCGGTTACGGGTATGGCATCCATGAGCCGAAACTTCGTACCCACAATGGGTTGTTTCTTCGGCCTGGCCTTTAAGAAATACGGAATGCCCATCCCGGCAATCATTATTGGTGAGTTTGTCATCAACATTATTTTCTTCGGTTTCATCGCCCTCGGAGCTCCCACAGCTATCCAGGACGTTATCACCGGACTTGCCCTTTTGATAATCGTTACACTTACAACCAAAGTTGCCAAGGGCGAGATAGTGAAATAAGGAGGAGAGCTTACCATGAGTGAAATCAGATTAGAAGTAAAACAGGTTAGTAAGAGCTTTGGTATTACTAAGGCTCTCAGGGAAGTATCCTTCAACATTAACAAAGGAGAAGTACATGCTCTGATTGGAGAGAACGGTTCCGGTAAGTCCACTCTTACCAACTCTCTGGCAGGCATTTACCAGAAGGACAGTGGGGAATTCATCCTTGACGGAAAGGAAGTACATCCTCACAACCAGGTGGAGGCAAACAATGAGGGAATATCAATTATCGTTCAGGAACTTGGTACTCTTGACGGCCTTACCGTCGCAGAGAATATTTTTCTGGGACATGAAGAAGCCTTCGTAAAGTTTGGTGTAAAGAACACCGGCGCCATGAACCGTAAGGCCACGGAGCTTCTTAAGAAATACGGCTTTGACAGAATCAAAGCCTCAGATATGATTGAGAATTACAACTTTGAGGACAGAAAGCTGGTTGAGATCGTTAAGGCAACCTACTTCGACCCCAAGATTGTTGTTATTGATGAGACCACGACCGCACTTTCCAGAGAAGGGCGTGAGGAATTATACAAGCAGATGAACCGTATCCGCAGTGAGGGTAACACAGTTATCTTCATCTCTCACGACTTGCCTGAAGTGCTCAAACTTTCCGATACCATCACCATACTTCGAGACGGTGTTTATATCGACACGGTTAAGAGCTCTGAAGTGGATGAAGAAGGTTTAAAGAAACTTATGGTTGGACGTGAGGTAAGCGGCAGTTACTACCGTGCAGACTACGGCGAAGAGGTTTCTGCGGAAGTTGTCATGACGGTTAAGGGAGTTACCGTCCCCGGTCTCATTTCGGATATAAATTTTGAACTTCACAAGGGAGAAATCCTTGGTTTTGGCGGCTTATCCGAATCCGGAATGCACGAAATCGGAAAGGCCTGCTTTGGAGCGTCCTTCGACAGAGAAGGCAGCGTAACCTTGGCTGACGGAACGGAGATTAATGACATCCCCACAGCCATAAAGCACAGCATTGCCTACACTTCAAAGGACAGAGACAATGAGTCGCTTGTAATGAACCAGAGCATCAGAGACAACATATGCTTGCCTTCTCTTGATGAACTTGCCAACAAGGCTCATTTGTTAAACGACAGAAAACTTAAGGCGTTTGCCAATACATATGCTGAGAAGATGTCAACGAAGATGACAAGTGTTGATCAGTTCGTTTCTAATCTTTCCGGTGGAAATAAGCAGAAGGTTGTTCTGGCTCGCTGGATTGGAAAGGACTCAGACATACTGGTTCTTGACAGTCCTACAAGGGGTATTGACGTTAAGGTCAAGCAGGATATTTATCAGCTTATGGACAGGATGCGTAAAGCAGGTAAGTCCATAATCATGATTTCCGAGGAGCTAATGGAGCTTATCGGTATGTGCGACCGCATCATTATCATGAAAGATGGGCAAATAAATGGAGAACTTAAGCGAGACAAAGACATGGATGAGAACAGCCTCATCGCTAAGATGGTCTAAGGAGGGATGATTATGGCTATTCAAGAGAAGAAAGAAGTGTCAAAAGAGGGGGCACTTAAAAAACAGTCAGCAATCAATGTACTAAGATCCCTTCTGCCGGTTATCGGTCTGATCGTCGTATGCATACTCTTTAACATACTGACAAAGGGCAGCATGTGGAACAGCCGGAAACTTATTCTTAATCAGGTATATGTAGTTCTGATTTCGGCAACAGGGGTATTCTTCATTATGACAATGGGTGGCTTGGACTTTTCCCAGGGCTCAATCATGGGAATTGCATCCATTGTCGTATGCCTCCTGTCAAAGACCAACATTATTCTTGCAGTGGTTGGCGGCGTTGTGGCCGGAGCAGCAATCGGCGCGGTTAACGGTTACTTCTACGTAAACAGAAAGATTAAATCCTTCATCGTAACAATATGTACCATGTTCCTCTTCAGAGGATTCATCAAGTACATGGCATCCAACTCACCTGTGGCTGCCAGCATGAAGGTTTATGATTACGATACCACCCCCATTAAACTTGGTATCACGGCAGCAGTACTTATTATCGGCTTTGTGGTATTCAGATTCACCAAGTTCGGTATCAACCTTAAAGCCATCGGTGCAGGTGAGAAGGCCGTTAAGTTCGCAGGCCTTAAGACCGACAGAATGAAGTTTATCATCTATGTTCTGGCAGGCGCCATCACAGGCCTTGCAGCCTTTGTTAACATCGTTAAGAACGGCTCAGCAACAGCTAACGTTGGTAACCAGCTTGAAACCCAGATCCTTATCGCTCTGGTACTTGGCGGAATGCCCATATCGGGAGGTGCCAAGGTAAGATTCGAGAACATCATCGTAGGTTCACTTCTCTACATCGTACTGAACAACGGACTTATCATGATGGGCCTTTCAACCCAGGCCATGCAGCTCATCCAGGGCGTTGTATTCTTGATCTTCGTAGCAATCTTTGCAGACAGAGAGAACCTCTCAGTAATTAAATAAACCCTACCGAAGAACCCGGCAGTCGAGGCCTCGCCTCCCCGCCGGGCTCTTTTTTTGTGTGGACTTCGCGGCAAGCCTGTCCTAACTTTGCACATTTTGCCTGCCTGGGCGGATAATTCTTGCTTATTCTGCGTATTATCCGCCCATATATGTGTTATGTTAACCAATAGGTATAATAAAAAGGCTTATTCAGTGGTTTATTACACCATTTGGTTTACATAACCACAGAAAAATGCCAAAATAAGCGGATATAATTGCGAAAATCATAGATTTCTCCGTAGATTGCCCTTAGCGAGCAATGTTATGTAAACTAAAATACATAATAAATGTTCAAAAACACGAATCTATTATAAACATCTAAAAGAATAGCGATAACTCGAGGAAATACGGCAATTTGCATAACGTGCAAATTGGTTTTTTTCAAATTTGCACAACGTGCATTTGACTTTTTGAGATTAATGGGGTTATTTTCAAAGCATCATACGATGCAAGCTATAACAGATAAGGGGGGATTCAATGAGAAAAAGTTTATTAATAGGTGTCATGGTTTTGGCAAGTATGATTCTAATCGGTTTTTTTCTGGTGTTGATAAATAAAACCAGTAGTATAGAAAACCAGATTTCATATATCGAAGGATCCTACTCTATTAACGTGGATGATTTCCGAGCTTTAGCCGGAGATGCAGATTATGTTTTTTCGGCGGAAGTTACTGGAATAGAAGGATACATATATAAAAACCCAGTTATGATAGAAACGGTGACGGGTGCGAAAAGAATAACGACGCCATATACGGACTACTCTATACGCGTAATAGAAAACATAAAAGGTAAACTCCAAACCGAAGATGATATTATTATTCAAAAGGCTGGGGGTATTTCAGAAGATGGTAAAATAACCGTTATTTTTGAGAGAGATGTTTTACCTGAGCTTGGAAAAACATATATCTTTTATGCTTATGCTCAAGATGATGGCTCTTTGCTGTCGGCTGGACCAAACTCTTGCCTGAAGCTAGCCAATGAAGTTAATAATGGCAAGAAAAAGGTAAAAACTGCAGACAGCACCTACAAAAAGGTTTTGGATGGATACAACCATCAGATTGAAACAGACAGACCCAGAAGCAAGTCCAAATATGAAATTGATGAGTAAAAGTTGCAATGTTAATTAAATAAATATGAAGGAGAAAATTCTTATTATTTTTACTCTTTCGATAATGCTTATAATAAGTGCTTTGCTTCGTGCAAAGCACTTTTATTATGTCTGAAAACATGGTAAACTCTTCTATTATAAGGCGTAAACATAGGGTGAGGAAAATGGAAGGGAAAGAAGCAGGAAAAAGAATTAGAGATATTCGGCTAAAGAGGGGATATACTCAGACTGAATTTGCTGAAATAATTCATGTAGATACCAGTACAGTAAGCAGATGGGAAACAGGTAAGGTACCTGTATCGATAGACAATATAAGATTAATATGCAGAGAACTCCGGATTCCTGAATCTGAGCTGTTGCCAGAAGAGCCGGTGGTTAAGGCTAAAGAAGAAAACAAGCATAAAAAAACAATAGCAGTGGTATTATGTATCATTGCCATATGCATCTGTGCGACTGCCCTTATAACCGTTTTTATCATGAAAAACCAATATAGAATGGTAGGGGAGCCGGAAGTCATTGAGGGGGCATTTGGAGATACACTTTTGATATATGCCAAGCCTGTGTTTGTTTATAGTGACGAGTCGGCCGAAGTGTACTCACATAGATTGTTTAGAAAATTTCGAAATAATGAGGGCCTGGAAGCTATAGAAATAGTTATTATTCCCAAGGATGCAGAGCCTGGTGATGATACAGAATCATTAAATGACATTACAATGTTAATTAACGAGATAACGATAGAAAAATGGGGAAAATAGTGAATGAAAACCAGAAGATTATATCTTCTGGTTTTTTATTGCACGCGTTTATAGAAAACCCGATTTTACGGCAATTTGCATGCCATGCAAATCCAAAAAATGATAATTTGCATAACGTGCAATTGACTTTTTCGATATACCTAAGTTACGTTTGAATTAAATCAGGCAAGATTGAGTGATAATGTTTCAGAGGGAAATATACATGAAAAATACAATTAGAGTACTTTTGATTTTAGGGGTAATAATGATTCTCTTCATAGGTGCTTTTTTGACATTTAAGCTGTCCTTTTACAATAAGGTGCTGGGTGATTGTGTTACGCTTGATATTGAATTTGAGAATGAAGAAGCATTTGCATCAATGTTAGATTGGGCTGAAAGAGAAGACGTTAATATAGTTAAACTTGATGAGGGCCAGGATGGCTATAAGGCGGTGCATGTATCATCAAAATTATTGAAAGAGATTGATTCTGAGAGAATTGCAATGTCTCCTTTTAGAACCATACCTGTTGATGAACTTACCGAGGCAGAGCATTGGGGATATTCGAGCCTATACTTTGTTTCACTTACTTCTGATGAAGAGATCAATGCTATGGAGGCAGCACTTGTTGATAAAGGAATTAAAGTTGAGAAGAGAATATTTTGTACCCCTTTTTCACTATTACTATCAGATCGATGGCTTGATTTGGGAAAGGTTTACAGTGTAGCTTTTTTGCTGTTGTCTATAGCAGTCGTTTTTGGTGTATCAAAACTTAAATATATTGGTAAAAATAATAATGGAGGATTTAAGAGTCACGGTAAGTATATCTGCTGTATTCCAGTAATAATACTACTAATCTTCTTATGTACGGCATCAATCTCAAGAGCTGCTTTTATTGCGCAAAGGGCATGGGTGGGTGGAAAGAACTTATTGTTCTGCAGAAACTATTCAAATGTTTACAAGGTAGTAATGAATAATATAGGTCAAAATCAAAGCTTGGAGAAAGAAATCGAGATTCGGGAGTTGGCGGAGAAGGCATATAAAGAATTAACCTTTAAACGAAAGGGCTTTTTCATGGACTCTAATGATGTTGCATGCAATGACTTAATGGGTCTTGATAGTGAGCAAGATGGGTTGATCCATGAAAGATGCAACACGCATATAACCGTCTCTCCTAATTTCTATAAGATAAACCCAATCCAGGCTTTAGATGGTGAACCAGTTGAGAGTAAGATTGATTATGATGAAAATACAATAAATTTGGCTGTGCCTGAAAAATACATGCACCTTAAAGACCAATTGGTGGAGCAGTTCACAGATTATTTAAATTTCAACAGGTTTTTGATAGGAGAAAGAGTTTACAGTGAGGCTTCAAATGAGACGTGGAATCCGAATAAAGGCCCCCTGTCTGTAAATATAATCCCTGTGAAAGATGGACAAAGCTATTATACGTTTGACGACTCGGTTCGCAGAGATGAAAATAACGCTATTGGTGACGCGGTATCAGTTATATACACTGATAATTTTCACCCAAGTTATATTCTGTTTACATCGTCAAGTGCTCTTTTCTTTCAATATGATGAAGAACAGCCTGTTGATGATTACTTAAATGAAATAGCTGGAATAAAAGGTTTTATCAGGGCTGATTCAGTCTTTAAAACTGCCAAGAAGGATTTTGAACTGGATTTGATTGATTTTGCAGTGGCACTTTTGCTACTCGCGATAAATGTTTTGGGCTTTATGGAAGCCAGCCGATTAATTTCTGAAAAGAAGGGGAACATTCTTTTTCATCTGATTCCGGCGGTAGCCGGCCTTGGGATATGTTACTTGTTATCCGGTTTCAGGGTTATGAGAATAATGAGATTTGATGTGATTAAAGGCGCTATTATGCTTTTGATCCTTGAAGTAACTATTTATTTAATCTGGGGAAGAAAGAAAGGGGATATTCAGAAATGAAAAAGGGCGTTTTTATAATCGCAGCAGTCATGAGCCTTTTACTATTTGGATGCGGAACTGAAAGTAAGCGGAATATGGAGGGTGTGGAGTTGCTTCATATTACCGCTATGTGTTCAGATTCCAATGGTGAGAAGGAGATGCTGTGCATCATTTATGATGCTAATGAGATGAAAACGCTTAGGTCGCTGAGATTACCAAATCATGCCATTTACCCGATTTGTATATATGATGCAGACTCGGATGGGGTGTTCCTTACCAATTCCACAAAGACCGAAAATTTTGATAATCTTCATTACTACATCTTTGAAAGTAATGCCGTGGAAGTAATTGCTAGGGGTAAGTATTATTTCAGCGACATGATTCCGCTTGGAGAGAATGAACTTCTTTGTAATGTGGCTTCGGAATCGGCGACAGTAAGTCAGCCGGCCATATTTAACAGTAAGACTAAGGATATAAGATATTTGGATGAGCACGATGATGATACATGGTTTCATTCATTGTCCTATAATCCTGATACGCAAAAAATTCTTGCAGTGACATGCTCCGACGAGGAAATGAGAAGTGAAAAGGTTCGTAATGAAACCTGGATCCGCCCCAAGAAACTGGAATTTATTACGCCGGATTTCTCAAAGAGAGAAGTGATATTCGAAACGGAAGATTATGAAATCAGATCGGCAAGACAAATAAATTCAAACGAGATTCTTATGGCTGTTGATTCTTGTATGGGCTGGGATTATTCAGCTAGAAAGCTGGTATGTTTAAATCTGTCTACAAAGGAAGTGACGGATGTGGAGATCTGTGGAATAAAGCAGATACAGTCGTTTTATCCATCGAGGGATGGAACTACTTTGTTTGTGCTTGGAAAGGATGAAAAGGGCATTACAAGTGTATGGTCATACGATATTGTCAATAAGACATTGACAGATGTGCTTTCAGACAAAGATTCCTACGAGGGATTTGAGGAGGTGGTTGACTTTGTATACACGTGGAGATAACAAGCATAGAGCAGTAAAGAAAAATATATGCCTGCCCTTGATTGTGAGTATTATTGTCACACTGGGTACGGGAATCACGGCACTGGCAGATGATGCAGTAATCGGTTTTATTCCCTGGGTTGAAAAGCCGGGTACAGAAATAACATATACAGATTTGAGCTCTGTTTCCGGGATAGAGGATGGATTTGAAGAGCCGGACAAAGTAATTGTCCCGGATGAAGTTCCGCAGGATGTGAGGGACTATATCGCAAGCGAGGATTCTGTAGTTTTGAACAATTTTGAGAACAGAATCCCGATAGGGTATTATGCATCGGTAATATACCCCAATATGAAGGTAGTATATGATGAAGAAACCGGCGACATAAATAATATATATTATTATTCCGAAGAGGATGAGGAGTATTTTATTCACAACAACAACTATAACGAGGAAATGGAGGCAGCCCTTCAGAAGAGAGTTGAAAGTAATCAGATTCCCAAAGGAAATGATTCTGTCGAAGTTAAAGTAAGTGAAGGAAGAGTGTCCACATCGAGCATAGGGACACGTAATCAGGACTATAAAGAAGGTGATTGTCTGTTGGGTGGCGATAGCCCTTATAAGAAACTTGGAGAACATGACATTGCTGTCAGAAACCTTACATACGGAAATTCAAGCATTTTCTACTACGATAAGGGTGTGAATTTCAGGGATGGCGTAACCCTGGCTTCGGAGGCAGATGCAGTGAAGTTCAGTGTTAATCTGAGTTCTTCATACCCAACCAAGCTTAGAATTATGTTTATAAAATAATGGATTATACAGACATTTCTATTTTGGTGTATAATAAGGGGGTAATATTATTTGGGAGGTTACACACATGAACCAGCACAAGAAAAACCTAATCTATTACCCCCTGGGTACAGTAGGACGCGACATGGTATACGCTTTGTTTACAAACTATATCATGTTGTTTATTTTATACACCAGAAGTCTTACTGCAGCTCAGCTTGGTGCAGTTACAGCCATAATGGTGGCAGCCAGAATCTTTGATGCTTTGAATGACCCCATCATGGGTAACATCATCGAGAGAACCAGATCCAGATGGGGTAAGTTCAAACCCTGGATGTTGATCGGAGTTCTTTCCACCAGCGTAGTAGTTTATCTGGTTTTCAACACCGACCTTACCGGTTGGAATTTCATTATTTTCTTCGGCGTTATCTACTTCATGTACAGTATCACATATACCATGCATGACATTTCATACTGGGGAATGATTCCCGCACTTACCCAGGATGGCGACGAGAGAAACTCACTTACAGCAAGAGCTACACTTTTCGCAGGAATCGGCGGAACCCTTGCTTCCATATTGATTCCCCTTCTCACAGCAGGTGAATTCGCCCTTGGCGGAAATGCCAAGACAGCGTACGGACGCATCGCACTTGTTATCTGTATTCTTGCCCCTGCATTTATTCTCTTCCCCATTTTCGGAGCTAGAGAGAACAGAGATGATATGAGGAAGGAAGCTCCAAAGGTCAGCCTTAAGAAGATTGTTAAGACAATCGGCGGCAACGACCAACTCCTTTGGATTTGCCTTATTTTCTTACTTCAGGAAATCGGAAACGGAATTGTTCTCGGAGGCGTAGGTTCCAACTACATTTACTTCGAGTTCGGATATGAAGGCGGCCTCTATTCTACATTTACAACAATAGGTATGGCTGCAACGGCAGTATTGATGGTTATCTATCCTGCACTTTCCAAGAAGTATCACAGACAGCCCTTGGTTAAGTTCATGGGAATTGCCGCTACCATAGGCTATATTATTCAGCTTGGATGCGGCGTGATAATGCCTTCATCAACCTTGAAGTTCTGGGTATTGACCTTCGGCTTTATGCTTGCAAACCTTGGTCAGTACGGCTTATACCTCATCATGATGATTTCCATTATCAATACTGTTGAGTATAATGAACTTAAGCATGGCACCAGAGACGAGGCTATCATCGCTTCAATGAGACCTTTCCTTACCAAGCTTTCAAGCTCATTTACTGTAATCATCACTACGGTTTCATATCTTATCTGCCAGGTTACAGCTTACACCAATAGAATTTCTGAGTTGGAGACTCAGGCTGAAACCGGAGCACTGGACGCCGAAACCAAGAGTGCACAGATTGCTGCAGTTATCGGCGAAGTCGGAAAGACTCAAAAGATTGGACTTCTTGTTGCAATGACAGTTATCCCTTGCGCATTTATGCTGGCATCGGTTATTCTCTACAGAAAGTTCTATAAACTTGATGAAGAGCGTTATGATGAGATTTGTTCACAGCTTAATTCAAAGAAGGCGACAGAATAATGTGGGCTTATGAGAGCGTAATATATCAGATATATACATTGGGATTTTGTGGGGCACCGTTTGAAAATGACGGTGCCCTTATGCATAGAATTCTTAAGGTGAAGGACTGGATTCCGCACCTTAAGAAGCTTGGAGTTAACGCAGTTCTCTTTAATCCATTGTTCGAATCCGATACCCATGGATATAATACAAGGGATTACAGAAAGCTTGATGTGAGGCTTGGAACCAACGAGGACTTTAAGGCGGTATGCGATGAACTTCATAGAGCAGGGATTAAGATAATCCTTGATGGAGTGTTTAATCACGTGGGCAGAGGCTTCTTCGCCTTTAAGGACGTACAGGAGAAGAAGTGGGATTCCGAATATAAGGACTGGTTTCATATAAGCTTCGACGGAAACAGCTGCTATGACGATGGTTTCTGGTATGAGGGCTGGGAAGGCCACTTCGAGTTGGTGAAGCTTAACCTTAACAATGAAGCAGTAGTTAACTATCTCTTTGACAGTGTCAAAATGTGGATAGACGAGTTTGGAATCGATGGATTAAGACTTGATGTGGCCTATTGCATCGACCGAAATTTCCTAAGAAGATTAAGGAGCGCCACAAGCTCATGGAAAGAGGATTTCTTCCTTATGGGAGAGATGATTCACGGCGATTACAATTCTCTGGTGACGGATGACATGTGCCACTCCTCAACCAATTATGAGTGCTATAAGGGCATGCATTCCGCCTTTAACTCATATAACCTTTTTGAAATCGTTCATTCTCTTCTCAGACAGTTTGGACCTGAACAGTGGACTCTCTATAAAGGAAAGCATTTGTTAAGCTTCGTGGATAACCATGATGTGTCAAGAATCGCTACTGTCTTAAATAACCCCAATCACCTGCCTTTAATTTACGGCATGATGTTTGGAATGCCGGGAATTCCGGCAATATATTACGGAAGTGAGTGGGGAATCGAGGGCGATAAGGGGCAGGGTGATCCTGCATTAAGGCCCTGCATAGACAAACCGGAATGGAATGAACTTACGGATAAGATAGCATCCATGGTGAAGGCCAGAAGAGAAAGCCATGCCTTAAACTATGGCGGCTTTAAATCCCTGGTCCTTACAAACAGGCAGTGTGTATATGAGAGGGAGAGCGAAGTAGGCAGGGTGATTGTGGCAATTAATGCCGATGAGAATCCCTTTACTGCACACTTTGACGCCAGAGCAGGAAGAGCAAAGGATTTGATTACGGGGGCGGAGATAGACTTCGGAGGAGGGCTTGACATACCGCCCTACACCGTTTATTTCCTTAGCCCATATTAATAAAAAAGGAGTGAGATATTATTATGAAAAGAAAATTTATATCAGTTATCTGTGCGGCAGTACTGGTCATGACCACAGCCCTCATGGGTTGCGGAAATGAAACCGCAAACAAGCAGGAAGAAACACCTGTAACGGAATCAGAAACGGTGACTGAAGAAGTCACTGAAGAAGTGACACCTGAGCCCACCGAAGTTGTGGAAGAGGCTCCTGCAGTGGTCTACGAGGATGTTGACATTAATGTCGCTGCCCTTAAAGGCCCCACTGCAATGGGTATGGTTAAGCTTATGGATGAGTCTGACAAAGGTGAGACAGCTACCAATCACTACACCTTTACCATAAGTGCAGCACCGGATGAGATAACACCCGCTATCGTTCAAGGCAATCTTGACATAGCAGCGGTACCTGCAAACTTGGCAGCAGTTCTTTACAACAAGACCAAGGGTGGAGTAAAGGTAATTGCAGTCAATACCCTCGGAGTCTTATATATAGTAGAAAACGGCGAGACCATTAACACCGTAGAGGATTTAAGAGGAAAGACAATCTACGCATCAGGTAAAGGAGCAACTCCCGAGTATGCCCTTAACTATATGCTATCAGCCAATGGAATCAATCCTGACACTGATGTCACAATTGAGTATAAAGCAGAACATGCCGAGTGTGTAAGCGCTTTGGAGAACGACCCCGACGGTGTTGCAATGCTTCCACAGCCCTTCGTTACTACAGCTCAGTTACAGAACGAGAAAACAAGAATTGCTCTTGATATGACTAAGGAGTGGCAGAATGCAGCAAGTGCATCGGGTTCCGGTGCCACATTGATAACGGGAGTTGTTATAGCAAGAACCCAGTTTGTGGAAGAACACCCGGAGGCAGTTGATCTCTTCCTTGAGCAGTATGGGAAATCTGTAGATTTTACCAATGAGAATATAGACGAAGCTTCTACACTTATTGAGAACTATGGTATTATTAAAGCAGCTGTTGCAGCCAAGGCAATTCCTTACTGTAACATAACCTGCATGGCAGGCGATGAGATGAAAGAGAAACTCTCCGGATACCTTGGTGAGCTTTACAACCAGAATCCGGAATCAGTAGGTGGAGAGCTGCCGAAGGATGAATTCTACTACTAAGTTCTTTAGAAAGAGAAAAGGGACTATATTTGCGATTGTTTTCTGGCTTCTCATATGGCAGATTGTTTCCATGTGCCTTAAGTCGGATATCCTTCTCGTTTCCCCAATAAAGGTAGTGAAGTGTTTGGGGGAGCTTATAGTCACTTTTGATTTTTGGAGAGCGGTAGGTTTTTCCTTCATAAGGATAATTGCGGGCTTTCTGCTTGCTTTAATTCTTGGCATTATATTTGCTACAATTTCTTATGACATTAAGCCGATCCGGGAGTTCATCGAACTCCCGCTGTCGGTTATCAAAGTAACGCCGGTGGCATCCTTTATCATTCTTGTACTTATTTGGATTCCATCCAAGAACCTGTCGGTGTTTATTTCTTTCCTTATGGCGTTCCCTGTTTTCTACACCAACATATTTAAGGGACTTTCCACGGTGGACGATAAGATGAAGGCCATGGCGGATGTTTTTCGTTTACCCATATCAGGTAGAATCAGATATATCTACATTCCGGGAGTAATACCTTTCTTTAAGGCGGCCTGTTCGTTGGCTTTAAGCTTTTCCTGGAAGGCAGGAATCGCAGCGGAAATCATAGGGCTTCCCAGAGGCTCCATGGGAGAGAGGCTTTACGAAGCAAAGATTTATCTTAACACTGACAGAATGTTTGCATGGACGGTGACAATAATTGTCATAAGTGTGGTGTTTGAGAAGATAGTGGGTTTTGCCATAAATAAGGCAATGGACAGATTGGAGGGAAGATAACATGGCGATAAGTGTTAAGAATCTCTCCAAATCCTACGGAGAAAACAAGGTCTTAAATGACTTTTCAAAAGTCTTTGAAGATAATTCATTTACGTGTATAATGGGTAAGTCAGGAGTGGGCAAAACCACCTTGCTTAATGTGATATTAGGGGTCACGAAGCAGGACGTCGGTGAAATATGCGGCAGGGAGAATGCCAGATTCAGCGCAGTTTTCCAGGAGAACAGGCTGTGTGAGAACCTGACGGCTCTTCTTAATGTGAAGATGGTAACGGACATTTCGGGACGATATTCCCGGTCCGATATTATAAATATGTTTAAGAGAATCGGAATCGACGGAGAGGATAAGAAACCGGTAAGCGACTTCAGTGGAGGGATGAAGAGGCGCGTGGCCATTCTTAGAGCACTTATGGCAGATTTCGACATTCTTGTTATGGACGAGCCCTTAAAGGGGCTTGATGAGGAAACAAAGGGGAGTGTAGTGGAGTTGATTCGTGAGCTGACAGAGGGCAAAATTGTCATTATGACAACTCATGATCCTGCTGAACCAAAGCTTTTTGATGCCGAGATAATACAAATCTGACTTAGGGAGTAAAAGGTTTGGAGTATATAAGGGTACCTGCCGTTTATGACAAGATGAAACGGGCAGAAGAGACTTACGCGCCCATGGTTCTTATGGCACCGTCAGGGTGTGGAAAGAGCGCGGCAATTTCATATTACTATCGTCGAAAGAAGACACTTATTCTTAGCTGTAAGAGTGGCAAACCGGAGGATATGCCCTCGCCCTCTTCCATAAGACAAAGTGTAGTCGTTATTGAGGACGCCCAGTGGCTTAATGACGAGGAAGGCATAAGATATATTAAAGAGCTTTTAAACTTCCCCGGAATTCAGACTGCCATATTAACAAGGGGTGATTTTCCCTCATATCTTGCTCCTTTGGAGCTTTCCCTTGGATTTGTACGAATAACTGAGAAGGATTTCCTTATGGGTCCCAAAGAAGTGCGGAGCTTTTTTGCATCCATGGGAACGGAAATAAGTGATGATGACCTTGAGAAGGTCTGGGAAACTTCCGGAGGATATGCCCCTTCCGTTTATTATTTTGCCAATCGAATGGAGCACGGGGAACACTTCTCTGAGAGTTTAAGAACTTTGGTAAGGGAAGATCTTTTCCACCTGTGGGACACCAATTTATTCCACACGTGGGATACGGCCTTTATTGATTTTGCGCTGGCAGTCTGTCCCTACGACACCTTCTCTATTTCTCTTGCAGAGTATCTTACAGGAAATACGCGAATAGCGGAGGTAATCGAGTATTGCCGAACCGTCATGGCTCAGCTTCAGCATGAGGAAGACGGCACATACTCCTTTAGGCTTTCTCTAAAGAGATTCTATCTCTGGAAGCGAAATCTTTCCTGGAGCAGGGAGAAATCCATAGAAAACTACGCTTTGGCCGCAAAATACTATGAGGAAAACGGTGACATCAAAAATGCCCTAAGGTTCTATGATGAGGCAGGGGACACCGCAAGCATAAAGAGGCTCCTCATATATAACGCCAAGCTTAATCCCGGAAACGGTCAATATATAGAAACCAAGGATTACTATTTCGGTCTTCCCAGAGAAGAAATCCTTGATAACCCCATACTTATATCGGGAATATGCATGTTGTGTGCCCTGGTTGTGGAACCGGCCAAATCCGATGAGTGGTATGATGAGCTGGTTAAATACGAGAAAAACAGGAACAATCCCAAGGAGAAGCGAAAAGAGGCGAAAAGCCTTATTGCCTACCTTGACATAGCTCTTCCTCAAAGGGGAATAAGAGGTATAATTTCAATCCTTAAAGGGGCTTTTTCTCTTGTGAGAAAGGGCGATTTGTCCTTGCCCGAAATGTCAGTAACCAGTAATATGCCATCTGTTATGAACGGCGGATTGGATTTCTGTGACTGGTCCAAAAACGATAAGCAGTTAGCTAAAATGATGGGGGGCCCTGTGGAAGGCGTCGTGGGAAAACACGGAAAAGGTCTGGTAACTTTGGCCCTTGCCGAAAGCGGCCTTGAGAAAGGCACAATGTCCTCCCTTGAGGTTCTTAACAGGTGTAACGAAGGCTATGAGCAGGCCGGCCACGGCGGAAGCTTAGAGATGTGCTTTGTGGCTACCGGGATCCTTTCAAGACAGCATATACTTGACGGAAACGTTTCCGCAGCTTTAAGAGTTTTTAACGGCTTTAAGGCCAAAGCCGAGGCGGAGAAAGCCAGGAATCTGAGGGGCAACATGGAGGCCTTTGAAGCTTGGATAAGCCTTTACTCAGGGGATGTGTCCGTTGTCAGAAGATATATTAATTCTGTTCCGGATATCAGAGAGGGATTTTCCACTCTGGACAAATTCAGGCAGCTTATTAAGGCCAGATGTCTGGTGGAGGAGAACCGCCTTGATGAGGCTCTTGATATATTAAGCATTTTAAGGACCTATTACATTCCTTACCAAAGACACTTTATCCAGATGGAATGTGAGACCCTGACTTCAATAATTCTCTACAGAAAAGGGGATCCGGCCTGGAGAGAACAGCTGGCGGATGTATTCATAAAAGGCTTTGAGTATCATTTCACCAGATTGTTTTCGTTGGAGGGATCGGCGATTTTACCTCTCTTAAAGGAGTTTAATTCCGATGCTGCCAGCATTGAGATGAGGAAGTATATCAAGAGTATTGAAAACGAGGCAACCTTCGTTTCCGGATATTACCCTGATTATATGCTCTTTATTCCTGAGCCCACCGTTAATCTTACCAAGCGTGAGAGCCAGATTCTTTCAATGCTGTGCATGGGAATGAGCACGGATGAGATCTGCGATGAGTGCGGAATTTCATATGACGGACTCAAGAAACACAACAAAAATATCTACAGAAAACTTGGAGCCAGAGACAGGGCGGAGGCTGAAAGGAAAGCCATACACCTTGGTCTGGTGCAAAGACCAAAAATATAATATAAAGTTTACAAAAACTTAATTTTTTAGAGCCTATACAGCAGTTGAAGTATAGGCTCTAATCTGTTAGAATATCCTTTAGGCTTAATTTGCCGACATCCGCTTTGCGGTTACCATAAAGGAGCATTTTTCACATGAGTTTAGTAGATAAAATATTTGGAACTCACTCGGAAAGAGAGCTTAAAAGAATCTACCCGATTGTTGATAAGATTGAGGCTCTTCGCCCGACCATGCAGGCACTTTCAGATGAGGAGCTTAAGGCTAAGACTCCGGAATTCAAGAAGAGACTTGCAGAAGGTGAGACTTTGGACGATCTGCTTCCCGAGGCCTTCGCGACAGTAAGAGAGGCAGCGAAGCGTGTCCTTAACATGGAACACTTCAGAGTTCAGCTTATCGGTGGTATCATTCTTCACCAGGGCCGTATCCCTGAGATGCGTACAGGTGAAGGTAAAACACTGGTTTCTACCTGTCCCGCGTACCTTAACGCTCTTGAGGGCAAGGGTGTGCATGTAGTTACCGTCAACGACTATCTGGCAAAGCGTGACGCCGAGTGGATGGGTCAGGTACATGAATTCCTGGGACTTAAGGTTGGTGTGGTTCTTAACTCCATGACTCCTTCAGAGAGACAGGAAGCATACAATTGCGATATTACGTACGTAACCAACAACGAGCTTGGTTTCGATTATCTTAGAGACAACATGGTTGTTTACAAGAACAACCTGGTTTTGAGAGGCCTTCACTATGCCATCATCGATGAGGTTGACTCAGTTCTTATCGATGAAGCAAGAACACCTCTTATTATTTCCGGTCAGTCATCCAAGTCCACAAGCCTCTATGAGGCCTGCGATATTCTGGCTCGCCAGATGAAGCGTGGTAAGGATCTTGAGGAGCAGTCCAAGATGGATATCATCATGGGCATCGAGCAGGAGGAGACCGGAGACTTCATCGTTAACGAGAAGGATAAGGTTGTAAACCTTACAGCCGACGGTGTTGCCAAGGTAGAGAGATTCTTCCACATCGATAACTTTGCGGATCCCGAGAACCTTGATATCCAGCACAACATCATCCTCGCCCTTCGTGCCCATAACCTGATGTTCAGAGATCAGGATTACATTGTAAAAGACGACCAGGTTCTCATCGTTGACGAATTTACAGGTCGTGTAATGCCCGGACGTCGTTATTCAGACGGCCTTCACCAGGCAATTGAGGCCAAGGAGCACGTTAAGGTTAAGAGAGAAAGTAAGACTCTTGCAACCATCACATTCCAGAACTTCTTCAACAAGTTCGAGAAGAAGTCAGGTATGACAGGTACAGCCCTTACAGAGGAGCGAGAGTTCAGAGATATTTACGGAATGGACGTTGTAGTGGTTCCCACTAACCGTCCCGTTCAGAGAATCGACCTTCAGGATGCGGTTTATAAGACCAAGAGAGAAAAGCTTGCCGCTATAGTTAATGCGGTTAAGGAAGCTCATGCCAAGGGACAGCCTGTACTGGTTGGTACCATCAACATCGATGCATCCGAGGAAATCAGCCGTCTCCTTACAAAGGAAGGCATTCAGCATAAAGTACTTAATGCAAAGTACCATGAGATGGAGGCTGAAATCGTTGCCGATGCCGGTATTCACGGAGCAGTTACCATCGCCACCAACATGGCAGGTCGTGGTACCGATATTAAGCTTGATGATGAAGCAAGAGCAGCCGGCGGTCTTATGATTATCGGTACAGAGCGTCATGAATCCAGACGTATCGATAACCAGTTAAGAGGTCGTTCCGGACGTCAGGGTGACCCCGGTGTTTCAAGATTCTATATTTCACTTGAAGATGATTTAATGAGACTCTTTGGTTCCGACAGAATGATTGCAATGTTTAATGCTCTTGGAATCCCTGAGGGACAGGAGATTGAACATAAGACATTGTCAAGAGCCATCGAAGGCGCTCAGAAGAAGATAGAGAACAACAACTACGGTATTCGTAAGAACCTTCTCGAGTACGACCAGGTAATGAACGAGCAGCGTGAGATCATCTACGAGGAAAGAGCCAAGGTTCTTGATGGCGAATCCATGAGAGACGTAATTTTTAACATGATTACGAATATCGCAGAGAACTGCGTGGATATCTGCATAAGCGATGAAGTGGATGCAAGAGACTGGGATTACACAGAGCTTAATGAGCTCCTTCTCCCCACAATCCCCATCGAGCCCGTAAGTTATGAAAGAGTAGCGAACCCCAAGAAGAAGAACACCCTGAAGCACCAGCTTAAGGAGGAGGCTTTCAACCTTTACAAGAACAAGGAAGCTGAGTTCCCCAATGCTGAGGCCATCAGAGAATTGGAGCGTGTAATCCTTCTTAAGGTTATAGACAGAAAGTGGATGGATCACATCGACGACATGGATCAGCTTCGTCAGGGCGTAGGTCTTGCGGCATACGGCCAGAAGGATCCCCTTGTTGAGTACAAGATGGCGGGCTATGACATGTTCGATGAAATGACCCAGAACATCCGTGAGGAGACCGTAAGACTTCTTCTCCACGTTAAGATTGAGCAGAAGGTAGAGCGTGAGCAGGTTGCCAAGGTTACGGGAACCAACAAGGACGACACAGCTGTGAAGACTCCCGTTAAGCGTATGGAAGCAAAGGTTTATCCCAACGATCCCTGCCCTTGCGGAAGCGGTAAGAAGTACAAGAACTGTCACGGAAGAATCAACGCATAAGAAACCTAAAGAACCGGCAGTAATGCCGGCTCTTTTTGAGAAATATACGGAGAGATAAAATGGTTGAATTAGACCAGATGAAAACAGAGATCCTCTCATATGAGGAGCCCCTTAATGAGGTTAAGGATTCCCTTAATCTTGATGTTAAGAAGAATCGAATAGAAGAGCTGGAGCGTGAGATTGAAGCCCCGGGATTCTGGGATGAGCCCGACAGAGCCAACAAGCTTATGAAGGAGCTTAAGAATACCAAGGATACGGTGGAACTTTGCGACAACCTCTATCGCCAGAAGGATGATATCTTAACCCTTATTGAGATGGGTTATGAGGAGAATGATGAATCCCTGATTCCCGAAATCAGACAGGAACTTGACGATTTCATTAATACCTTCGAGGAGATTCGCATAAGCACCCTCTTATCCGGTGAGTATGACAGGAACAATGCCATCCTTAAACTGAATGCAGGTGCAGGCGGAACAGAAAGCTGCGACTGGTGTCAGATGCTTTATCGTATGTATACCAGATGGGCTGAGAAGAAGGGCTTTGATGTGGAAGTCCTTGATTCTTTGGACGGAGATGAAGCCGGAATCAAGTCAATTACCTTCCAGGTAAACGGAGAGAACGCCTACGGTTATCTTAAGTCTGAGAAGGGTGTTCACAGACTTGTTCGTATATCTCCCTTCAATGCTCAGGGTAAGCGCCAGACTTCATTTGTTTCTTTGGATGTTATGCCTGAAATAGACGATGATATAGATATTGAGATTAATGATGATGATATCCGAATCGATACCTACCGTTCCAGCGGTGCCGGTGGTCAGCATATCAACAAGACTTCATCGGCGATTCGTATCACCCACCTTCCCACAGGAATTGTGGTAACCTGCCAGAACGAGCGAAGCCAGTTCCAGAACAAGGACAAGGCTATGCAGATGTTGAAAGCCAAGCTCTACATGCTTCAGAAGGAAGCCAACGAGGAGAAGCTTTCGGACATCAGAGGTGAGGTCAAGGATATTGCCTGGGGTAACCAGATCAGATCCTATGTGCTTCAGCCCTATACAATGGTGAAGGACCACAGAACAAATGCCGAGTCCGGCAACGTGGATGCTGTACTGGACGGCGGCCTGGATCCCTTCATTAATGCTTACTTAAAGTGGATACAGTAGATTTTACCAAAAAAACAGGCGGCCATGTGGCCGCCTTATTTGTTATGTTATTTACTTGACTTCGCAAGCTCCAGATAGAAGGATGCGGTGCTGGCATATACGTAAGGAATAGTCCATAAAAGCCCGATGAAGAAGCTTAAGATGGACAACAGGATAAAGGGAACGAAGCTTAGCAGGAAGAGAATGTAACGTACGTAATTTCCCTTCATAAGCTTCATGCTTAGCTTTAAAGCCTCTAACCCTGAATACTCTGGAAAGTCCACCAGAATAAAGAAGCTCTGTGATATGGGGAGCCTTAGGATTAATGTAAGGAGCATTCCGCATATCAGGGTAAGATATTCTGCCTGGGGGGCATAAATTGCATTTGCCGCATTATGTGAGGAAAGAATCACATAAGGAAGCGAGCAGATTTCCGCAATGACGGTGGAAACAAAACAGACCATAAGGCTGTGATTTCTGTTGACTCTGTATCCGTAGAAAAGATCAGCTATGGTGGCTTTCTGCCTGGAGCAGATCTTAAGGTATATGAGACTTAGTCCAACCTCCAGAATTCCCACGAAGCAGGTCAGGATAAAACTTACAATCTCCGAACCGATCATTTCGAATACGCTCCTGTTAGGGAAGAGGTAGTCCACAATGTACGCGGGAAGGAAACTGAGGAGCATTGTATCTATAAATGAAAGAATGGCTATGCCGTAGCTTCCGTTGAGGGAACCTCTGGCATGAGCTTTAATTTCTCCAAATGTCTGATGAGGCATTATCTTAACTCCAATCAAATAAATAATCCAAAAAGATAACCTGATGTATCTGTAATTCCAAAAAACTTCTCCAAATCTATATCGCCACCGAGGGCATTGTTAAGGAGTCTTTGAACTAAATCCCTGTAAGTGGGATTCTGAAGAAGCTCGGGAAGATGTATGTACCAGTAAACAACTGTGGCAATGACGCCAACTATGGTTATGGAACCGCAAACAATTCCAATCCGTGAATACTGAGCAAGCTTTCTGGTGCCGTTTCTTGAAAGAAAGGCAAAAATAATAGCCAGAGAGCCAAGAATCATGGGCAGGTATAAGCTTGCGAAGGTAATGATGGCTATGACTCCGCATGCCAATGAAGCCACTGCAAATTTGTTGGTTGGGACAGAGTACATATCTCTGTAGTCAAATTCGTCGTTCATACTGTTTCTCCAAGGACTTAAAATGTCTGCAATGCCTATATTTTACCACCTTTACGGCAAAAAGGAAACGATGTAAAATTATATGTGAAAATGTCTCTTAATAGGGACAGAAAGCAAGTATCAAAATAAGGATTAAGGAAGTAGTAAATGGATATTGTTTTAAAGATCAAAGAGGAGCTTAATGTAGAGAAATGGCAGGTTGAGGCTGCCGTGAAGCTAATTGACGAGGGAAATACCATCCCCTTCATTTCAAGATACCGTAAGGAGGCAACAGGTTCTCTCAACGATGAACAGTTAAGAAACCTTTTTGAGAGGCTTAACTATCTCAGAAATCTTGAGGAGAAGAAGGCAAGCGTTATTGCAAGCATAGAAGAGCAAGGCGCTTTGACCGAAGAACTTAAGAAGAAGATAGAAGAGGCCGAAACCCTTGTAGTGGTTGAAGATTTGTACAGACCCTACAGACCCAAACGTAAAACAAGAGCAAGTGTTGCAAAGGAGAGGGGCCTGGAGCCTCTCTCCCAATACGTGCTTAATCAGGACGCATCCGAGGATGTGTTAAAGGAAGCTGAGAAGTACATAGACCCTGAGAAGGAAGTGGCTACGGCTGAGGATGCCCTTGCGGGAGCAAGAGACATTATCGCCGAGAGCATTTCCGATAATGCGGATTACAGAGCCTACATCAGAAAGGCTACCTTCGAGGAAGGCAAGCTTATCAGCAAGGCAAAGGATGAGAAGGCCACAAGCGTTTACGAGATGTATTACGACTATGAGGAGCCTGTGAACAAGGTTGTGGGCCACAGAACTCTGGCCATTAACAGAGGTGAGAACGAGAAGTTTTTGACAGTCAAAATTGAAGCCCCTGTTGAGCGCATCCTGACTTATCTTGAGAAGATGGTTATCACAAAGGACAACGAGTTTACGACCCCTGTCATCAAGGAGGCAATCGCTGATTCCTACGACAGACTTATTGCCCCTGCCATTGAAAGAGAACTCAGAAACGAGCTGACGGAGAAGGCAGAGGACGGTGCCATCACTGTTTTCGGCAAAAACTTAGAGCAGCTCCTTCTCCAGCCACCCATCAAGGGTAAGGTCGTTTTGGGGTGGGATCCCGCTTTCAGAACGGGATGTAAACTTGCGGTTGTTGATGAGACAGGCAAGGTGTTAGATACCAAGGTTATCTACCCTACAGCTCCTCAGAACAAGGTGGAAGAGTCCAAGAAGGCGGTAAAGGACCTGATTAATAAATACCATATCAACCTGATTTCTGTAGGTAACGGAACCGCTTCAAGAGAGTCTGAGCAGATTATTGTTGAGATGCTTAAGGAACTTGATGTGTCAAAGACAGGCCCTGTTCAGTACGTGATTGTAAATGAGGCGGGAGCTTCCGTTTACTCTGCAAGTAAGCTGGCTACTGAAGAGTTCCCCAACTTTGATGTGGGACAAAGAAGCGCAGCATCCATAGCAAGAAGACTTCAGGATCCTTTGGCTGAGCTTGTTAAGATTGACCCCCAGTCCATCGGCGTTGGCCAGTATCAGCATGACATGAACCAGAAGAAACTGGCAGAGGCTCTTGGCGGAGTTGTAGAGGATTCAGTTAACAAGGTTGGCGTGGATCTTAATACCGCATCGGTATCATTGCTTGAGTACATTTCCGGCATAACCAAGGTTATTGCCAAGAACATAGTTGATTACAGAGAGAAGAACGGAAGATTCAAAGACAGAAAGGAACTTCTTAAGGTTGCAAAGCTTGGTCCCAAAGCTTATGAGCAGTGTGCAGGCTTTATGAGAATCACAGACGGAGACAACCCTCTTGATGCCACAAGCGTTCATCCCGAGTCCTATGAAGCTGCCATGAAGCTCATGGAGAAACTGGGAATCACAATGGATGATGTTAAGGCAGCCTGGAAGGCAGCTCCCCTTAAGAAACAGGCAGCGAAGCCTGCTCCAAAGAAGCCCGAGAAGAAACCCATTCAGATTAAGAATACCAACACTGCAATGGGTAAGGCTCTGGCTATGGCCCTTGGAGGACAAGCCCTTGAAAATACTGATGATTCCAAGGCTGACAAAGCTGTTCAAAATGCACCTGACACAGGTGTCGGTTCCTTTGAAAGAAAGATAAAAGACAAGAAGAAACTTGCTGAGGAACTGGGAATCGGTGAGATTACTTTGACAGATATTCTTAAGGAGCTGGAGAAGCCTGCAAGAGATCCCAGAGAGGATATGCCGGCACCTATTCTCAGAAGCGATGTTCTTGACATGGAAGACCTTAAGCCCGGCATGGTTCTTAAGGGAACCGTCAGAAACGTTATTGACTTCGGTGCTTTTGTGGACATAGGAGTTCACCAGGATGGACTGGTGCATATCTCTCAGATTACAGATAAGTACATCAAGCATCCTTTGGAGGCAGTTAAGGTAGGAGATATCGTTGACGTACAGGTTCTTTCCGTGGATGTTCCAAAGAAGAGAATTTCACTTACCATGAAGATCGGTAAAGACAACAAATAAATAGGTACAAAAAAACCGCGCTCGGGGTGGCGCGGTTTTTATATGCTTAAGTTTAGTCTTCTGTGCTAATCTTAACACTTGCGGAGGCCTTCACATGGCCTTCTTTGATAATGGGGCTTACCTTCTTGTAAACAAGAAGAGTAACCAGTGAATTGACTGCGCCCTTTATGAGGTTAAGAGGAGCAACGCAGGCCACTACAAAGCTTGTAACTGAACTTCCGCTGAACTTGTTTACTGCAGAACCCATTTCGATGATACCCTCGAGGGGCATTCCATAAAGCTTTGCAAATGTAGGTAATAGATATACAGCATTGAAAAATGTACCGAAAATTGTTATGATAACAGTTCCGATTATGCAGGATACCAATGCACCTTTTTTATTCTTGTGGAAGAGATAGTACACAGAAGCAGGCATTATGAAGCTGCATCCGACTGCAAAGTTTGCAAGTTCTCCCACGAAAGCGGTGCTTGTTCCTTTAATGAAAAGCTTAAGAACAATCTTGACGAATTCCATCATTACTCCGGCAACAGGACCGAAAGCAAAACTGCCGATAAGAATAGGCAACTCACTTAAGTCTAACTTGTAAAAAGTGGGAGCAAAGAAAAGTGGAATCTCAAGTAACATCAGAACCGCTGCGATTGCGGAGAATACACCGCATACTGCAACTTTTCTTGTTGTAAGAACTCGCTCGGTGTCGCCAAATTTCTTCTTTGCAGCTTTCTCAACCACATAAGCGATGACGAACATAGCGAAGATGATGAGCAAAAAGCTCAGGACATATAGCAGGTTTTCTGCTACTGTTTTGAATAAGGTACTCATTGTTAGTCTCCTTCCATCCAGACTTTACTGTCGGTCTCGGATTTACACCGAGTCAGCCGTGTGCTAATATTTCACACGGGTCGCGGACTTGTGTGGCCACTCACCGCCGGTAGGGAATTTCACCCAACCCCGAAGAACTAAAGTTATTTAGTTTCCGCCACATACTATAAACCATAATTTATTCGTGGTCAATAGGTCAGAGGATATGATATTATAAATGTATGGACAAGGATAAGAAGAATCAACCTTTAAGAATATGTATTATTGCCGAAGATTTGGGCGCTTTCAGCACCATCAGAATGCTTAACGGAATCATGAATTACTGTGATGGACAGAATATCAATGCCGTCATTCAGGACATGAGATTATTCGGTAAATTAAGCGGCGAATGGATATATGATGAGGACCTTTTCCAATCCATTCTTTTGCCAACCCTTTCTAAGACCGGGACGTTTAATCTTGATGGAGTTCTTTACATCGGTGCTTTCGAGCATGAAGTCAGAAACCCCCTCAATTTCAATGATATACCCACCGTAATGCTTTACTCGACTCCGGCTTATTCCACCATCCCCACCTATAGACTTGATGATGAGGAAGGCGGAGAGAAGGTTATCAAGTATCTGATAGCCCATGGCCATAGGAGAATCGGAATCATCGCCGGCGAATATGGAAATGCCCACGCGGATAACCGGCTTAAGGGCGTCAAGAAGGCGTTAAAGGCCGAGGGAATATCCTTTGATCCGGAGCTTTTATTCTATGGAAGGTGGAGTAAGGAAGCTGGATACAACGGTATGAAGAACCTGATGGATAAGAAGGTCGGGGCAGTTTTTTGCATGTCTGATATTATTGCAACGGGAGCCTATCAGTGCCTCTTTGAAAAGGGACTGATTCCCGGCAAGGATATTTCGGTTATAGGATATGACGATCATGAGTGCGCGCAGTTTTTGACCCCGGAGCTTACCACATATCAGCTTCCTCTTTGGGATCTTGGATTTGCGGCCATTGCAAGACTTGTGGAAATGATCGAGCATCCGGGAAAGAAGCACAAAGGGGCAGAAAATCCCCGATTACCGGGCAAATTGCTGGAGAGAGATTCTGTAGTAAAAAATTGATTTTTTCCCCGCCAAAATTTATAATTATTACGTAGAAATACATTTGGAGTTTTTATGGAAGTATCACTAAAAGTAAAGATTACTGCAGGGGATATTTACGATTATCTTCTGTACCACCATTATACAAGTGCGGCCGGTTTGATAGGAAGTTGTGTGGGCGCGCTTCTTGTTGTGTCTGCCTTTCTGACAAACACATGGATTTTTATTGTGGCAGGTCTGGTTATTCTTTTGTATCTGCCCTGGGTCTCCTTCCTTAAGAGCAGGACTCAGGCCAAGACCAACCCGGCCTTCAAGAACGAGATGACCTACCTCTTTAATGATGAAGGACTTACCGTTTCCGTTGGGGAAGAGAGCGCAAGCTGCAAGTGGGATGACATGTACAAGGCTGTCTCCACAGGTAAAAGCATCATCCTCTACACTTCACCCATTAATGCCACAATTATCCCCAAGAGGTATTTGCTTGAGAAGAAGCAGGATTTGATTGCAGTTATTTCAACCCATCTGCCCGCAAGGAAAGTGAAGATTAAGGAATGAGCAGGATATATGAAACCAACTCTCCCGAGGAAACCTTTGAACTTGGCAAGTCATTCGGAGAAAAAGCATTAAAGGGCGAGATTTTTACATTAAACGGTGACCTTGGAACAGGAAAGACTGTTTTTACCCAGGGTTTCGCCAAGGGGCTTGGAATTAATGAACCCGTAAGCAGCCCCACATTTACCATTATTCAGGAATATGAGGAGGGTCGTCTTCCTTTTTACCATTTCGATGTATACAGAATCGGAGATCCTGAGGAAATGGATGAGCTTGGATACGAGGACTATTTTTTTGGCGAGGGAGTCTGTCTTATTGAATGGGCGGACCTTATAGAGGAACTTATTCCCGATTATGCCAGGAAAGTAACCATCGAGAAGAACCTGGACAAGGGGTTTGACTACAGAAGAATTACTATAGAAGAAGGTTGATTATGAAGATTTTGGCTTTGGACAGCTCCGGACTGGTGGCAAGTGTTGCCGTTCTTGACGGAGATACTATTCAATCCGAATATACAATGAATTATAAGAAGACCCATTCTCAGACACTGCTTCCCATGCTTGAGGCAGTCAAGGAATTGACGGATCTTGACCTTTCCACCATAGATGCAATAGCGGTGGCAGCAGGTCCCGGATCCTTTACCGGCCTTCGAATCGGCTCCGCAACAGCTAAGGGACTTGGGTTGGCTCTTAACACCCCCATTATTTCGGTTCCTACCCTTGAGGGCCTTGCCTATATTTTCTACGGAAGCGACAAGATAATCTGCCCCATAATGGATGCCAGAAGGAATCAGGTTTATACCGGCCTCTATTCCTTTGAGAAGAATGGGACGATATATGAGATGAAGACGATAAAGGGGCAGTGTGCCACCGATATCGACAATCTTTTGGAGGAGATCAACAAACTTGACACGGATGTCATGTTCCTTGGAGACGGAGTTCCGGTGTTTGCTGAGACAATAAAGGAGAAATGTAAGACTCCCTTTTCCTTTGCCCCCGCCCACATGAACAGACAGCGTGCCGGTGCAGTTGCGGCATACGGAAGGGTTCTTTATGAGGCCGGCAAGTACGAGAGCGCTGCAGAACATGCACCTGAGTATCTTCGTCTCAGCCAGGCTGAGAGAGAAAGAATGGAAGGAATAGACACTTCATGCATATCCGTAAGATGACCCTGGATGATCTGGAGGAAGTGACCCGGATTGAGGAGGCCAATTTTTCCAATCCATGGACCAAGGCAGGATTTGAATCACAGATTAAAGCAGGGGATACGGTCTATCTTGTATGTGAGGTGGACGGTAAGCTTGTTGGCCTGTGCGGATATATCCGAAGCTTTGAAGAAGCGGACGTGACAAACGTGTCAGTTCTTAAAGAATACCGTGGACACGGCATCGGAACAGCTTTGATGCAGGCCCTTATTGAAGAAGGCGAAAAGTCAGGCGTCAGAAATTTCACCCTGGAAGTCAGGGTAGGCAATTCGAGCGCCATACATGTATATGAGAGATTGGGATTTGAGTCCTGTGGAATACGACCGGGCTTTTATGAGAATCCCAAGGAGGACGCCATGATTATGTGGCGAATGGAAGATAAACGAAAGGTTTAGTAAATGTTAGATGTTTGTTTGCTGGGAACGGGAGGCATGCTTCCTCTTCCCTACAGATGGCTGACATCTTTGATGGTCAGATACAACGGCAAAAGTATTCTTATAGATTGCGGTGAAGGTACACAGATTGCTTTAAGGGAAAAGGGCTGGAGCCCCAAGCCCATTGACGTAATACTGTTTACACACTTTCATGCAGACCATATTTCAGGTCTTCCCGGAATGCTTTTGACCATGGGAAATGCAGAAAGAGTTGAGCCTTTGACTCTCATTGGTCCAAAGGGCCTGACCCGAGTGGTTAACAACTTAAGAGTTATAGCTCCCGAGCTTCCCTTCGAGATTCAGTGTGTTGAACTTGGACCCGAAGGAGGAGATTTCGATTTTGACGGATTAAAGGTTAAGGCCTTTAAAGTCAACCACAACGTGGTTTGTTACGGATACACAATGACTCTTGACCGAATCGGAAAGTTCGATGTAACGAAGGCAGAGTCTTTGGGAATAGAGAAGAGGTTCTGGAATCTTTTGCAGAAAGGGGAAGAGGTTTCCTGTGATGGTAAAATCTTCACTCCCGACATGGTTCTCGGCCCCTCAAGAAAGGGCATTAAATTAACCTACTGCACAGACACAAGACCCACAGCAAGCATAAGGGAAAACGCTGCCGGATCTGATTTGTTTATCTGTGAGGGTATGTACGGAGAACCGGACAAGCTTGCAAAGGCCAAAGAGAATAAGCATATGACCATGTACGAGGCAGCCACTCTTGCAGCGGATGCGGGGGTTAAGGAGATGTGGCTTACACATTACAGCCCCTCCCTTAATCATCCGGAGGAATATGCTAAGGAAGTTAAGAAGATTTTCCCCGCCACGGTAATTACCAAGGACGGAAGAACCACAGAATTAAGATTTACTGACGAGGATTAAGATGAAAAGGTTTAAGGGCACCAAGGGAGTAATTATCCTAATAGTGTTGGTTGCCTTGATGGTTGGTTACTATTTCTATCTTAGTAACAAATCCGGAAAGGAGGCCGCAGAGGCAGACAAAGAAATGTCTGCTGTTGATACTGTGCTCTTAAGAGACCTTTCAATCAACTATCCGCCTACGGTCAAAGAGGTGGTTAAGTATTACGGAGATGTGCTCCTTTGCATGTACAGCGGCAACTGCAGTGACTCCGACCTTGACCGACTTGCCAAACAGATGCTTTACCTGTATGATGATGATTTGGTTGCAAACAATCCCTGGAACGAGTATATTCTAAGACTCAGGGAAGATGTTCATGACTATAACGAAAACGATAGAAAAATATCCAGCTACATTCCCGCGGGAAGTTCGAGTGTTGATTACTTCTCGGTAAACTCATCGGAGTGGGCACGAATCCAATGCACATTCTACAGAAAAGAGAAAGCCGCGTCGGAACCTGTGAGCGAGATTTTCTTACTCAGAAAGGACGATGCCGGGAAGTGGAAGATTTTCGGCTGGGATTTATCTTCGAATGTAAGTGTCGATAAGACAGAGGAATAAAGAAATTGGAAAGTATTAATAATAAGGAAGATGTTTTAATCCTTGCAATAGAGAGTTCCTGTGATGAAACTGCAGCGGCGGTGGTGCGAAACGGAAGGGAAGTTCTGAGCAACATTATTTTTTCCCAGATTGATTTACATACCCTCTACGGCGGAGTCGTTCCGGAGATTGCCTCAAGGAAACACATCGAGAAAATAAATCAGGTAATTGAACAGGCTCTCAAGGAAGCGAATGTAACTTTAGATGATATAACCGCAATAGCGGTTACCTATGGCCCCGGCTTGGTTGGGGCTTTGCTTGTGGGTGTATCTGCGGCAAAAGCCATCGCTTTCGCAGCAGGCAAACCACTGGTGGGTGTACACCACATCGAAGGTCATATTTGTGCCAACTATATCGAGAATAAGGAACTGGAGCCGCCCTTTGGGTGTCTTGTGGTATCCGGCGGACATTCGCACCTTGTAAGGGTTAAGGATTACGGAGAGTACGAGATTATAGGCAGAACCAGAGATGATGCTGCCGGCGAAGCTTTCGACAAGGTGGCGAGAGCCATTGGACTTGGCTACCCCGGAGGACCTAAGATTGACAAGGTTTCAAAGGAGGGTAATCCCGAGGCAATTCATTTCCCCAGAGCCAAAGTGGATGAGAATGTCTACGACTTCAGCTTCAGCGGACTTAAGTCTGCGGTTTTAAACTATCTCAACCAGTGTGAGATGAAGGGAATCAAGATTGTGGTTCCCGATGTTGCCGCTTCATTCCAGAAGTCGGTTGTGGATGTGCTTGTGGAGCATTCCATGCAGGCCATCAAAGAATTTGGCTTTGGGAAGTTTGCAATCGCCGGAGGCGTGGCTTCCAACAGCGGCTTAAGAGCCGCATTTGAAGATGCCTGTGCCAAAAGAAAAATTGAATTCTACCATCCGTCACCCATATTCTGCACAGACAATGCGGCAATGATCGGTGTGGCGGGTTATTACGAATACATTAAGGGAGTCAGAAGCGGAATGGATTTGAATGCCGTTCCCGGACTAAAGCTTGGAGAGAGATAATGGCCAAAACTGTTGCGATAGTTCTGTCCGCCGGCAAAGGCAAGCGGATGAACTCTGAGACACCAAAACAGTATATAGACATTAACCACAAGCCGGTACTGTATTATTCAGTATCGGCATTTGAGTCTTCTTACGTGGATGAGATTGTTATTGTCTGCGGAGAGGGCGATGAGAATTATATTAAGGAAGAGATTGTAGATAAGTACGGTTTTACCAAGGTAAAAGCTATTGTGGCCGGAGGAAAAGAAAGATATCATTCGGTTTACAACGGACTGGTGGCTGCGGGGGCAGCAGACTATGCTTTGATTCACGATGGAGCAAGACCCCTGGTTTCAGAAGAAGTGATTGACAGGGTCAGAGAGTGCGTCGAGGGCGGAATCTCCTGCGTGGCGGCGGTACCTGTTACGGATACAATCAAAATTGTTGACTCAGAGGGTAAAGTTCTTGAGACTCCTGACCGAAAAACACTCTGGGCAATGCAGACGCCTCAGGCTTTCTCGTATGAGTTAATAAAGAATGCCTATGAGGAACTTATTATTAAAGAGGAAGAAACTCTTAAAGCAGGCATAAATATCACCGATGACGCCATGGTGGCAGAGCAGTTTGGCGGGGCGACAGTAAAGGTTATTATGGGTGACTATGACAATATCAAAATCACCACACCTAAGGACATTGAAATCGCCGAAAGAATTTTAGCCAAAATTGCTTCAAAAAATTAAAAAACATGTTGACATCAATTCGCCATTTTGATAAAATCATTTTTGCGCTGATTTGAGACTAACGCGTCTGGAGAGGTATCGAAGTGGTCATAACGAGGCGGTCTTGAAAACCGTTTGTCCGCAAGGGCGCGTGGGTTCGAATCCCACCCTCTCCGCTGGAGTTTTTCTCCACGGGAATTGAATACGTAAAGTAATTCAACTTGCTATGGAGAAGTACCCAAGAGGTTGAAGGGACACCCCTGGAAAGGGTGCAGGTCGTTAATAGCGGCGCGAGGGTTCAAATCCCTCCTTCTCCGTTGGTAGTTCATCTACCTTAGTACCTTGACAAATGAACAACAATGCAACCCTGAAACAATTCCTAAAAATTGTTCAGAGAACAAAAACCTTTAATTAGTAAATTTTCGGTTTAGATAGCCAGACTATTTTGACCGGATCAACAAACATTTAACATGAGAGTTTGATCCTGGCTCAGGATGAACGCTGGCGGCGTGCTTAACACATGCAAGTCGAACGGAAACTACTCGCTGAAGCGAGCTTGCTCAATTCTTGAGTAGTTTTAGTGGCGGACGGGTGAGTAACGCGTGGGTAACCTGCCATGTACTGGGGGACAACAGTTGGAAACGACTGCTAATACCGCATAAGCGCACAGGACCGCATGGTCTAGTGTGAAAAACTCCGGTGGTACATGATGGACCCGCGTCTGATTAGCTAGTTGGTGAGGTAACGGCCCACCAAGGCGACGATCAGTAGCCGGCCTGAGAGGGTGAACGGCCACATTGGGACTGAGACACGGCCCAGACTCCTACGGGAGGCAGCAGTGGGGAATATTGCACAATGGGGGAAACCCTGATGCAGCG
>JAEEGJ010003461.1_pt1 | contig 60910 bp, 52 predicted proteins | sample 8958761 | NCBI WGS metagenome assembly JAEEGJ01 (sample SAMN16246546, study PRJNA631951) | gut metagenome | biome: gut microbiome; feature: rumen; material: RS-attached | host: Bos | place: Iran: Karaj | collected 2018-10 | reverse complement strand
CAATAATCCACTGCCTCACCAGGGGTATATGGACCAGGCGTACCGTCGTTGTTCCGTGTCTGTGCATCTCCTCATGGCAGTGCGGACACTCTCCGGGAAACATATCCATCTGCGGCACTGATCCGCTGATTGTGAGGTAGTTATACCCTCTCCTGGTTTCGAAAAAATTCCAACTTCGCTGACGTTCTGACTGAACAAATCCAGGAAATTCTGAGGGTATTCTGATACAATTCTGCATGGTAGTTTTCCTTATTTTGTTGTTCTAATTTCATATTTTATAAGGATAAACTACCTCTTTAAATATCCTCACAGTTCTTAATTTAGGAGCTGTCTAAGATTTAACCATCCAACTAAAATTTATAGAGAACCATAATAAATTCTGGACAGAAACTTCAGAAGGCGTATGTAAATAATGTTAAAGTGATTTTCCGGTGCTTCATCATCATAAGGCTCCGGGACAACAGATTCAACCGGTGTAATCACGGATAAAAAGGAAAACAAAATGGGAACATATTCGAACATTGAGCTGAAACTGCACGACGGCAGCACAAAAATGTACTCACTCAAAGGTTGCATGCCTGCAGCGGCACTGAATATTGTATCCGCTCCGTTCTGGAAGAAAAATTCCCTGGGGATTGTAGAAGCGCCAGATGAAAGAAAAGTTTTTGAATATCTGGAAGAGGAACTGACCGCACATGAAAGCGAGTATGAAAGCAGCTGTTCCTACGACTTTCATCTGGATCTTTCAAATTATGCAAAATCTACCTTCGGTCCTACACATCATGAAGGAGAAAAAAAAGAGGAATACCCGTTGCTTGCTTCTTGCGCCTTTGACGGTTTCAGCATAAACAGAGACATTCTGTCCATGGTCAGCGACATTGTTGACCGACTAAACCGGCAGACTCAACAAGAAAAAAACGCAGATACGGTTAGGAAGGAAATTAACTCACATACAGACGAAAGTAAAAACAGCAATCCATTTCCATCTGACAGAGAAAACGGATACAGCACTAACGTCAAATGGGCTGTCAGGTACTTTGAAATAGCGGAACTCGTCAGTACATGGTCCAAGGATCCGTCAACCAAAGTTGGAGCAATAATTGTTGGAGACAAAGGACAGATCATAGCGCAGGGATACAACGGTTTTCCTCGCGGAGTAGAAGATCGCATGGAGCGGTACAACCACAGAGAAACTAAATACAAATTCGTGGTGCATGCAGAAATGAATGCCATTCTCAATGCCCTGTACAACGGATCCTCTGTCGCCGGAGCTTCAATATACATTCACAATCTTCCGGTATGTCAGGAATGTGCCAAAGCAATAATACAATCGGGGATCGCAAAAGTATTCATCGATACGGAAATTGAAGGAAAATGGCTTGACGCCTGGCAGATTTCAAAGGTTATGTTTAAAGAGGCTGGAGTAAAGGTCTATCTTCTCAGTGAAGATAAAACCAAACTTATTCAGATCGAACAACAGTAACAGTCGAAAAACACTAATGTAGATAGTAACTTTGGGCAGGATTAAAAAAGAAAAATAGAAGGGGAAGGTTAAACGAACTTGCACACAATGAACTTTCCGGCGTTTCAGTGCAAACTACAGTGATCACGAACAAAACTGGGAACCTGCGGGATAGCTTTTTTCTTTCTTATGAAGATATCAATTTTGCTATGTCCAGACAGGATGATGAGCCATCTGCCGATTGCTCTGTAATACTTTCTGAATCAATAAATCTGATCACGTCTAAACTGCAGATCCGATGGAATTTATAAATTTGTCACGAAATTTTTAGAGTGACTCAGTTTTTCTGAGATAAAACTTGATATCAAATCATACCTTGATCTCTATGAATTTATCATGTTCCCTATCAGCGATGCGTAAAAACAAAAAAGTACAATTCAACACATAAACAATTAGATTCCGCAGTAATCAAATTTAGTTTTCTCTGCACCCGGCAAACCCCTGCTGACGCCATGCTTCATAAAGCAGAATCGAAACAGCATTCGCCAAATTATAGCAACGACTTCCAGAAACCATCGGGATCCTGATTTTCTGTTCTTCCGGCAAAGAATCGGTAAAATCATCAGGAAGTCCTGACGTTTCCCGTCCGAAAATTAAAACATCATCCTTGGAAAATTGCACGCTGTCGGGGAATGTATGACCTTTGGAAGTTGCTGCAAACACCCTCGCTGAAGGCAACATAATAGTATTCAGACATTCCTCTATAGAGTTATAGCTCTTAATATTGACGAATTCATGGTAATCAAGCCCCGCCCGAAGAAGTCTGCGATCATCAAGAATGAATCCAAGAGGACGGATAAGAGAAAGCTCTGAACCGGTATTTGCACAAAGACGGATGATGTTACCCGTATTGGCGGGAATTTCCGGACGATACAAAACTACATTCATAAAAAACTTATCCTAAAGTGTCTCCAAAAAATAAGTAAAAACTTTTTCAACCATAAAGAAGATTGTATATCTAAAGGAGGAAAAATTCCAAGGATTGCAATTTTACAAGTCAAGACCAAACTATCCTTTAATACAGTAACAAACTGAATGATATGCTGAATTAGTGTCAAGACTGAACTCTCACTTGTAAAAAGGCCCTAGTGATGTGGCGATGGCTTTGATATATCAATTGAGCCGGTAAAAATACCGGACTCTCACGAAAGACTTCACTGATTGTTGAAACTGCCGCACGACTGTTTCAATTGAGCCGGTAAAAATACCGGACTCTCACCAGCTGATCTGCGCGGGGTGGAACTGACAGAAGAGCAGTTTCAATTGAGCCGGTAAAAATACCGGACTCTCACCGCTATCAATGATCTGCTTTGGAAAGCCGAGTTTAAGTTTCAATTGAGCCGGTAAAAATACCGGACTCTCACCTGATACTGAGATGGAAAAACTGGAACAGGAATTTAATTCGTTTCAATTGAGCCGGTAAAAATACCGGACTCTCACTCAGAGTGGGACTGGGTTCCACGTGAGGGATGCAGCAAGTTTCAATTGAGCCGGTAAAAATACCGGACTCTCACTCAGGCATGTGACCGTGCGAGAGCAGAAAAATATGATTTCGAGTTTCAATTGAGCCGGTAAAAATACCGGACTCTCACTTGCGATTAACACGCAACTGCCACCATACGTATTTGAGTTTCAATTGAGCCGGTAAAATACCGGATTCTCACAGGATACCTTTTCCGCCTAGGAATATCAAGGCTTCAGATACCATTTTGCGAGCGAGAACACAATTTTTTATTTTTGTTCCTTTCGCTCATTTTCATCGATTTTTATGATTTAGAAACACCTGTAAAAACAACAGGTTATACTCTTGCGAGCGAGAATAGCGATCTAAATCACATTTTTAAAACAATTTGATCTGCTTCACAATTTAATTGTTCATTTTTTAATCAATAGGTTTCATTTGAAACTATTAACTTTATATAGGTCGTAAATCTGTTACTCAAAGCTGCTGTTTTTTCAATATATATCTTTTTTTAAAAGGTCGTAACTCATTGAAATCACTTGTATTTATTGCATTTTATATTGATTTTATTTGAGTAAATATATCATATAATATATACTTAAAACAAGGAGGGCGACAAATGCCGGCAAAACACTCAGGAGAAATCAAAACAAAAATCATTCACCAGTCTCAGAAGAATGGTGATATATACGTTCTTGAAAGAAAAACTGTATATGATCCGGACAAGCAATATAACAAAGTACTGAGCTCCAGACTGATAGGGAAAATTCCAAAAGGAGAAAAGGATCCTGTTCCTACCCGTCCTAAAAGAAACAAGACTGTTAAATCAGAAAAAGAAAGCGAAATCGTATTAACCAAACGTGTGCCAGTCGGCATGATGGACATAATAGACCGCATAGGTAAAGTATCCGGAATTGATGACGCTGTCTATTTATCTGCTGACACCGGTACTGCACAGAAGATTATATCACTGGCCAGATACCTTCTGGCTGCAAACGGACAGTCGCTTTCCGGAATACAGACCTGGCAGTATAATCATCGGCTGCCCTATGAAGACGGCATCTTTGAAGATGTATATCAAAATCTGTTTATTCAAGTTGGAAGGGATGAAAATCTTCAGCGAAACTTCTTTCAAAAACGCCGTGGATCATTATCCGGTAAGGATGTACTTGCCTATGACACATCTGCAGTCTCCGTTTACGCAGAAAATCAAAATGATTCAAAGAGCTGTTTTAACAAATCCCGTGACAGTCTGAAGACGATAAAGATGCTGATCCTTTATTCCGGTGACACCAGACAGCCCGCTGCATTTGCCAGACAGTCTGCCTGCCTTGAGGATGTAACATCTGCAGTCAGTGCAATAAAGCAACTGTCAGATTTAAACGTAAATACTGCAGAAACAGTAACAGACAGCGGTTATTATCCCGAACAGAATATTTCAGAGCTGCTTCAGACAGGTTTTGATTTCATCACCCGGGCAGACATCAGTCTTGCATGGATCCGCCGAGAGATTGACAGTTACAGGGAGGAACTTGATGACTTCCGCACTTTATGTCCTTTTGACCATAACACTCATGGCGTAACAGTGACTCTTATGCACGATTTCAAGAAAATCAGCAAATATTCAAGGAATAAAAGGGGAAGTGAAAAAAGTTCCAAAGAGGAATGCTCATATAAATGCAAGATATACCTGCATATATATTTCAGTCATTCCAGGCACGATGATGATAAAACATCTCTTCAAAGTGATTTGAATGAACTGAAGACTCTGCTTGAAAGCGGTATCTCTGCGAGTGAACTGACTCCTTCAGCGCAGGAAAAGCTCAGCAGGTATTTCACGCTCGGGAAGCAGGGCTGCAAAATAACCGCGGCAGCTAATAGCAGGGCCATAAAGAACACCGCCAGGTATCACGGATATTTTGCTCTTGTTTCCAGCAGAGAAAAGGATACGTTTGAGTGCCTGCGAAAGTACCGTAAAAAAGAGAGCATTGAATCATTCTTTGAATCAGGAAGGGATACAGGAGCAGGAATGCGGGACACAGATTATCTGACGGGCCGCATGTTTGTACAGTTTGTCTCGCTGTGCTACTTCGAGTATTTCAGTGAGGAAATCCTCAGGATCAGAAAGGTTCTCGACAGTGAGATCAGCAGCGGTAAATTAAAGGGTAAAGAACTCAAAACCGCCAAGCAGCTTAGGACATGGATCGGCAAAACACCTTTACATCAGCAACTGCAGTGGTTTGACGCAAACGGGCAGACCGAAATATCAGATAAACTTCGCAGTCGCAGATGGAATACTGAAACAGCCTTATGTGATGCACTTTATCTGGAAAAAATCGGACTGCATCATAATTGATGATTTTAGAACAGATTAAGCTGCTACATGATTGCAAGAGATACGTAAAAAATATGCCACCTTACACGAACAGGGTGACACAAAAGACTGTCATGTTGAATACTCAGGGAATGTACTCAAAGCTGCCTCAGGCTGATTTCTTCGTCAGAAACAGTAAGCTTTTCAAACGGCAGAGATTCATAACCCGGCATTGCAACCTGAGACCATTTGAGACCTATTGAGTAATTTTGCTCGCGCGTGTTATTAATTCCTCGGCATTTAATACACAGAATATCTGCAACTGCGTCAGGACAGCTGGATTTTATAGCATTATTAACGGCATCCTGGATTTTTTTCCAATTATCAATGTGGGCATTTTTAAATGAATCCTCATTACAGATGTAATCAAGCTGATTACGCTTTTTCGGCGTTTTCTGATCATATTCATCATCCCAGTCAGGACATGCCTGCCCCATCCCGTTATAACTGAGTCCTTCTCTCCTGTCAGCGTAATCTTTCCATTTCTCTGTTACGACATCATAAACATACCAGAACCCTGTTTTTGGAGATTTCTTTTCTCTTTCCGAATCCGCAAGGCATTTTCTGCTGCATACATCTCCTATAATTTTGTTGATCTCAGAAACAAAAGAATCGGTTCCGGACCATTCACGATCTACAGGCGTATACGAATAGAGTTTAAGCCAGTATCTGAATAAGGATGGAATGGAGCTTTCCTTTGAAGGTTTAACGACACTGGCAGGCTTACGCAGATTATCCAGAAGCATTCGGTAAAAAGCCATCTGCAGAGCCTCCAGCTTAATAACAAACGGTTTATCTGTTCTTGTATTGTTTACGATAAGTTTCAAATTTCTGTAATCCACCATCAGCATGAGATCTTCAGATTTTACGCCAAGCTCGTAATTGATGGCTTCAACAGCATCCGAATATGCTGTTGTACTGTTGCCGCTAAACAGTTTTGAACCTTTTTTTGAATCCTTGAGAAGATGACCGAGTTTGATAAACGGTATGAAAGATAAATCAACCTTTGCATCCATCGCATCAATATTTTCCTGATCCGCATTTACCAAAGGCATGGATTTTACTGTAGGATAGTAAAATTTAGGCGACGATCTGTCCAGACGTTCAAATTTAGGATCAACAAGAACATGTGTAAGTTCATCATCCTCACGTCCGAGAATAGACATTGTAGATCCCATCAGATAACTCATGGTCTTTCTTCCGCCGGCTATGGATGCCACGATAGGATAGTATTCACTTTCATCTTCACCGTACCGTCTGTCCATCAGTCCTTTGTAGTTTTGAAAATGAAGTCAGCAGCACATCGTTCATCGCAGTCAGTTCTGATATCATCAAGAAAGCCGCCGTCCTGATCGAAAAAAACATGAATGTTTCTATCTTCAACTGTCAGCGGCTCCCATCCGTACTCGCTGCACATCTTCAGAAAGATATTCTTCTCGGGATCATCAGACAGAAGCTGAATAAGGTTGGACTTTCCACGAACTGTTGTAATGACATGAATTTCATGAATGTCATAACCAGTGGACTTAAGTTTGAAAAAGGTTTCGGTTATGATCTGGGGAGTCTCACCGGATACTGCAAGAAGTATGTACTTTTTATTCGGATTCATAAACTTATATCCTCGCTTCAAGGACCTCAGGGGAAAACATTATTTTTCAGTAAAACTGCAGCCGGCATTATTCAATGCAAAAAATTGACAAGACAGTTCACACATAACACAAATATTCTCACATATGACTTTCTTTTTAAGTTATTAGCTACACATTTACAGTTTTTTATCAAAAATCAAACAAAACCGTTTCAGCAGATTTTTAGGCAGTGCAGAACAATGTTTCAGAAAGTCCTGCGACAAATAACTCTGTTTCATCTGTTTATCCCTATTATCACCGATTAAGCAGCCTGATACTGTTTTCAGCCGCGGCCAAAACTACATTTTCTGTTAATTAATCGCAGATGTCCTCACGTCTGAAGATTTTGTTAAAAGGGTACTGCCCTGGCAAGACGGCTGAGATATTACCGAAACGGAAATTCACTTCATCAGTCAAGCACGGCTGTTTAGGGTTCTAAAAACGATTTTTCCTAAAATCTCTCAGAGACTGTTTATCGAAACGACGGGACAATTTCGTGACATTCATAATTCTGGTGAATTTAATGACCGGCTTCAGCTTTGAAAAATTCCGTTATCAAATCATCAGCCATAAAGAAACAGGATCCGGATCAGCGCGTGAACAAAACCTGGTCCAGACACCTATCTGCGAAGAACAAAGACATAAGGTGAGTCAGATGTGACACTGACAAGAGTGTACCCCAGATGTGTGCAGAGATTCGGAACATCCCTCAAAGTCGCAGGATCGTCAGCAATAATCTCAAGAATGTCGCCCTCGGAAAGTTCACGCATTTTTTTACGTATCAGCATCAGCGGCTCCGGACAGCGCAGTCCGAGAACATCGATTTTTTCTTTTTTAGCGTTCTCCATCAGAGCCCCGTTCCAAATCAGAATCACTGAATTCAGATGTTTCTTCAGTCTGAGCATTATCCTTTTCATCAAGATCATGCACAAGCATCTCAATCCTGCCTATAATCATGTCAAGAGTGATATTGAACATAGCCTTAGGATCACGAACCCTGGTGCGCCACGGCAGTTCCGCAGGATCCCTGCCGTATTCACGGCGAACCAAATCCTCATAAACACTGACGCAGTATCTGCGATCATTATAGGGTCCGACCCTCTGCGGATCATGAGTTGCATAAAGTCCTATAACCGGGGTTCCCATCGCATTTGCCATATGAACAGCTGCTGTATCTGCAGAAATTACAAAATCAGCAAGTCTGATACACGCCATGCACTGAGGCAGTGTGGTACGTCCGATAAGAGTCATCGTCTGCGGAACGGCATTCATCAGAGACTGTTCAAACTTAAGTTCCTCGGGAGAACTGCCTCCGATCAGAACAGGACACATGTTCTTCGATACCAGATAAGCTGCAGTTTTAATGCAGCTTTCAATCGGCCAGTCTTTATATCTTTTGCTGGTACACGGAGAAATAATACATATTCTGCGATAATTTGACGCTTTCCCCAGAAGTTCAGAGGAACGTTCCATAAGATCGGGACTAAAGAAAAATTCCCATTTCGGTGCTGACGGCCTGAAATCCATGGCGGAGACAAAACCCATGAAACCGTCCACCACATGTCTTCCCCCGCCCGGAGCAATATGACGGTTTACAAACAGACTCTGAAATTCTCTTGCCCTTTCAGAATCGAAACCTACTCTTTCCCTTGCACTGATCATGATCGATGCAAGCGACGCACTCATTGCATACTGCATCAGCAGAAGATAATCAAAGGTGCGCCCCTTCATCAGATGTCTGAGTTCCTTAAAACCCCTGATACCGTCCTTGCGGTAGACAACAAACTCCACTTCAGGCATCAAGTCCTTAAGCAATGCATATGCGGCAGGACCGATAATCCATGTAATTTTCGCCTTCGGATTCTGCTTCTGAACGGCAAACACCGCCGATGCCGCATTTATACAGTCACCTATAGCGGACAGCCTCAGAATACAGATACGCATGAAGTCATCTCCTTCCTGTCAAAACTGATTACTGGAAAATAAAGTTGGTAAAAAGAACCTCACGGATCAATCTTCTCCCCTCTCTTTCCTGGAAGAACGCATCCATCCGGCTTTTGCACTCGGCAATTATGTTCTCCTGCCCGTTAGGGGATGCGATTGTATTGATATCCTTACTGTAAACAGTAGTTATAACAATATCCCTAAGTACAGGAGAATTATACTGGATCAGTTCCACATCCGCAGGATTATCCACCATAATCTGAACCTTGAGTCTCACATAGCATATACGGTTGCCTGGAGATGCACAGTTAGTAACGATTTCGGGGGCCAGTTCGTAATAACTGATATTACTTACAGGAGGCTGATCACTCTCCTCCTTACCGTGACCGCTGGCGGCGGCGGAGCCGCAAAGGGACGCAAGCAGAAGAAAAACAGCAAAATTTTTCAGCATAATAACTCCGGAGTCTGCAAAAAGACGATCAGATTATACATCATAGACACATATCCATCACTGTCAGGGTTCAGCTCAGTGAGTCATCAACATCAAAATACTGAGTCGGAATTTTAGTACGGATGTCAGCCGAACATATGGCGATAATCAGTTCACTGATAGGTGTCATTTTTTCAATATCAAAACACAGGGATCCCTCAAGATCCAGCTGCCTAAGCATACCCTTCTCCTCCATGCAGGAAATAAGCCACTTAAGAGTTTCTGCATTACTGAATTCCGGTGCAAGGACCATATGAGAATCAAAACAGATCCTGGAAAGAGATTTTTTCCAGACATCCTCGAGATCATCATACTTTATAATCCGGTTTGCATTGGCTATGGAGAAAAACACTCCGTAGCGAAGCAGAGTCTCGTTGGCAAAGGCCGACAGGATCTTTACCTCACTCTCCGCTCCCTTCTGGATTTCATAGCAGCCGTTGATACTGGATATAAGCTGCAGATGGGTAAAAGCGCGAAGAAGTTTCACTATATACTCATCAAGTTCATCCTTTCTCACCGGCAGGTACATTTCGCTATCAAGAAGATCAAAGATTGTATGAACATAGCGCAGTAGCTCGTCATAGGCCAGGCGGGATGAAAGTTTGATAAGTTTCAGCACAAAGGACTGCAGAATGTAAAGATGCAGAATATTGTTGCGGTAGTATGTAAGCTGAAGATACTGTCTGTGAAGCAGAGTTATGGTTCCGACTCCGCGGTACGTCACAACACCAAACTTATTAAGAGCCAGAGCCTGGCGGAGAAGTTCCTCCGGAGAGGAAAACGGAACCTGGGTGTAGCGATTGGCCGGAGCCAGTTTCATGCTGTCCATGATCAATCCAATCACATTGCACAGCATTCCTGTTTCAATTGTGTAATTTTTACAAGAAAGAAGAACCAGAGCACAAAGATTGACGCCGTTAAGAGCAGCTGCATCATTCATGTTGTACATGATTTTTCGTGCCATAACAGTCACGCAGTCGTAAAGCCACGACGGTTTGAATGCACCCGTTGGATCCGCACTGATGCGCCAGTCAGGATTATAGGCATCAAGAAACCTTGTCATTGTAACAGGCTCGCCAAAACCGACATATCCCTGGCCGTAGTTGCGAAGCTTTCTGAAAATTGAAAGAATCTGCCAGACATTCTCGGCCTGTTTTTTAACACCTCTCATCTCCCTGGTGTAGGAGCCGACCTCCATTACATGCTCATAAGACAGATAAATCGGGACTACAGTAATCGGACGGGACGGATTGCGAAGCTGAGTCTGAACAAGCATGGAAAGAAGTCCGGTTTTAGGATGAAGCATGCGTCCGGATCTGGAACGTGTTCCCTCAATAAAAAACTCGATAGAGTAGCCGTGGGAGCAAAGATATGATACATACTCCCTGAAAACCGTAGTATAAACTCTGTCGCCGTTGAACTTCCGTCTCAGAAAGAAGGCTCCGCACCGGCGGATCAGAGATCCGAAAGGGAAAAAATTAAGATTAATGCCTGAGGCAACATGAGGCGGCATCAACCCGGAATTGAAAATCACATACTGAAGCAGAAGATAATCCATGTGACTGCGGTGACAGGGAATATAGATAATTTCATGACCGCTGTTTGCAATCTGACGGACAGCCTCATCTCCGACCTTGTTGATTCCTTTATAAAGATGATCCCAGATAATCTTCATTAGACCGTTTACCATGGTCAGAAGTCCGTAGGAAATATCAGCGGCAATCTCATTGATGATATTTCTGACCTCGCGGGTTGTTGCCTGAGGATCATCTGATGACTCTATAAGTCTTCGGATGTTTATATTTCCCAGCAGTTCTTCGATCATATCCTCGCGATGCGGAAGACGGGGTCCGTGCGATGAATTAACAGTACGGTAAAAATGCATCCGGGCAAGTCTTTCAAGGATCCTTGTAGCCCGATCAGTATCGGCAAAATCAATGCGCGATGCGAGATCAGAGAGCATTACCGGTTTTGATATAAAAAGAGTATGATAGCGTCCTCTTGTAATCACATTCTTAAAACGGTTCCAGGCGCTTGTCAGTTTAAGACTTCCCTCCTCCAGTCTTGAACTTCCGTCTCCTCCGCGGATACCCGGACTGCGGTTCCATACCGACGGTACACTTAAGACCTGAATGGCAAGCTGAGGATGTTCAGACTGCACGCTGAGCCATTTCATAAAAATTTTGAAGCAGATGCTGCGTCTTACCGCCCTGCGGTTGAACAGCCACGGAGTCTTATAAAGAAAAAGATAGCGGGGGACCCGTTTGCCATTAAGCACAAGAGGTCTGAATGGTGACGGAAGAGATACCGCACGGCTGTGAAAATGCAGAGCAAGAAGATCGCTGATGGAATTTGTTTTAAGGATATACACTATGGGCTTACCCGTATCGATATTCAAATCAGACACGGGATCTCCCGGTATCGTGGTTGACTTAACCAGCAGTTTGATCGGCAGATAAAAGATTATTTTAAACAACCATGTAAACAAAATGCTCAGCCTCGCTATAACCGTTTGATTACAAGACAATCCGGATAAACGGAAGACAATAATCCGTCCAAAATATAAAGCGGAATCCGTCACCTTAATTCTTTCACAGGCATACTGAAAAAACAAAGAAGTAATCTACAAATTCTGAAAAATCTTTATTTCTGCGCACCTGGTTCGGAATATCCGGAATATGCCGACCTGTTCACATTCTGCCGTAAGCAGAGAACAGTTTTTGCAGATCCTAACAGTTTGCAAAACTGTTTTTCTGTAGAATAACCGCAGCTGTTTCTCTTCCTGTACCTCGATAAATGCAGGATCAGAACAGTTAATCCGGAATTAATGTAATTTCACATTTTGCAGGTATAATAACCGCTGATATCATGTGCACCTCCGGGAAGAAGAAGAGGTAATATACTAATGGAAACAAAGGAAATCGTGCTGCCCAAGCACCGCTTTTTAATCAATGCAGATATCTGTCCGGATTTTGCTCCGCAGATGATTGATCCGTACTACTGGATCAACCAGAAAAAAATATTCAGTTCATCGCGGGGAAGGGGCACTGCATATTTTATTGATGCCGGTCAGGATCGGAAATGGGTGCTGAGGCACTATTTAAGAGGCGGATTCATAGCCCGCTTCATGAAGGACGGGTACTTCTATCCCGGAAGAAACAGATGCCGCCCGTATATGGAATTCAGACTTCTGTCGGATCTTCACGAAAAGGGTCTGCCGGTGCCGGAGCCTGTGGTTGCTCACGTTAATCTCAATTTCTATCCGGTCGCCCACTACGACATTATTATGAAATACATTGAAAACAGCAGGGATCTGGTGTCAGTGCTGAAGGAAAGATCTCTGACTGAAGGAGAGCTTGAAGGCATCGGCGAGATTCTTGTGAAGCTCAGAGAACACAATGTCTACCACCATGATCTGAATATCCACAACATTATGCTCGATGACAAGGGTAAACTGTGGGTTATAGATTTCGACAAGGGGGAAATAGCTCCGGGGCATTTTGATGAAATGCTCGACAGACTGCACAGATCCTTCACCAAGGAGAAATCCATCTTCAAAGATGAGCTGAACTGGGACGAGAGCAGTTTTGACAGGATCATCAGGAGCTGCGGCAAATAATCTCCGATATATGATCAAGGGTGCGTTCAGTAGCACCCTGCCCCCTGATCATCACACCCAAAGCCGCCTCACCCATAATCCGCCGTTTTTTAGGATCTGCAAGAAGGCTCCTTAATGCAGAGAGGAGTTCCTCTTCGTTCTGTGTTACCAGGAGTCCGCCGGCATCCCGCATTTTCAAAGTGAACTCTTTGAAATTATAAAAATACGGCCCCATAAGCACAGCTTTTCCCAGGGATGCAGGCTCGAGCGGGTTATGACCTCCCACATCAGTAAAACTGCCTCCCATAACGGCAAGATCAGAAGCCTCAAAGAGTTTAATCATCTGCCCCATGGCATCACAGATCAGAACCTCGGTATCAGCTGTGAAGGATGACATATCGGACAGCCGGGAAGTTCTAAACCCTTCTGCAGCCGCCAGACGGCATACCTGCTCAAACCTTTCGGGATGACGGGCGGCAAGCATCAGCAGCGCCCCCGGATAATCCTTCAAAAGCCGTCTGTGAACATTAAGGTACACCTCATCCTCTCCCTCATGAGTGGATGCGGCAATCCACACCTTGCTCCGGTCAAGCTGAGATCTCAGCTGCACACCCTCTTTTATTCTGGCCGGATCCGGCACAATATCACATTTAAGAGATCCTGTTATTCTGACGTCCTTGACTCCCAGAGATGAAAAACGCCCCCCGTCCTCGCTGTTCTGACACAGCACCATGGAAAGATGTCTTCCGATATAACGCTCAAACAGACCGCCGATGCGGCCGTACCTCCGGCATGAACGTTCCGACATTCTGGCATTCATCAGCACCACGGGAATTCCTGCAGACGAGCAGGCTGCCAGCCAGTTGGGCCAGAGCTCCGTTTCCATGATAATCAAAGCTTCTGGTCTGATACGATTGATAAACATCGAAACAGCATGGGGATAATCAAGCGGAGCAAACAGATGCTCAACAAAATCACCGATTTTCACAGCTTCAGCCGCACCTGTAGTGGTGGTTGTGGTAACAAGGATCCTCAAATCAGGATATTTTTCATGAAACTGCCGGATAAGACGGGCGGCAGCGACAGTCTCACCCACACTTACCGTATGAAACCAGACAACAGATCTGCCGTCATCCGGAAACTTCGCTAGAGGAAAGAAAAGTTCTGTAATCCGTCTGCCGTATCCCTTCTTTCCCTTTTTCGGAATGCAAAGAAGAAGAAAAACGACAGGAAGAAGCAGATAACCAAGAACAGAATAAATGAAACGCAGCACCTCTACTCTCCGCAGTTTGACAAAAGAAGATCCAGTTCTTTAATCACCATTTCAGGGGTTATCTCCTTAAGACACCTTGTATGCTCCAGAGGACATGTGCGCTTGAAGCACGGACGGCACTTCAGATCTGTAAGAAAGAGGGCCTTGGCGCGCTTTGACAGCGGTGGCGTATATCCCGTGGTGGAGGAGCCGTAAACGGCAACCAGGGGAACACCTGCCGCTGCAGAAACATGCATAAGTCCAGAATCGTTAGTTATTACACCGCGGCAGCCGGATAACAGATCCGCAACCTCCGGAAGTGTTGTTTTACCGGAGAGAATGTGGCAGAAATTCTGCTGCCTTGTATCAAGATATCCTCTGATTTCTTCAGAGAGAGGCACATCCTTCGGTCCGCCGAAAATATGTACCGAACCGCCTCTTTTAATCCATTCTGATGCGGCACCTGCAAAATATTCCGCCGGCCAGCGCTTGGCGGGACCGTACTCTGCTCCGGGACACAGTCCCAGCACATTATCCGAATACGGCACATGAAACTTCTCAAGAATGGAAGGAATGTTCTCCCTGTGCACCTCAAGAGACGGATACGGGTACCCTCTGACCGAATCAGGAGAAAAACCCTTCGGTGAAAATGCCAGGGCGTTATACTGCTCCACGAGAAGCGGAAGAGCTCCTTTATCGCGGTAAATCTGATTAAGCAAAAAATATCTCTGTTCTCCGATCCATCCCCGCCGTACAGGTATGCGGGCAAAAAACGGGATCAGAGCGGATTTTATGGAATGAGGCAGAACAAGTGCCAGATCAAATTTTCTCTGAGCGAGTTCTCTGGCGGTCTTCAGACGATCTGATATCCTCAGCTGCCCGTGACCAAACGGATTCGGAACAGTTTCATCTATCTGAGGCATGCGTTCAAGAAGTGCAAGACACCAGCCCGGAGCAAAAACAGTAATTCTGCAGCCGGGATACTGCTCCTTAAGACGCATCAGCAGACTCTGAGCCATTACCATATCACCAATCCAGGAGGGTGCCACAACAAGTATATTTGAATAATTCTGCTCCGCCATACCATATCCTGTCTGTTCAAACAGACGAAATCTAAAATTAATAAAAAAACCGGAATCATGGTATATTACCACAAGACAGGAGTATGAAATGATCCCTATAGTAAAAATCAACAATTATGAGATAGCAAAACTTTTCAAGGATCGCCTTGCACAGAAGCTGAAAAACAGCGTTGTAATGAAGGAGGGAACTGACGGCTACACCGTTTATATTGACGAAGAGGATCTGGAAATGGCCCAGTACGTCGTTATGCAGGTTACCGGAGAAATCCGGGAGGCTGAGCGTCAGACCCGGATCAGGAACCAGGAGGAATGGGCTGACAACGGTGATACCATCATAAGGCTGGACTCTGGAAACAGATCAAGGCTGCCAAGTCTGCGTTCCCAGCTCAGAGGTGCGATGGGACCTTTCACCCTTGCAATATCGGTGCTGATGACTTTAGTGTATATAATTCAGTTTGTCGCGCCTGAATATATGGAATTCTTAATGCTCGCGGCCGGTTTTGCACCGGATCAGCCGGGCACCTGGTACAGACTGCTCACTCCCGCGCTTATGCATTTCGGAATTATGCACTTTCTGTTTAATATTGTTTTGTGGATATGGGCCGGAGGCATGATCGAAAAGGGACTTGGCACATCTGTCATAATGATCCTGTTTCTCCTTGGATCCGTGATCCCGAATTTTGCACAGCTGCAGTTCTGCGGCCCGCTTTTCGGAGGTCTTTCAGGTGTGGTCTATACACTGATCAGTTTCTGCTGGATCACGGAATTTTTAAAGCCGGAGGAATACCGGAGCATTGCACTGCCGCCGGGTCTTATGGTGTTTTCCGTCGTTTTTGCATTCATCGGACTTCTGGATATACTGCCAGGCACAAGCATGGCCAATGCGGTTCATTTTTCTGGTATTGCAATAGGTCTGCTGTTCGGAGTGTATCATGCAAAATTTTTCAGCAGGTTAAAGAAAAAATAATCAGCACAGAAAAAGCATATTACATTGAGTTTTTTGCAATACTATTGCATAATCATGCAAATTATCAGGATTGACGAACAGCACAGCAATCTGAAATCCGCAAAAATACATAACTTAACAGGAGACCGATCCGTCTTTTGCAGCAGACCGATCCAGGAATCATATGACTCCAGCAGTTAGAGCTTTAAAAGCTAAAAAGATACCGCACAGCATATACACCTATGAATGCGGCGTCACTCAGGACTTCGGACACCACATGGCCCAGGTAATGGGAAGGGATGAAAACACAGTCTACAAGACTCTGATATTCCGCAGCGATAAAAATTTCGTCACGGCCGTCATTCCGGTAAACTGCACTCTTAATCTGAAGCAGGCCGCCAGACTTGCAGGACTTAAAAAGGCGGAAATGGCCAAACCCGAGGATGCCGAAAGAATCACAGGATACGTTGTCGGAGGCATCAGCCCCTTCGGTCAGAAGAAACGGCTGCCGGTCATCATCGATGAGGAAGCCCTGAAGCATGAGGAAATTCTGGTCAGCGGTGGAAAGCGAGGTCTTTCCGTCGGCATTGCTCCTCAGGATCTTATCAATTTTCTAACAGCCAAGGTTGGCAAAATTACTGATGCCGAATAGCAAATCCGGCAAGTTAAAGGAATCTACTTATGAGCGAATGCAAAGCCGTTTTTCCGGGATCCTTCGATCCCCTGACATTCGGACACATTGATATAATTAAAAGAGCCGCCTCAATGTTCGAGCAGATTGTTGTGGCTGTAGCGGCAAGTCCGAGCAAACACCCGATGCTCTCCCTTGAAGTTCGGACATCTCTTGCCGCCAAAGTACTCAAGGATATTAAAAATGTATCAGTTGTAAGCTTTGACAATCTCATGATTGATTTTCTCAGAGAAGAGGGGGCGCACGTACTGATAAGGGGTCTGAGATCAACAGCCGATTTTCAGTACGAGCTGAATCTTATACATATGTACAGGACCCAGCTGCCGAACATCGAGGTGGTATGCCTGCCGACCCGACTGGAATACTCCTTCATGTCATCAACCCTGGTAAGAGAAATCGCTATTCACCACGGTCCTCTGACACAGTACGTCCCTGCAGAGGTCGCAAAGGCTATTTCTGACACACTGAACAGTAAAAAGTAGATCGCTGTCCGAGAGTGACGGTCTGAACAGGACTGCCGCAGTTCGGACAGGCGCATCCGGGTTTTCCGTACACCCTGAGTCTGTCGGCAAATTCCCCCCTCGATCCGTCAACCTGGGAGTAGTTTCTGATCGTGGTTCCGCCGCTTTTTATCGATTCTTCAAGTTTGCATTTAATCACGGCTACGAGTTTTTCGCATTCATCCAGGGAAACATCCGAAGACGGGCGGCACGGATGGATGCCTGAAGCGAAAAGGACCTCGCTCGCATAAATATTGCCGACTCCCACAACAATACTGTTATTCATAAGCGAGAGTTTGACCGGACAGTGCCTCCTCTGCAGCCTGGAGTGCAGATATTCAGCAGTAAAATCACATGTCAGAGGCTCCGCGCCGAGTCCGGCAAGGGGAGAACAGGAAAACGGATCGCCTGAAATCCTCCAGAGCCCTCCGAAACGTCTTGGATCGTTATACCGCATCACTTTGCCGTTATCCAGAATGAAATCATAATGATCATGCTTTTTAAGCGGCTCGCTCTGATCCACCACACTGATATGCCCCGTCATACCCAGATGAATTACGGCCGTATCCCCTCCAATTGCAAGAAGAATATACTTTGCCCGGCGTGAAACCGATGAGATAACACCTCCGGCAAAACCGTCTATATCCTCCGGGACGGGAACTCTCAAAGAGCGGTTACGAACAGTGACTGCCTTTACGGTTCTTCCAGTCAGCAGCGGACGGAGTCCGCGGCAAGTAACCTCAACCTCAGGTAGCTCCGGCATACAGATTACCTCCAGAAACAAAATACAGGACAAAAAATACAAAAAAAAACAGCACCCGAACGGATGCTGCCTGTTATGAAGCAATGATTATTACTTAATCTTGCCTTCCTTGTAAATCACGTGCTTGCGAACAACCGGATCGTACTTCTTGATTTCCATCTTTTCGGTCATTGTACGCTTGTTCTTGGTCGTTGTATAGAAATGACCAGTACCGGCAGTAGAATTCAGACGGATTTTCTCACGATTACCCTTTGCCATTTTCTGCTCCTTGATTAGATCTTTTCACCGTTGGCACGTAAATCAGCGAGAACCGCATCAATACCAACCTTGTCAATAATACGCATTGCCTTCGCACTTACACGAAGTTTAACAAAGCGACCCTCACTTTCAACCCAGAAGCGATGAAAGTGTACATTAGGAAGAAAACGACGACGGGTCGCATTCTTCGCATGAGAACGATTGTTACCAACAGCTACACGCTTTCCGGTAACCTGACATAGTCTAGACATTATTATCTCCGTTAAAATTCCGGCATTCGCAGAAGGCCAACTCCGCGATAGCTGAAGCCGGACAAAAACAAAACGGCAGAGGGCCGGATAACCAACCGGAATCCACCGCAGTCCCAGCTAAGGACATAATACTCTACACAATGACAGCAGATGCTGCCTCAAACCGGACCTGATCCCATACAGATCCGAAAAACACTGTGAACAACCCGTCTCCGAAAGGATGCGGACTCTGTTTAAGACAGTCTGACATTCAAACTCCCAACAGAATATCAGCCGCGCATGCTTCCCGCATGGATCTCAGTCTGTGATCGCCTGATCCCGTCACCATGGATCAGCAGGTTTTACGTTCACAATTTATAAAACTTGGGCATTATACCACACAGATCACATTACAACAAACAAAGATCACAAACTCGGGAAAATTAACGCTTCAACCCGCCGGATGATCGTGATAATTTTAACAGGACTGCAATGTGATTTAAAACATGAAAAAACACCCGCATTCAGCGGGTGTTTCAAATAATCAAAACCTGTTACGGTTCAATTATCTTTCGTAAAAAACAGGAATTACAATTCCGTTGGACTGCAGTTCCTTCTTTGCAGCCTCAAGATACTGGGCAATAACAGCAAAGTAGTTGCTGTTATCAGTCCAGACCTTGATTGACATCTTAACTGCATGATTGGTCAGTGCCTCAACGGTAACTGAAGGTTCGTTATCCTTGCTGATGATATCAATCTTCTTTGCAACACCGACAAGAATCTCCTTTACCTTTTCAATATCTGAATCGTATGCAACATTTATGTTCATATCAACGCGGCGGGTAGGCATTCTTGAAACATTTACAATGTTGCCTGCCAGAATTGAACCGTTAGGAACAACCACGAACTTGTTATCAGGAGTCAGAAGAGTGGTATTGAAAATGCTGACTTCCTGAACAGCACCCTCTGCACCGCCAGCGATAATATATTCGCCAACCTTGATAGGACGGAAGAGAATAATAATGACACCGGAAGAGAAGTTGGAAAGAGAACCCTGAAGAGCCATACCGATGGCCAGACCGGCGGCACCGATAATTGCAACAAGTGATGTTGTCTGAATACCCAGATTGTCAAGAGCGGCAATGACAACAAAAGCCAGGATAATGAATTTGAAGACTTCTCCCACAAAGTGGCTGATGGTCGGATCAACCTTTCTGCTGTCAAGGATCTTAACCAGCACATATCTTATGAACTTTGCGGCAAAATAGCCGAGAATAAGAATAACAAGTGAAATTGCGGCATTGATTGCAAAATCAATGATCATTGTCTGATGGGCATCCCACCATTTTGCCACAAGTGACAGGGACTCTGTAGCCTTGTCCGTAATAGAAGCAGTGTCTGCCATATTTTTTCCTCTAAATTACCTAGTTCCGGTATGACCGAATCCGCCCTCACCCCGTTCAGTGGAAACAAATTCTGATACCAAATTAAAAGAGACCTGCAGAACCGGCAGGAATACAAGCTGTGCTATTCTGTCGCCAAGATTTACAGTAAACGACTCCTTGCCACGATTCCACAGAGATACCATCAACGGTCCCTGATAGTCAGAATCAATAAGTCCCACCAGATTTCCCAGCACAATGCCATGCTTATGACCAAGTCCGGATCGCGGTAGAATTGTAGCACAAATCTGCGGATCTTTAATGTATATTGCCATACCCGTAGGTATGAGAACAGTTTCTCCCGCAGCGACAACCAGTGAAGACTCACTGATCATGGCTCTCAGATCAACACCTGCGGCTCCTTCCGAGCCGTAGCTTGGAAGAGGGAAATCCCGCCCCAGCCGTTCATCCAGAATTTTAAAGTCTATGCTTTTTTTTTCCATTTTGCACCTTAAACACATCTAAGAAATTAACCCGCACAATCCTTATTTTCACAGTCTCCCGCCAGCTCGTCATTGATTGCCTCAATGATCCTTAATGCCAGATCCTCCTTGCTCATTTTAGGAAATGCCGTCTCTCTGCCGTCCCTGTAGATTATGGTGGCCTCGTTGTCGTCACTGTTGAATCCGGTCTGGGCGGAGGAGACATCATTGGCTACAATCATATCCAGCTTTTTGGTTTCAAGCTTATGGCGTGCATAGACAAGCAGATCATTGGTCTCGGCGGCGAAACCGACGGTGAAAAGTCCGTCCAGTGCGGCAACTGTTTTGATAATATCCGGATTCTGGGTCAGAGAGAGTTTGAAGCCGTCATTTGCGGTTTTTTTGATCTTGTTTTCAGATACGCTCAAAGGTTTAAAATCAGCAACCGCCGCACATCCGATAAAACATCTCGCCTCTTTAGCCTCCCTCCACGCACACTCAAGCATTTCACCGGCTGTTCTTACCCGGACAGTTTCAACGCCTACCGGTTCATCAATGGAAACAGGTCCGGAAATCAGCTTTACCTTCCATCCTCCCGCAGCCGCGGCCTGAGCCAGAGCATAACCCATTTTCCCGGAACTGCGGTTGGTCAGACAGCGGACCGGATCTATCGGCTCCTCGGTAGGTCCCGCAGTTATCACCATGCGGCGCGTCTGTCCGGCTGCAATAAGCATTGAAGCTGTCCGTCTGAAAATTTCGGACGGCTCACTCATACGTCCCCTGCCTGTATCTCCGCAGGCCTGATACCCTGCATCCGGTCCGATAAGAGTAATACCCCTGCTTTTCAAAATACTGATATTCTCCTGTGTCGCCGGATTTTCATACATAACACAGTTCATCGCCGGTGCCACGACTACAGGAGCTGATGATGCAAGCACTGTGCAGGTGAGAAGATTGTCTGCAATCCCCTTGGAGATTTTTGCGATGGTGTTTGCCGTTGCAGGAGCAATCACCACCAGATCCGCCCACCTGGCCGCCCGGATATGATCAATACTGACATTGGATGAAGAAAAAGTGTCAGTCAGCACCTCTCTTGCTGTAAGCGACGCCATGGTAAGCGGAGTGATAAAATTAGTCGCAGCCGGTGTCATAACCGTCATGACCTCCGCCCCGGCCTTCTGCCACAGTCTTACAAGTTCGCAGCACTTGTATGCCGCAATTCCCCCGGTAATTCCGAGAAGTATCTTTTTACCCTTTAAAATCTCCATGGAAACAGCCCCAGAACTCTACTTAAAAAAACAAAAACAAAACCCCGGATCATTCCCGGGGGATAAGCACTTCTGATTAAACAAATAAAAAACGGCCTGACTCACAGACTCAGCCGAGATCAACAAGATGCCGGGAAAGTGCGGGCACGGGAAGATATCTGTCCTTCAGGCGCTGATCATGAACATAGTCGTTGCAGATCTCGATATTCCAGTCACGATGAAGTTTCTTCTTAAGCAGACGAGCTATCTTTGCATAGCTGTAGCCGTCATCAACATTGCTGTCCACATGAAACAGTCCGTACCAGCGTTCACCCAGGCACTTCATAATAACCGAAGCCGTATCTTCGGTATAGCTGCACGCCGGGATCCACAGTTCAGAGCATGAGATATGACCGTTCTTCTTCTGCTCCTCGTCAAAGTGATGAACCATATTGTTGCCCAGACCGTTCTCATTAATCTGCCAGCCCAGTCTGAGAACACAGGATTTCATATTTGCGCCTCTTACCGCCTCCTCGCAGCGAATCTTGTACTGACCGTATGATTCATTGCTGTCAGTCACGTCATCAGTCATGTACGGCCCGTTGCGTCTGTTGCTGAACACCATGGCAGTGCTGGAAAACACCATGGGAATATCATTCTGTTTTGCAAAATGGGAAAGGAGCCGCGCCCAGTTCTCGGATCCGTATGCCAGATGAACTATGCCGCACAGATCCATTCGGGAAAGAAACAGGTTTGACTCATAGAAATCATCCGGAGGGACCACGTGTCTGGGCCACGGAATAACATCATATCCCTGTTTTTCGGCAAGATCGGCAACAGCCGGAGCAATAGTTCCGTGCAGTCCGGTAATCAGTAATCGTCTTGACATAGATTCTCCCTTCCTAAAATCCGATTCAACTCACTCCGTAACGGCTTCGATAGTTCTCCACCGCTGCAAGATGCTCACTCAGCTCCGAACTGTTCTTAAGATAGGAAATCAGATCAGACAGAGTAATAATCGATACGACCCTGGTGCCGTAGTCTCTTTCAATCTCCTGGATTGCTGAAAGTTCCCCCCTGCCCTTTTCCTGACGATCAAGAGAAATCAGCACACCGGCAAGAACAGCACCGGCCTTTTCAATCAGGGCCATGGACTCGCGGATTGCGGTTCCGGCTGTGATAACATCATCCACCAGCATGACACGACCTTTAAGTTCGCTGCCGATCAGATTTCCCCCCTCGCCGTGATCCTTTGCCTCCTTGCGGTTGCACACCCACGGAACATCACGGCCGTGCAGTTCAGCAAGCTGGATCACTGTTGCCGACGCTATAGGTATCCCTTTGTATGCAGGTCCGAACACAACGTCAAAATCAATGCCGCTGTCAGCAAGAGCCACGGCATAATATCTGCCCAGTTTTGCCAAATCCGATCCGGTGTTAAAAAGACCGGCATTAAAAAAATACGGACTCTGACGTCCTGATTTCAAAGTGAAGTTTCCAAATCTCAGCACGTTGCGGGAAAGTGCGAACTCTATAAATTCTTTTTTGTAATCTTTCATAGGCAAAAATAATTAAAAACATCTGATATGATGTATTATATCAAAAATAGATTCCTCATTCTGATATCCGCATAACAGGAGGTACAATGATCAGCAGCATGACCGGCTATGCCAGTGTCGAATACAAGACTAAAAGCGGCACTTTCATATGGGAAGTAAAATCAGTCAACCACAGATTTCTGGAATATAACATCAGGCTCCCCGAATCCTTTAAAAGCATTGAATCAAGAATAAGGGAGGCGTCAAGACTTAAACTTGAGCGTGGCAAGCTTGATATTTCTCTTCAGTTCAAACCGGTAATCGACCAGGACGGTATATCGATCAACGAGGATCTTGCCCGAAGCATCATAGGCTGCGCCTCGAAAATTATAAGCATGACTGAGGAAATCACAGGATTCTGTGATACTCATATCGATCCCATGGCAGTACTGCAGATGCCGGGCATCATGGACAGCTCCTCCGATATCAGCGAACTGTCGCAGGATGCCGTCAGCTCCTACGACACGGCCCTGGAGCAGCTGAAGACGTCCCGCATCAGAGAGGGGGAAAAGCTGGAAAAAGTGCTTCTTGACAAGCTTGAAGCAGTGAAGAGCGAAGTAAACAAAATCAGGGAGAACATGCCTGATGTACTTAAATGGCAGCGGGAAAAACTTGAAAAGGCCCTTGAAAATTTCAAAGGTTCGCTTGATCCGGATCGCATCGAGCAGGAATTCATCATTATCGCCCAGCGGCTTGACATAGCCGAGGAGATTGATCGCCTTTCAACCCATGTGGAGGAGGTGCACAGCATCATCCGCAAAGGCGGAGCCTGCGGACGAAAACTTGATTTCATGATGCAGGAATTCAACCGCGAATCAAACACCATAGCGTCAAAATCAATAAATACAGAAATAACGGCATCTGCCGTGGAACTGAAGGTTCTCATTGAACAGATGAGAGAACAGATACAGAACATAGAGTAGCAAGCAACATGAATTTTTCAGCAAACCTGTTTATTATCTCCTCGCCGAGCGGTGCCGGCAAATCAACTCTGGTAAACCGGCTCTTCAGGGATCTCGGCGCGGTGCATCCCATGAAGTTTTCAGTCTCTCATACAACCCGCGGCATGAGACCGGGTGAAACCGACGGTGTGGAATACCATTTCACGGATATACCGACATTCCAGAAGATGATTGAAGGGAATGAATTTCTTGAATGGGCGAAAGTGTTCGACAACTATTACGGTACATCCCGCAAAACCGTGGAGGACAGTCTCAGAGCAGGAACAGATGTCTTTCTTGATATCGACTGGCAGGGTGCCAGACAGATCAAAAAGCAGTTTCCTACGGTAAGGACGGTATTCATACTTCCGCCGAGCATTGCGGTACTGAAGGAAAGACTGGAAAAACGCGGCCAGGACAGTGCCGAAGTCATCAGGAGCAGAATGGAAAAGGCCCGCAGTGAAATCATTCACTATGATGAATACGACTACGTCATTGTCAACGACGTTCTTGACGAAGCATATGATCAGTTGCGCTCCGTTGTCATTGCAGAACAGAGCAGACTTGAACTCCAGAAGGTCAGATATGCATCTCTGCTTGCAGATCTGACATGAAAACACATGAAGGGGAAACAGGATAACTGGCAGTGCGCATCAGCTGTCCGGCGCCTGCAGTCCCCTGGTGTCATCAGCCGAGAGACTTCTGCTGCCGAGAAGGAGCTCGGTCCTTGAATCGTACGACTTGCGCTCCACAATTTCTGTCGGCCATCCGAAATCGCTCTGGGTTTTAACTTCATTTTCCAGTTCGGCACCTCTGAGATAATGACTGCTCAGCCAGCCCTCAGGAAGAGTCAGACGGAGCACGCTGTCGTGAACACTGAACCGGAACTTCGGGATCGTACCCTCGGTCCGGCGGATGCACATGATAATGGCAAAGCGAAGAATTCTGACAAGACAGCAGGCTGTATCAAACGGAACGGCGTGCTGGCGTCTGAGGGACTCGAGTTTGAATTCATCACGCTGATTGTAAAGCAGAGCCGAAAGGAGCAGCTTCTGAGCGAGAGTAAAGCCCGGCATATCAATATTTTCAACAATGTACGCCGCATGCTGGGGCGCCTTCTTGTACTCAATGCACAGTCCCAGTTCGTAAAGCACCGCGGCACGGCTTAAAATCATGCGTCCGTACTGATCATCCAGCTGCCACGGGATCTGAAGCTGCTCATAAATCTTCATGCATACAGCCTCAACTCTTCTGCCCTGCTCGGGATCAAGCTGATATCTTGAAATCATGCTGTTGACAGTTCTGAGCTGCGCATCTCCGAACACTCCGCCGGTCAGGTGATTGCTTGCAGCAATCATACTGTAGACAAGGCCCTCTCTCAGAGCCCCGCCGGCCATAACAAGCTCCTTGATTTTAAAGACCTCGAACAGGGCTATCAGAATAGCAAGTCCCGAAGGAAACACCGCAAGTCTGTCAATTTCCAGACCGGAAATTTTGAGATTGTCCAGGGAACCGCTTTCTATGGCCTTGGCGCGAAGCTCATACAGCTTTTCCAGAGTTACGGTTTCTGATTTACCCTGGGCGATAATAATCTCCTGCAGAGCCTGTACCGTGCCGGACGCACCGACGCAGATCCCCCAGCCTAATGAAATATACTCCTCGGCAATGGAGGAAAAAATTCTTGCAGCCTCCGCCGTGGCCTCGGAAAACGACTCTTCATCAAGGATCTCATCCTTGAAAAAACGATTAAGCCAGGTAACACATCCCAAAGGCATGCTGTTCATCACCTTGACATCCACGCCCTCGCCCAGGATCACCTCGGTGCTGGCGCCGCCGATGTCTATAACCAGTCTGTTTCCATAACCGGATGATGTCCAGGAGACTCCCTGGTAGATTGTCTGCGCCTCTTCAAGACCGGAGATAACCTCCACCTTGTGACCGAGTATCTCTTCGGCAATTCGCACAAAGGTCGATGAATTATTGGCGATCCTCAGTGTGGCTGTTCCTACAATTCTGATATTCTCCGATGGAATATCCTGAAGCTGCTCTGAAAAAAGACGCAGACAGTCCCATCCCCTCTCCATAGCCTCGCGGCTGAGATTGTTGCCGGCATCAAGACCGGAGGCAAGTCTTATCTTGCGTTTAACCTTTGATACGACACGTATGGCACCATGAACCTGGCGCACAACAAGCATATGAAAACTGTTGGATCCCAAATCTATTGATGCAAACAGCGGTGACTGATAGGAGCTATCTTCTGCCATGGCGGTACCTGCTGTGCTTTGGTGGAGATGAACGGCGGCCCTGGGCTTTATCCCGGGGAGTCTGATAATGAACTATCTCCTCAACCGCGGTAATATCTCTGAGTAAACTGACAGGATTATATTCAGAAACAGGAATTTTGTGACTGATGTACTCCTCTATTTTTTCCAGATTGCAGATATACCGCTCGCAGGCAAAGGATATTGCTTTTCCTGTATGTCCAGCTCTGCCTGTCCGGCCTATGCGATGAACATAATCTTCCGGATCCTCGGGCAGATCATAATTAAAAACATGGGAAACCTCCGGAAAATGAAGACCTCTCGATGCCACATCCGTAGCCACCAGAAAATCCAGCTCTCCGTCGATAAACATCTTTACGGTCCTGTTGCGCTTGCTCTGCGGCATTGATCCTATCAGCAGACCGGCTCTTAAATCATCCGCCTCAAGATATGCAAAAAGAACCTCTGCACCGTTCCTCGTGTTGACGAAGATGATGGCCTTGTCCGGCCACTCCTCCTCTATCAGCGACAGCAGGAGCGGGATTTTGTCTACAAGAGAAGGAAAGAAAATCTCCTCGCTGACAGTATCAGCCGTCACATGTTCAGGTACGGATGCATTGATGCTCACCGGCTCATTCATGAAATCATAGGCAAGTTCCTGAACGCGGTATGACATTGTTGCAGAAAACATCATGCTCAGACGACGATCAGGTCTCGGGAGATGTCTGAAAATGAAACGGATATCCCTGATAAAGCCCAAATCAAACATTCTGTCGGCTTCATCAAGAACAACATATCTGATTTTGCTGAAATGAACCACATGACTGCGGTAAAAATCAATAACCCTGCCGGGGGTTGCTATAAGAATGTCATTGCCACCGGAGAGACGCCTGGCCTGGATTTCCGGATCCTCTCCCCCGAAAACGATGCCGAGTTTGAAACCAAGATACCTGTTTATAGCTGCCGCGTCTGAATAGATCTGATTTGCCAGCTCCCTGGTAGGTGCTATGACAAGAGCCTTGGTATAATTCCACTGCCCCAGTCTGTCCTCCTCGCGATCTATAATGAGGTGATGAAATATACCGGACAGAAAAGCCAGCGTCTTCCCGGTCCCGGTCTGGGACTGTCCCTGCACATCGTGGTGAGAGACAAGATGAGGGATCACTTCCGACTGTATTTTAGAACATCGGGTAAAACCGAGACCTTCCAGAACCGATACCAGTTTTCCGTTCAGCCCGGTATCGGCAAAGGTACAGTTTGTCAGCAAATTTTCAGACATAAAAAAAACTCCAGTTAACAGTGATTATAATACAATTCATACAGTTCCATACATGAGATCAAAAGAAAAGTGAGAAGTCATAGAGGGATAGATGCGGCAATTCACAATACCTCGATTATCATGTAGAATGAAAACACCGCTGAGATCTTGCTTGCTGAAGGATCCCGCAGGTAATTGTTAACAAACATGAAAAGGAGCTAGAAATGGCAGAGATTATTGAGATAAGAGATGAAGACTTTGAAGAAAAGGTGGTTAAATCAAAGGTGCCTGTGCTTGTTGATTTATGGGCGCCGTGGTGCGGTCCATGCAGATCTCTTGGCGGAATAATCAAGGAAGCTGCGCCGGAAATAGAAGGGGTTGTTATCGGCAAGCTTAATGTCGATGAAAATTCTGAAATTCCGCAGAAACTTCATGTAACAAGCATCCCTCTTCTTGTTATATTCAAAAACGGTCAGGCCGTGGACAAGAGTGTAGGATTGATTTCCAAGAACGAACTTATCAAATTTATCGACAAAAACAGATAGACTGAACACGGCAGAAGTAAACGGGATCTGTCATTGATCCAGACAGGAAGGTTCAGCCCTCTCTGTCTGGATTGTTATCCCAAAAAAAACAGCACCCTTGTCCGGCTCGCCCCGTTCATTTATTTTTCAGCAGTTTTTCCGTAATGCAGTGTTTGCAGTTCTGATAAAAACAGCAGCCAGCATAAATAAAAAAGCGGGATCAGATCCCGCCGTGCAGAGTCAAAAAAGAAGTCATCATCACTAGGAAGCAGCGAAGTTGCCGTAAAACGTGCAATTCTGTTTAAGAAAACGGATATTAAACTTTACACCTGATCAGACCATCCTACTCTCAAGCCTCATCAGCCCCGTCTCTGCTATAACACAGTGTTATATTACATACCGGGCTTCTGCGCTAAGCCAGTTTATTGCCTGCTTCAGTCCGCCGCTAAAAGGAAGTGAGTTTTACGCACAGATCTATAAAAACTACTCTTCTTCTTCTTCCTCGTCGTCATCCTGATCAGACAGTTCATCACTCTTCTCTTTACCGCCGAAATCAAGATCGTCGTCATCTGCAATCTTCATTGAAAAATCCTTCAGGGACATTTCATTCAGGAAATCATTTCCCAGCGGATCGTTTTCACCTGAAGATGAAAGATTATCATCAAGTCCGGAAATAGGCTCCGACAAATCCTGAGTCTGCTGATCGAGTCTGTCCAGAGTTTCCTTTGAAATCAGATCCTCTTCAATTTCTCTAAGAGCTATAACCGTAGGTTTATCATTTTCCTCGTCAACAAGCGGTTTCTTGCCGCCGATAGCAATCTGTCTAGCACGACGGGCAGCAAGCAAAACAAGATCAAAACGATTACCAACCTTCTGTACAGCATCTTCAACTGTTATACGAGCCATTATCCACTCCAATCCCTTTGTTCAATCCCCGCTCAAAACGGGCTGAAAAAATAACCAAAGTATTATAGACGAAAGTAAGATCAAAAAACAGTTTTTTTTGATCTGCGTCGATTTTTGATTAGGCGCCATTTTTTATAGAAAATGCCGCCGTCCGTATCTTTTCAGTAAATTTCACATGAACAACTGATCATAAACCCGCAGGCAAAGGTTTGCGGGTTTTAAATCAGCCTATCACTGTGAAATCATCTGACAGCGGTAAAAGGGATCCTCTCCTCCTCTACCCTGTTCTCTGCAGGAATCTTCCTTATAAAGATTATGTAGAAAATCACAAGCAAATAGACAAAGGAAAAAGCTGTCCAGAACCCGAAACTGCCGGTTCCGGTAATAAGCAGACCGAGTCTGTACACAACCACCGCGGCACTGTAGCTGAATATAAGCTGATAGAGGATAGCACCCCAGAAGAGTCTGCCTCCGCCTATTTCCTTTCTGAGAACACCTACAGCGGCAACGCACGGAATAGTGAACAGATTAAACACCACAAAGGCCAGAGCGGCAATAACACCGGCGGTACCGCGCTTATCAATCATAAACATATTATTGCGGATAGCCTCGTAAAATGAATTGGTAGCGTTTTCAACATCCTCTTCCGATGCATCCTCATCCATATCATCAGGATTTTCAGACTTTGTAAACACCGCCATTGTGCTCACGATTGATTCCTTTGCAAGAAGTCCCGTAATGACAGCAACAGATGCCCGGTAGTCGTTAAACCCGGCAGGCTCGAATACAACAGAAACAGGTTTGACCGCTGAAGCCACCAGACTCAGCTCCGTCTCTTCATCCTCAAGCATTCTGAAACGATGCTCGTCCTGGATATATCCCACATGAGAAACAAGCCATAAAACTGTCACACAAGGGAAAATAATTGTACCAGCCTTAATCACATATCCTTTTGTACGGTGCCAGATGGAAAGCAGTACAACACGAAGTGAAGGAAGATGATAACCAGGCAATTCGAGCATCATAGGAGACGATGACGGTCTGAATGCCTGAAACTTTTTCAAGATCAGAGCAGAAATAACTATCATAAACACGCCTGCCAGATACATCAGAGGTGCAAAGAAAGGAATATCTGAAAACACTGCTCCGGCAAAAACCACAATAATTGGCAGTTTTGCACCGCAAGGGATCATGGTGGTGGTCATAAGGGTAACTCTTCTTTCACTTTCAGAACCCAGCGTTCTTGCCGTCATAAGAGCCGGCACGCCGCAGCCCGAACCAATAAGATAAGGAATAAAAGCTCTGCCGCTCAGACCAAGCATGTTAAAGAAGCGATCCAGAATAAAGGATGCTCTTGTCATATATCCGCACTCCTCGAGCACGGAAAGCAGAGCAAAGAGGATCACCATCTGAGGCACGAATCCCAGTACTGCTCCCACACCGCCGACAATACCGTCTGCAGCCAGAGCTGAAAGCCAGCCGGCCGCACCTATATCAAGCAGACCGTCGCGAACAAACGGAATAAGAGTGTCACCGAAAAGATTGTCATTCACCCAGTCTGTAGCCTCTCCTCCAAGCCATGTTACCGATATGTAATAAACCGCAAACATAATAAGGAGAAATACAGGAAACGCGGCGTAGCGGTTAAGAACAATGCTGTCCACTATATCAGTAAGGGATGAGCCGGAGTCACTGTGTTCAGATGTGCTCATGCAATCCCCAAGAAGACTGTCAATATACTCGTATCTGTCAGCTGCGATAACCTGATATATACTCTTTCCGTCAGCTGTCAGCTCCTTCCTGGCCTTATCCACCGCATCTGTCCACTCAGGCATCTCCCTTAGAGCCTCCGGATACCAGTCACCCTGCAAAGCGCTCTTTGCATGAAATACGGCATGAGACTGATAAACCTTCGGCGCAGTGCCTGCTATGCTCTCAAGCGCTCTGTAAATTCTGTCTGATCCTATATATCTTGGCTCAATCACACGCCAGTTGTGAGAAAGGATCCTGTTTTTAAGTTCATTCATGCCCTCTCCGGTAGCTGCGCTGACCGGTATAACATCAATCCCCAGTTTCTCAGACAGTTTCTTTATATCAATACTGATGTGTGATTTTTTAACTTCGTCCCACATATTTATCACCAGGATCATCGGAATACCCAGCATCAGCATTTCCAAGGTAAGATAAAGACTGCGCTCAAGTGCGGTACCGTCAACAATATTGATAATGAACTCGGCATCATTATCAAGAAGCTCCTCACTTGCAACCTGTTCGTCAGTCGTGGCGCTGCTCAGGGAATACGTTCCTGGAAGATCTATAATCTGGATATCGGAGGTCAGATCACCGACATGGCGTGTAACCGTAACACCGGGATAATTTCCGGTACGAACGTGCATATTGCATAAACGGTTAAAAATGGTGCTTTTACCACAGTTTGGATTGCCTGCAAGCATAACATGTCTGGCATCGGCACTCTTGTTGGCATGACGGGGTGCAAGACTTCCTTTTATCTTGTCCTCTGTATATTCTGACTTGCAACACTTCATCTTACATCCTCCACTTCAATAATCGAGGCATCATGGGCACCGATAATAACCTCATATCCTCTAATTTCAATAGATATAGGATATCCAAACGGAGCACGGTGCTTTATGACAAAAGGTGTTCCGGGAAGAAATCCCATTTCACACAGTCTGCGGCAGTAGGTGTCATCAGAAAGCAATCTGACAATTCTGCTCTGCTGTCCTATCTTGATTTCTTTAAGAAGCATTATTAAATTTCCCAAAAATTCCACTATCGGCAGATATATCTGCCGGGTTGTAATTACCGGATGAAAAAGAAGATCCGGCAAAATGCCTATTTGTCCTAATACAGTATCAAATCCACTCTGACAACAGCATAAACAAGCGATCCAGATCACTCTTTTTTTAAAGTTAGCATATGATAACACCTCAAGTTAGCAGTGTCTAACTTTTTTTATAAGAAACGCAGTATAAAAAAGAAAGTCCTAAAGCAACAGGGAGAACAGGATAATGCATCACTTCAAATTGAACTTCGCCGTCTGTGTGTGGTATTCCAACAAACCCTAAAGGACGAGGTTTTACGGCATGATAATACACGTCCTTCAGGTGATGAGAAGTTGACAGGGCTTTCTCTCTTCGGCAGTATAACACCGCCGCGGGAGCCTCCCGGTTTCTACCGGATGGAAGGACCGATTTTTTGCAAAGAACCGTCCGCAATTCCGCGATCAAACAGTATTCTCATGGCATTAAGCACCGCAATAATCATTATCCCCACATCTCCGAACACAGCGAACCACATACTCACAAGTCCCAGGGTACCTGTAATCATCAGCAGAAACTTAACTGAAAGAGCAAGAACAATATTCTGCACTGCCGTTGCACGTGTTCTCCTGGCTATTCTGATGCCTGTGACAAGTTTTGCCGGTTCATCGCTCATTATTACCGCATCCGCGGCCTCTATGGCGGCATCAGATCCCATGGCTCCCATTGATATTCCCACATCGGCAACAGCCAGAGCCGGGGCATCATTTATGCCGTCGCCGACAAAGGCCACTGCAGCGTGATGACCGCTGCTCGCCCTCAGTTTCTCTTCAATGACTGTCACCTTGCTATCCGGAAAAAGAGAGGCGTGACAGCCTGACATACCAAGTTTTCCGGCAACGTCATAAGCGACAGTATCATTATCACCCGTAAGCATAATACAACTGAGTCCCATGCTCTTGAGCTTTTTGATCGCACCAAAGCTGTCCGGTTTGATCTCATCCGACACCAGCAGACTTCCGCAGTATTTTCCGGATTCGGCGACATGGACAACCGTTCCTGTCTCTGATATCCGCGGAACATCGATACGTTCAACAGCAAACAGTCTGCTGTTACCCACAAGGATCTTTCTACCGTCAATCACCGCTCTTATGCCCATACCAGCCTCTTCGGCAAAATCATCTACCGGAAGAACTGCTATTCCCCTGTTTTCCGCCTCCTTCAGTATCGACTGTGCTACAGGATGCACCGAACTCTGCTCGGCAGAGCAGGCCAGCTGAAGAATATGCTCCTCGCTCATACGCCCGTTACAAATAATTCTGCTTAATTTAAAGGCACCCTGGGTAAGAGTTCCTGTTTTGTCAAAAAACACGGTGCCCAGTCTGGCCATAACATCAAGATAGCAGCTCCCCTTAACCATGATGCCGTGCCTTGATGCCAGTCCTATACCGCTGAAATAAGTTAAAGGAACAGAAATAACCAGAGCACATGGACATGAAACCACCAAAAATATTAGTGATCTTTCAATCCATACAGACCAGTCACACGCAAAAAAAAGCGGCGGAATCAATGCAGTTACGGCGGCAAGGGCAACTACTGCAGGAGTATAATATCTGGCAAACACGGAAATGAAATTCTCGGTTTTTGATTTTTTTTCCCACGCGGTTTCAACCATTCTGACAATATCCGCAGCTGCCGAATCAGATGCGGTCTTTCTCACCTCTATCGTAATGATACCGCTCTTAGAAATGTATCCTGAATAAACCTCATCACCCACAGATGCAAAACGAGGAACTGATTCGCCAGTGAGATTAGATGTATCAAGATCAGAATAACCTGCCGTCACTATGCCGTCGCAGGGGATTTTCTCCCCCGGTCTTACTACAACCCTGTCACCAACATTGATTAGCGAAGCCCGAACCTTTTTTATACCATCCTCTGTTTCAAGATTGGCTGTATCCGGACAGATATCAAGCAGTGTCTTGATGGATGCTCTTGAACGATTTACAGCTTTTCTCTGAAAATATTCGCCTATCTGGTAGAAAATCATTATCGCCGCAGCCTCCGGGCATTCATCAAGAGCCCAGGCGCCAAGGGAAGCGATAGTCATAAGCATCTGCTCGCTGAAAAAACTTACACGGATTTTTCTGAAGGCATCCCTTAAAACATCAAAACCTGAAAGAAGGTATGCCGCCAGAAGCAGAACACGGGAGATAATTTGTGATATTTCACTCCCAGGGAAAGCATAAAAAAAAAGCAAACCGGAGGCAAACAGGATCACTGAAGCCGCTAGTCTTCCTTTTAAATCTGAACCGTGAGCCGCTTTACCGTCCAAAGTCCCGGAACTGATACTTTCATGATCACTGATCACAGGCTCCACCAGCACGTCTGGCTCGTGTTTTTTAACGACCTTTGTGACCGTTCTCAGCAGATCCTCCGGCATGATACAACCGGTTCTCGACTTAAGTGTCAAAGTTCTGGTTAGAATGTTATAGGAAACATCCTCAATATACTCAAGTCCGCGCAGATCGGAGGCAATAAGTTCTGAACAATGAGGACAGTCAAGTTCCCGCAGCAGAAACAGCATCTGACGACTTTCGCTTTTACCTTCTCCGGACAGAGAATTTTCAGTCTGACGCCGGGAATACGTACTGTCCCGTAAAAGTTGAGTTCCCTTTAAAGTCCTGCCCGCTGCGTACCCGGCATGATTTCCGCCTGTTCTCCCAACTATTCTTACAATACCTATTCTGTCCTTTCCATTCTTAACAGATCTACTCATCATGTCAGCCTCTAACATTTATCATGCCTGCCAGTTGCAAACTGTAATTCAGTGCCTCCGACAGACATATCTATCAGTTAGCATATGATAACATCACTGATTAGCAATATCTAACTCAATACAAAAAAAAGAGAATACTAAGAGCAAACCGCCTGCAGAAAAACAGGCATACAAAATTCCAGCTGTTTTCAAATGAATATCAGATCAGTTCAAAATCCGATACAGAGCAGCATCACTTCTTTCCGGTCCGCTCCCTGCGGCCCATACCGGGACAGCAAAAAAAGAACAGATCCATACAGAAGAATTGCATTAAATCAGGATTCAAATACAGGAAAAAGACATATTCCTCCCGCACAGCGCCGGGCGCGGAAGGAAAAATACATTACGGAAGTTCAGCAGGGACGCCGGCATCATCACCGGTCGAGCGCAGGGCGTTAAGATAGCCTTTATAAAATCCCTTTCTTGTCTCTTCGTTTATAGTATCAAAGGATTCCTTCGGAGCAAAGGCTATGCGCTCCTCGGTAAGAGCGTCGCGTCCTAAAACCGCAACCCAGCGCGGATCATAACTGCGCACAGCTATGGTGTCGTACTCCATAACCTTTGACATGGCCAATTTAAGTTCAGGAATATGGGTTGCTGCATATTTTCCAATGGTATGACCATAGAAGCTGTTCATAGTGGTAAGACCGGCTCTAACAGTAGGATCAAGAGACTTGTTTGCATCAGAGCGTGCTCTGAGCTGTGCCGTATAGTACCAGAACATAGCCGCCACCGGCTCATTCATATTCATAATCTGATCCGCCAGGGCAAAAAGCACGGGAGGAGTAAAATCATTCGGATGCTTGAGAACCGTATTTATGGTCTCACTGTCACCTGACTTTATGGATGCAACAATTATTTCAGTCTGAGCACTGCCAAGAGTTGCAAACTCCCCGCGATATTCCCCGCGGGATTCAGAAACTGATGATCCTGGATCCGCGGTAGGAGCACCGAACCTTTCAGATCGCTGCTCAACCACACATCCTGAAAGCAGCATCGACATTACCGCTGCAAGTATTGTTATTCTATTAATCCGGAACATTGTACTTCAAGCTCAGTTCTATTCCGCCGTCTACCACAGTGGCTTTCTGTATTGAAACCAGATAAACAGCTGAACGATCATCAACAGTGTACTTACCAAGGGCGGAATTTTTCAGCATGTCTGCAAAATCGATAGTCAAAACATCAGATCCGTAAATCAGCTTAAGACCGTTTCGCAGAGTCTGATTAAGAGTTTTGCTCAGGAAGGTGTTGAACACCGGCATAATTGCAGATACCAGAAGCTTCTGCACCAGACCCTCGCTGCTCATAACCTTTTTATCACTGATACTGAATACAATATTTGATCTCTTCGGATCATGAACGCACTCTACAAGTTCGGCATGAACAAGAAATCGTCCCACCGAATGAGAGATCAGGCAGTCAATGGTACCGCTTCCGTAGCAGTTGATATCCACGGATTTAACGGACTCATTGCCGGCTATCTGGGTTCCGATAAATGAATTAATAAAAGCCTCGGACAGGAAGATTCTGCCGTTGACTATCTCCGGCAGTGCATTTGTCGCCCACAGATTATGAAGAGGGTCAACCAATTTCTTGAAAGCAGGATTGATTACTTCAGGATTATTTTTATTTTCCAGAAGAAAATCGGCTACATCATTGGCAAAGTGCATTGCCTCATCCGGCTTCTGCTCGTAAAAATGCCGGCTTATCTCCAGTATATCCTTTAATTTCATGAAATCTCCGATACCAGTAATTCCAAGGTCAAGATATCAAAAAGATTTTTAAAAATCAAAATATCAGAGCCTTGAATGCTGAAAAACTTAATGCAGTACAATATTTTGCACAAATGAGTGATTAGAGTTCATCAATCACTCTGCGATATCATTTCTGCTTTTCGCCAAGTGCAAGCATTATGCGATCCTTAAGAAAATCACGCATGTTTTCGCCGTGGTTTTCCAGCATCTTAGGGAACATTGAAATCGGTGTCATGCCCGGGAACGTATTGATTTCATTCAGAAGGATCCTGCCGTCACTCGTAAGGAAGAAATCAATGCGGGACAGATCCTTGAGTTTAAGATGAGAAAAGGCCTTAAGGGCATAATTTTTAATCTGCTCTCTCTGCTCCGCAGTCAGGTTTGAGGCCTCAACTACAGTAGATGACTTGCTTGACGCGCTGTACTTCTCCTCAAAGGAGTAGAAACTCTCCGTATTTGTAAGAATTTCACCAGGATTGGTGGCTATAAGTTTACCGTCATACTCATAGACGGCAACCTCCAGTTCTCTAGGCTGCTCCGCCTTTTCCACCAGCACCTGCTGCGAATAATTGAAAGCGTCATTGATTGCTTCAGACAGTTTGCTGAGCTCCTCTACCTTGTAGCAGCCAACGGATGATCCCTGGCTTGCCGCCTTTACAAACACCTTTTCCCATTTGCGCATAGCCTGAAAAGCCTGGGCGTGGGCAGCCTGAGTGTTCTCGGAAAGGAAAACATAAGGAGTGTTTGGGATATCAAGACTTGAAAGCCAGAGCTTGGTGGAAACCTTGTTGAAACAGAGTTTGGATCCCTCTGAAGGGCAGCCCAGATAAGGAAGTCCGATAAGCTCCAGATAGGACTGAATATCACCGGTCTCGCCAGGGAAACCGTGAATGCATGGAACAACGTAATCAATATCAGCGATTTTATTCTGACCAGATACCAGTTCACGGAGATTGTTAAGGAAGCATCTGCCGCCGTCAGCCGTCTCCCAGTAATCCTTGTGGAGGGTAATGCGGATAACATTAAATTCAGCGGTTTCCCTGAGCTTCTTTTCTATAAAATCGGCACTTGTAAGCGAAATATCGTGCTCGGATCCGTCACCGCCGCACATTAGCAAAATCTGATACATAAAAATTCCAATAAAAAAAACATACTGCAGCAATTATACTACTTTTGCATAACCGCCCATACTTCAGAAGGAGATTAATGAAAAAAGACACAGATCTCAAATACAGGATCTGTGTCTGCGAAACATTCGAAAGATGTTTTATTTAGATGCTCCGCCCTTTCCCTGACTGGAGGTGCCGCCCTTCATAAGATCAAAAAACTCTTCATTGGTCTTGGTCTTGGCGATATTTCCAATCACCATCTCCGTAGCCTCTATTTCATCCATGTCATGAATATACTTGCGAAGGATCCAGATATTGCGCAGTTCGTCAGGACGAAGAAGCATCTCGTCATGTCGAGTGCCGGACTTGGTGATGTCAATGGCTGGGAACACTCTCTTTTCCGCCACACGGCGTGACATTCTGACTTCCATGTTGCCTGTACCCTTGAATTCTTCAAAGATAACCTCATCCATCTTGGAACCGGTATCAATCAGGGCTGTTGCAATAATTGTCAGTGAACCGCCGTTTTCTATATTGCGCGCAGCTCCGAAGAATTTCTTCGGCTTATGCAGAGCATTCGCATCCACACCGCCGGAAAGGACCTTACCGGAAGGCGGGGTGACGGTATTGTAGGCTCTTGCCAGTCGTGTTATGGAGTCAAGAAGGATTACCACATCCTTGTTGTGCTCAACCAGACGCTTGGCCTTCTCTATTACCATTTCCGCCACCTGGACATGGCGGCTTGCCGGTTCGTCGAATGTTGAAGCAACCACCTCGCCCTGAACCAGGCGTGACATTTCCGTAACTTCCTCCGGACGTTCGTCTATCAGAAGAACAATAAGAACACACTCCGGATTATTGGCCGAAATACTCTGCGCTATATTCTGAAGCAGAACTGTCTTGCCTGCTTTTGGAGGAGCCACAATCAAACCGCGCTGTCCCTTGCCTATTGGCGAGGCCAGGTCGAGAAGGCGTGCAGTAATATCTTCACGGGAGCCGTTGCCGCGCTCAAGTCTGAGCATTTGATCAGGATGGATAGGAGTAAGATTTTCAAACAGAACTTTGCGATTTTGATTTTCGGGTTCACCGTTAATGGTATCAACTTTAAGAAGGGCGAAATATTTTTCACTGTCCGACTTAGGATTGCGGATTTTACCCTCTATGGTATCACCTGTCCTCAAATGAAGCTTTCGGATCTGATTCGGCGAAACATAGATATCATCAGGTCCCGACAGATACGACGTATCAGCACTTCTGAGAAATCCGTAGCCGTCCTGCATGGTTTCCAGGACACCGCTGCCGTATATGTCCTCGCCCTGATCCGCATGTGCCTTTAAAATGGCAAAAATAAGATCTTTCTTGTAAGCTCTTGTAACTTCAAGCCCCATTTCAGCGGCCATTGTCTGAAGTTCATCAACGCTTTTATTTTTTAAATCTGATAAATGCATCATGACAAAATCAACGTGTATTATTTAGTAGTAATCTGTAAATCTTATAGTATGATTTATTTTTTCAAAAGACAAAATTTCAAGCAGACACACCGGTGCGGCAACTTTAAACAGCTGAAAGCATCATGCGCCGAAGAATTGAAATATTGATCAAAAAGAATTGAACTTTGATGTCATGTATTATAGGTTGGAGATACTGTTAAATCAAGCACATTAAGAAAATAAAGTTTGATAACAGATCCTTTCACCCGTCATGCAGGCATTCAGGATTTTCGGCAGACTCCCGCTGCAGAAGGCGGCGCCGGATCACAGAATATCCGGTTTTACAGATACCGTCCCGTACTGATCATATGAGCGCCGCCCGCCACTCAGATCATGCCGCTTTTATTCATAACCTACCTGCAGTCATTGCCGGTTACCACCCATGTAATGAAGGATTTTTCACCGTTTCTTAACACCAGACTGATATGGTCGGTGCTGTCAATAACATTCTTTAAATGAGCATTTGTACAATAGCTTCTGACTATCTGCCCGCGTTTTCCTTCCATTGCGGCGACACTGCCGTCATCCACATCGAATATGTATCTTACTGAGTGTTCATCCTCAGCTTCAACAGCTGCAAGGCGTCCGAAGCTTGTTTTTATAGGAAGATTTTTTGAAAGCATAGATATATGCTTTTGCACAACGGGATCTGAACTGGCATTCACGTTTTTTACATCATTATTCCCGTGATCAGCTCCTTCGGTATTTTCCGTAACGGAGCTGTTATCAGCAGGCACATCGGGATCTATACTGTTTTCAGGTTCCCCGGACTCCCCGGCCCCCTCTCCCGATGCGCATAAAGCCTGAGAAAGCTCCATGCCGAAAAGAAACTGATCCTTCTGATAAAAAGATATAGTAATCTTTTCCAGTTTCCCTAGCATGTCCACAACTTCACTGTTCGCGCACTGAACAGAAGCCATATGATTTACAACATACTGACGGTGACTCAGATAAAATTCTACTTTTTCATCGTCAATTCTGTGGTAGTAATTAATCTGTCCCTTTGGCGGATTACCGTCCTCATAGTTGTAGGTAACTCCGACTACCGTGGTGTCTTCAGTCTTGATAGGGATCAGTCTCTTAATCTGCTGAACCAGAGAGATAATCCCCCTCTGATTAAGTCTGCCGTCCTTATAATATCCGTAAACATCAGACTCAATTGTTATACCGGACGTAAACATTCGGATAAGTATGTACAGTACAGCACATATCAGTATCCATACCACACTTCTGCCCATAAAAACAAATCCCCCGCGGATTGAGGATCAGCAATCCGCATCATGATTTAATCACCAAGCTTACCGGTAGCGCCAGACAGCTTCCTATAAATCCAGCCGGCTCGAAACAAAACGATCTTAAGCATCCGGCAGCTTTTTAAGACCGGCAAACTTAAGACTCAGCTGCTTTGTGCTTCCATTAATGAATTCCACTGTAACTTTCGTATATGATTCATTCGAGATATTCAGAATCTTTCCCTCGCCGAACTTCTGATGGAGCACCCTGTCTCCGACGGAAAATTCAAGTTCATTGCTGTCAACCAGACCGTCACCCAGAGTAACCACCTTCATTTTTGAGACCGAAGGACTTCCTCCCGGATTCTGATTTTCACTGTTTGCCGGATAATCCGGTTTCTGCTGGGCTGCTCTGCTTCTGAACACCTTCATCAGACTTCCGTCATTTCTTATGGATACAAGATCAGATTTATCTATGTAGTCTATAAACTGACTTCTGACATTATTGAAGGGCTGTCCGTACATTATGCGGCTTTTTGCAAACGAGATATAGCACCGTACCTTGGCTCTGGTGACAGCCACATAAGCAAGCCTGAGCTCCTCTTCAACAGCGTGACCCTGCTGATTATTGTCACCCGAGACAGCCCTGAATGAAGGCAGGATCCCGTCTTCCGCGGCAACCAGAAAAACAGTGTCAAACTCCAGTCCCTTTGCAGTATGAATTGTGAGAAGATTAACCTTGTCTCCCGAGATGCTGTTCTGATCATCTGTTTCAGTCTCCCGATCCGTCTGCAGAGTAAACTCCTGCATAAAAACCGACAGAGCATCAATTCCGCTGTGAGTCATTCCGTCATCAAACGGATATTCGACGCAGGTGCTGACGAGTTCCTCCAGATTGGCGGTCCTGCTTTTTCCCTCATCCTTCTCTTTTCTTTCCTTTTCCTGGTAATACTGTATAAGTCCAGAATCCTTCAGAATGCACTCCACGCACTCACTGAGACGTTTACCGTCAGCTGCAACTCTCAGTTCATCAAGAATGTTCAGAAAATTTTTAAGCTCGTTAAGAGCCCTGCCTCTGACAAGCTTTTCATTTACAGCTCTCAGTGCAGATTCACTTAGACTGATACCTCCGCTTTCTGCAATATCAACCAGCTGGGACATTGTTTTGTCACCGATTCCCCGGGGCGGAACATTCACTATCCTGGCAAAGGCGCTGTCATCGGCAGGATTTACCACGAGACGGATATACGCCATGGCATCCTTGATTTCCGCGCGATCATAGAAACGGTGACCGGCAACTATCCTGTATGGAATGTTTGCAGACAGAAGTGCATTTTCAATATTGAGAGAAAGAGAGTTATTGCGGTACAGGACTGCAAACTCGCTGTACGGAATTTTATACAGCAAATGAAGAGAAACAATCCTGTTCACCACGAATCCGGCTTCATCAAAGGCATCAACAGCGGCGTAAAGTCCCACCTTTTCCCCGCCTTCGCGGTCGGTCCACAGGTTCTTTCTGATTTTCTGACAGTGAGAAATAAGACTGTTGGCAACATTGAGAATATGGGTTGTAGATCGGTAGTTCTGCTCAAGCTTCACAATCTTGACCATAGGAAGCTTCATGGCAAAATTGAGCAGATTGTTGGGATTTGCCCCGCGCCACGAGTAAATGGACTGGTCGTCATCACCGACTACAGTGATATGGCAGTTTTCCGATTTCAGATCATTGATAAGACGCATCTGAATATCATTGGAATCCTGAAACTCGTCCACCAGAATCTCGCTGATCTGGCTGTGGAATCTGTTCCGGACAAACACATTGCCTTCAATCATTTCGCAGACTCTCAGGAGCATTTCCCCGAAATCGACAAGACCGGCATTGGTACAGAACTCCTCATATGCCATGTAGATCTTTTTTTTCTGAATACAGTCATATGATGTTCTGTGCCGGGGATCCACATTGTCAAGGCAGAAATCAGCCCGCAGCCCCTTTTCCTTGCAGTTGTTGATAAATAACTGCATCATCTTCGGAAAATCCTTATCATTGAATTCAATGCCGTCGCGCTTGATAATCTGCTTGATCAGCGCAAGCTGATCTGTATCATCAAGTACGGAAAAAACAGCCGGCAGGCCTGCATCCCTGTAGTAGCGTCTGAGAAAGCCGATGCATATACTGTGAAAGGTGCCGATTGTAAGAGCTCTTAAATCGAATCTGTCGCCCACCTCGTCCGCAATGCGTGTTTTCATTTCCCTTGCGGCCTTGTTGGTAAAGGTGGCCGCAATAATGCCTGAGGGAGGAATGCCCTCAACGGTCATAAGATAAACAATGCGGGACACCAGAACCTTTGTTTTTCCGGATCCGGCACCTGCATAAATCATCATATTTGTACGCTCGGCAGTTACAGCTTCCAGCTGCTGCGGATTGTACCCAGCACTTTCTATCTTTTCTTCTTCACTCATAAAAGAATCGGTATCAGCTCCTCAAGGCGGGATATTTCTAAATCTGGCAATAACTTCATTTTATCATGAAATACGCCTGTTCCTAGCATACAGGTTCTCAGACCGGCACTTCCCGCCCCGTAAATATCGGTAACAGGATCATCTCCTATGTGCATAATATATTCCGGAGGAGTGTCCAGAAGTTTTGAAGCCTCGAGAAAAAGAGAGGGATCAGGCTTTGCCTGCAGACGTCTGTCGGCCCTCAGACAATATGAAAAACAGGATCTAAGTCCGATACGTTCCACATCAACATTGCCATTTGTAAGTGCAGCCATGGGATACCGCTGCCGGAGCTGACGAAGGATCCTGAAGCTTTTTTTAGGAACCATAAAGGATGATCTTACATGAATAAAACGGCAAACCTGCAGTTCGGCCTCAGACTGAGCCTGCTCTGAAGAGACTCCAAGCCTCATAAAAAGGCGGCGGAGCACCTCCGTACGAAAGAGAGTAACATCACTTTCCAGAGCGGGATCCTCATGTTTGATTTCACTGCGTATTGAGGGGATCATTTCACCTGCCGCGACGCCCCTTAAATACGGATGATAACGGAGCATTGAAGAATACCAGCTGTCAGCGGCCTCAATAACCGGATGATTATCATAAAGAGTATCATCAAGATCAAAGGTCAGAGCCCTGATTTCTCCCGGGGTGCAGTAAAGTCTCATGAGGAACGGTCCGCTGAAGAGACTGACGGTTTTTCCATTTTATCCCTTGGGTGCGCACTGCGGTATATTCTGCTCAAAGACGCGATATCAGCATGGGCATATATCTGGGTGGTGGAGAGTTTTTCATGTCCCAGCATTTCCTGCACCGCCCTTACATCCTTTGAATTGCTGACCATTACCGTTGCAAAGCTGTGACGAAGTTTATGAGGATGGATATGTGCACTGAAACCATGGGTTGCAGCGTAATTTTTAATTCTGAGAGCTACATTCCTTGCTGTTGTTCTTCCGCCTCTTACATTGATAAAAAGTGCCTGCTCGTCAGATCCGGCATATATCTTTCTGACCTCAAGGTATTCCTCGATTGCCTCGGCGGCCCTTTCACCAAGAGGGACTACTCTCTCCTTGCGCCCCTTTCCAAGAACACGCACAGTCAAATCATCAAGAAACACTCTGTCAAGATCAAGTCCCACAAGTTCACTGACACGAAGACCTGATGAATAAAGAAGTTCAAGTATGGCCTTGTCCCGCCTTGATACAAAAAGATCCTCCTGGGGCGTCAAGGCGGTACCCTCGGTGGTAGTCTGATCAAGAATGAATGACATCTGATCATCTCTGAAATAGGACGGAAGACGGGAAGGAACCTTAAGTCCGTTTACAGCGACAGTGGGATCATCCCTTACAATTTCCTTCAGGATAAGAAAACGGTAGAGCCCCCTTACAGCCGACAGCCAGGTGTTTACGCTGGCCGGAGCCTTTTTAAGTCTGTTCATTTCCATAACAAAAGACCGTATGTGAACAGGGGAAATTTTCTCTATTTCAGTTATGTTGAGATGTTCCGAAAGAAAGCCTCCGAAAACAGACAGGCTCTCTCTGTAGGTATTAACGGTATTTGGACTCAGATGACGTTCGCTGAGCAAATAGGTGAAATATCTTTCAGATGCCTCGGATAAAGATGTCATTCACATACCTACCGGCAGAAGCGAATGAAACGGGGCAGCAGCAGAGCAATATAATCCGCCAGCTGCTCTATGAAAAAGGTATCAAGATTTTCATGATAATGATTGGAATCGGCATGGCCGAACGCCAGGATCCCCAGATCACCGAACTCTCCCATGCGCACAAGCGCTCTGGAGAAAACAAAATCATCATCGGAAAAGATAATTTTTCTTTCATGCTCGGTAAGTTTGCCCAGACTGACCTTCTCCCGTTTCATAATATCATTGCACACGGCGGAAAACTCCCTGATATCCATAAACAGCTCGGCATCAAGCGGATTTTGAAAATCAGCCACACGATCCTCATTGATCCAAAGATGCGTGCACGGGATAAAAAGATATGCTCTGCAGGTGTCATTAAGCAGATCTACAATCTCTCTTACAGATTTGCACTGATACAAATCATTATAAAGTCCGAAAAATGTACGGAAAATATTGGCATTATGACAGGCGATGTTATTGACATCATGCATTCTTGTGGTGAGAAGATGGATCTGCTCCTTAAGTCTCTTCTGCTGAGCCTCCACCAGGGATATGGAACCCTTCATCGGATGAGGAATTTCAACAGTATCAAGAACCTCGGGATGACGAATAAAAAAAGCGGGGTTGGAAATCAGATACTGAGCAATATCACTCTCATGCACCGGTCTCAAATTCAGTCTTTTCTGAGTTTTTGTTTCTTCCATGAACATCCCCGTCAGGATTTGATCCGCAAACTTCCTAGTATGCTCAATATACTTGACATCCTCCTCTGCCTAAAGGCAGGGGTCTCACAGCAGGCTGCTCTCGGTGGATTCCTGCTACTGACCGGCAATACGGCCGACTTCACAAGCTCTGCGTCTATGTTCCTGCCTGATTTGCCGTCATTGAGAAAGCCGAAGTCTGTCTCAGTTAGCAAGAAAGATTATACCTAATTTTATGCCTTATATCCACGCCATAAAGGACATGGTTTTACGGCACGATCAGATAAAGTCACTACTGCTGAAAAGTATCGATCCCTAAAAAAGACGGTATATTTCACAACTTAAAAAAAGCCGCCATCAGATATCCTTGCCGCCGCCGGTTCCGTGAATCATCCAAAAGTGTCACCGGAATTAAGACAGTCTCTGCACTCTTAATGTACAAAAAACCGCCCCTGAAGACTGCACCTGCTGTCAGTGACTGATTATCTTTCCCGTTCCGTCTTTATCATCTGCCCTACCGGCCATGGAGGGCTTTGCATATCAAAACAGCCGGCTTTCATGTTTTTCATAATTCATCTCCCGGAATCATTCTTTGCATCTAATCAGTAAACAGCAATCCGCAGGTTTTCCGGCCGCAGTATTTTCAGCAGGGGTTTTATACAGGACTGTTTATCCAGAATTTTCAGCTGAATTAGATACATAACATTTCTGACGGGAAGGTATTCATTCGACTCCGGACGGTACAGAAATTCATAAAAACATGATTTATATCAAATTTTTCTTGCATAATTCACGGCTATCCCATAATATACTATTTACCTACTCGGTTGATAGGTTATTAACCCGGATTCTTCTCTTCAGTTCAATCCACAGAACCGGAGTTTGAAGGTAAGGAATACATGTAATAATCCCGTAATTTGGAGACAGGAAAATGGCGACTGATGTTTATGTATCGGCTACGTTAAGAATGTTTACCGGCAGAGAGCCGGTGATACAGGCTGACGGTACTTCGGTTTGCGAAATTCTCAGGAGCGTGGCGGCCGGACATGATGACATTAAGAGGATCCTGTTTGCAGAAGAGGGAAATCTGCGGGATTTTGTCAGAATTTTTGTCAACAATACGGAAATCCGCGGTCTTCAGGGACTGGATACTCCGGTTAAGCCCGGCGATACCGTCTACCTGATTCCTGCCGTGGCAGGCGGTGCTCCTAAAAAGAACACCTCTGTCATTCCGGCCGAAAGAAGCAGTGAAGTTTCCTTCAGTGATAAGGATCTGGAGCGCTATGCGGGACACTTTCTCCTGAAGGAGACGGGAGTCAAGGGACAGAAGCGAATCAGGGCTGCCAGGGTGCTTATTGCCGGTCTGGGACCGATTGGAGTTGAGACAGCATCCATACTGGCCTCCGCAGGTGTTGGCACCATAGGACTTTGGGATCACAGAAAAACAGAACTTCCGGATATCAAGAACCTTATTGCTTTCACGGAAAGGGATCTGAAACGACCAAGAACCGCTGTGGTAAAGGATCGCATCAGGAATATCTGCAGGGAAACCGAAGTCAGCGTCTTTGACTACGAGATCACTTCTGATAACGCCGAGGAGACAGTCAGCGGCTACGATCTGGTAGTTGACTGCACGGACAGCTTTAAAAGCCGCTATCTGATCAACGATGCGTGCTTCTTTGCCGCCGTGCCCTGTGTATTTGCATCGCTTTACCATACAGAGGGACGGCTGACGGTGTTCAAAAACGACCGGTCGACGCAGAGTCCGTGCCTGAGGTGTCTTTTCCCGGCGCCGCCCGAGAGAAATCTTGTACCGACATGTTCTCAAACCGGCATATTCAGCGGAGTTCCGTCAATAATCGGAGGCTATGCCGCCTGCGAGGTTCTCAAGCTGATCACCGGCTCGGGCTCAACTCTGGAAGGAAAACTTCTTTCCATAGATCCCCTGAATCTGACAACACATGTATTCAATGTGGACAGAAACTGCAGCTGTGCTCTCTGCGGGGAATCACCGTCTGTCAGAAGTGTTCAGGCGGTGGACTACTACGACTTCTGCAATCTCAGGGAGCCTGATGACACCCCTCCGGTTGAAAGCATCACCGTTGAGGAGCTGGTGCGCCGTATTGAAAACCATGAACCGCTTACCCTGGTCGATGTCAGAGAGCCGCATGAAAGAGCCGTGCACCGCTTCAAGCAGGCTGTTGCGATCCCTATCGGACAGCTTGTACGCAGAAAGAAGGAGCTTAATCCGGACGTGGATACCATATTCCTCTGCAAGGAGGGAAAACGTAGCATTCTTGCAATAAACACTCTCCGTGAGGCTTCCTACACAGGTCCGATGTACAACCTGAAGGGAGGTCTGGATGCGGCAAAGGATCTCGTATTCTCCGATGAGGCCGGCTGGCTGTAGTTTTTTTAAGATTTAGCGTCCGTACCGGCAATCCGTGCACCGGTGCCGTACAGGACTCCCTTTCGATTGACCGCTGACACGGCTTTCGTTTTTTTTCAAATCTATTTGTATTGAGGTATTGTTTTATGTCAGAAAATATCAGTGTAAATGCTTTAGGTAAAAAGGCAGCCTATAATCTTGCCGATGTTGCCAAAACCCGCCCGCAGTTCGGCTCTCTTACTCCTAAGTGGACCACCAGATTTCTTGAATTCAAGGGTCTGTCCTCAGGTATCTACAGAGTCAACCGTGTAGCCGAAGGAGATACTCCGCTTGATGTTCTCTGCTCCCAGACCAAGAAGTCTCCGATAATTCCTCAGGGTTTCGTCAAATACGAGGAGGAGCCGAGAGAGTATCAGCTCAGTTCAATCTCCACCATCATCAATGTAGACACCGCCGTACAGGATGTCTACAGCTCCCCTTACGATCAGACAAAGGAGCAGCTGGCTCTTGCGGTTGAGAGTCTCAGAGAGCGTCAGGAAAGCCAGCTCATCAACAACGATGACTACGGTCTTCTGAAGAATATCGCTCCGAAACAGCGCATTCAGACAAGAAACGGAGCACCGACACCTGATGATCTGGACGAGCTTATCTCCAAGGTATGGAAGGAGCCTTCCTTCTTCCTGGCACATCCGAGAGCCATTGCAGCCTTTGAGAGAGAATGCACCAAACGCGGTGTTCCTCCGGTAACAGCAAACATCAACGGCGGAACCTTCATTCTGTGGCGCGGTATTCCTATTGTTCCAACCAACAAGCTTCTGGTTGACGGTCTCAAGGAGCCGGAGAGCCAGTCAGGCAAGACCAATATTCTGCTTCTGCGCACCGGCGAGGCAAAACGCGGTGTTATCGGTCTCTACCAGCAGGGACTCCAGAACGAGGCATCCCGCGGTCTTTCAATACGGTTCCGCGGCATTGACGACAAGGGTCTGGCATCATATCTGCTCTCTCTTTACTGCTCCGCTGCAATCCTTGCCGATGACGCAATTGCGGTACTGGAAGATGTAGAGGTTGGAGAGTACTATGACTATCAGTAATTCTGTAGCACCCGAAGCTCTGGGGCTGCCATCCGTTCATGAGCTGGAAGCCCTGGCGGGACAGTATCTGCAGGATTTTGACGGCAGCATTCTGGAGCCGGATGTCTGTGCAGAACAGACTGAAGCTCTGGTAACCCGCGGGGATACCGCAGTGTTCGGCACAGCGGCCTCCAAAGCGGCAGCTGTTTCGGGCTTTGATGATTTTCAGAAAATCGCAGACGAGGCTGTAAGAAACGATGATGCCGCCTATGCCGGCATTGTACCGAATTCCTCCGCGGTTTCAGAATACACCATCCCGGGCTTTTCAGAAGCCGATGCACTGGTAAGGCAGAGCGCCGGCTTTAATGCTCCCGCAACGGCATCCTCCTGGGAAGTCAGATCCTATGCACCGGTGGTTGTGTCCAAGACGGAAGGTTTGAATCAGACTTCTGCAGCTGCGCAGGAAAAGGAAGTCCGCGAACTGGAATCCACAGTCGGCGGACAGACCGGAAACCGCAGTATTGTGGTGGGTTCAAAAACTCTCGAGCAAATCAGACAGGATTTTCCGATTTTGCGCGAAACCGTAAATAATCATCCTCTTGTCTGGCTTGACAACGGCGCCACCACCCAGAGACCGCAGTCTGTCATCGACCGTCTGAGCTATTACTACACTCATGAGAACTCAAATGTTCACAGAGGCGCTCACACCATGGCGGCCAGATCCACGGATGCATATGAAGATGCGAGAAAGACGGTGGCAAATTTTATCGGTGCTCCGTCAAGCGACAATATTGTCTTTGTCAGAGGCACCACCGAGGCAATCAATCTTGTTGCTCACGCCTACGTGAAGCCGATGCTCAGACCCGGCGATGAAATCATAGTGTCACTGCTGGAGCATCACGCCAATATCGTTCCGTGGCAGCTTGTAGCCGGTGAGACCGGTGCGGTAATCAAGGTTATTCCTGTGGATGCCGACGGACAGCTCAACATTGGAGCATACGAGAAACTTTTCACACCGAAGACAAAATTTGTTTCCGTAACCCATGTATCAAATGTGCTCGGCACCGTCACTCCTGTGGAGGAGCTGGTTGCCATAGCACATGCCCACGGCGTCAGGATCCTTATCGACGGAGCCCAGTCCATTGCACACATTCCTGTGAATGTTTCCGCACTTGATACAGACTTCTTCGTGTTCTCCGGCCACAAGGTGTATGCACCTACAGGCATCGGAGCTCTTTACGGCAAGTCGGATGTTCTTGATCAGGCAAGACCTTATCACGGCGGCGGCAATATGATTGCGGACGTAACCTTTGAAAGAACGATCTACAATCCCGCCCCGAACAAGTTCGAAGCAGGCACCGGAAGCATCGGTGATGCGGTAGGACTCGGCGCGGCTCTTAATTATCTGAGCAGTATCGGCATTCACGAAATCGCCAGATACGAACACGAACTGGTGGCCTACGGTATGCAGGAGCTGGGCAGGATCAAGGGTCTGCACCTTATCGGAACTGCGAAAAACAAATCCAGTGCGCTATCGTTTGTAATGGACGGCAGGGACATTCATGAAATCGGAAAATATCTTGACGGCTACGGTATTGCCGTAAGAACGGGTCATCACTGCGCCCAGCCGATTCTCAGACATTACGGACTGGAGGGAGTGGTGAGACCGACCCTGGCAATTTACAACACCTTTGAAGATATTGACTATCTGGCAAAAGCTCTGAGAAATCTGAGCTGATAACCGTAAAAATATCATTCCCGTGTGCAAGGAGTCCGGACAGACCGGCTCCTTTCATCCGGAAACAAAGGAAACATACATAAAAGACATGATATAATACTAATACCTAGTAGGTAAGTCGATAAATTTACAGTTTTTTCACCATCCATTTACGCACACTGCGGAAATGGATCCGGAACTGATTTAAGGGGTGTCAGGAATGAGATTCAACACAGCGCTGCTGCATGATGGCGTGGATTTAAAAGAAACCTACGGCTCAACGCTGCCGCCGGTATACCAGACCAGTGCATTTCATCACGGCAGTGCTGAAGAGATGGCGGCAATTTTCGAACACAGAGCTCCAGGATACAACTACACAAGAGTAGGAAATCCTACGCTGACCGCCTTTGAAAACCGCATCACCAGACTGGAGAACGGCGCGGCGTCCGTGGCCTTCGCCTCCGGAATGGCAGCAATTTCCAATGCTGTGCTGACAATTGTTTCATCAGGTGATGAAATTGTGGCAAGCCGCGGTCTGTACGGCGGTACCTACTACCTTTTCAAGGACCTCAGGACTCTCGGGATTTCAACCAGTTTTGTCGACATTACCGACCGCAGGTCGGTGGAGGAGGCAATTACCGACAGGACAAAGCTGATATTTGCCGAGACCATCGGAAATCCAAGCCTGGAGGTCACAGATATCAGAATGCTTTCAGAGGTGGCAAAGGCACACGGCATTCCGCTGATTATCGACAACACGGCAGCAACCGCCTGGCTGGTCAGACCTCTCGATCTGGGAGCAGACATCGTAATTAACTCAACATCCAAGTATGTAAACGGTTCCGGCAGCGCCATAAGCGGAGTTCTGACCGACGGAGGAAAATTCAACTGGAAGTCACCGAAATTCCCGGAATTCGCAGCGTTTGCAAAATTCGGCAGATTTACATTCACTGCCAAACTTCGCAGCGGCTTTGCCCGTGATCTGGGAGGCTGTCTGTCACCTATGAACGCATTCCTGAACATCATCGGTCTTGAAACCCTGGGGCTTAGAATGAAAAAGGCCTGTGACAACGCTCTGCTCCTGGCACAGTGGCTTAACAGCAATCATCCCGAGCTTCAGGTGAATTATCCAGGACTGCCCGGAACGAGAACCCATGACACAGCGTTAAAAACTCTAAGCAACGGATTCGGAGCCATTCTGACTCTCAGAGCAGGCAGCAGGGAAAAGGCTTTTACAATTATGAACAGACTGAAGCTTGTCTACCGTATTTCGAATATAGGTGATGCTCGCACTCTTATTATTCATCCGGGTTCGACGCTGGCCCGCGACAACACGCCTGAGGAAAGAGAAAGCTCCGGCGTATACGATGATCTTTTAAGGATCAGTCTGGGAATCGAGGATGCTGAGGATATCATTGATGATCTCAGGCAGGCTATTGAAACAGATTGAAATATTTTAGTGTAACCCGACGATCTTTCCGGACGGGATTGTTTTGAACATAATTTAAACAGGAGGTTTGCTGTGGCAGAAGAAATCAAGGCTGACGAGAAGATTGACATTACCAATCTGGTATGCCCGAATACCTTTGTCAAGACCAAGGTGGTGCTGGATGAACTGGACGAGGGTCAGATTCTTGAAGTTCGTCTTAACGGCGGAGAGCCGGTACAGAATGTCCCGCGTTCTCTGAAGGAGGAGGGGCACAAGGTTCTGAGTCTTAATGAAAATGATGACGGCACCTTTACCCTCTTCGTTGAAAAGGTCGGAGATTGATTCCGGCGGAACAGATAATCAGTAAGGAAATATAAATGTTTATTACAGTATCAGGCGAAAAAAAGGAAGTTAAGGACGGACTCCGTCTCGAAGAGCTTATCGAGCAGGAAAACGTTCAGACTCCGCAATACGTAACCGTTTCTCTTAATGACGAATTTATAGAAACGCAGGATCGGGATAAAATTGTTCTCAAAGACGGCGACACAGTAGAGTTTCTATACTTCATGGGAGGCGGAGCATGGCTCTAAACGATGAGCAGATAGAGAGATATTCCCGGCACATTCTTCTCAAGGAAATCGGAGCAAAAGGACAGAAGAAGCTGCTGAATGCAAAGGTTCTCATTATCGGTGCCGGAGGTCTGGGCTGCCCGGTGGGGCTTTATCTGGCGGCGGCCGGTGTCGGCACCATAGGTGTTGCAGATGCCGATACAGTGGATCTGTCAAATCTGCAGAGGCAGATCGCTCACAGCACCGCCGACATCGGCAAACCGAAGGTCCAGTCTCTGAAAGAGTCCATGGAGGCCATCAATTCTGATGTAACTGTAAATACCTATGAGAAGTTCATCGATTCCTCCAATATCAGAGCTCTTATCCGTGATTACGACTTCATCGTGGACGGAACGGACAACTTTGCCACAAAGTTCCTCATCAATGATGCCTGTGTCATGGAGAAGAAGCCTTTCAGCCATGCCGGCATATTAAGATTCCAGGGACAGCTTATGACATATATTCCCGGTCAGGGTCCGTGCTACCGCTGTGTATTCAAGGATATGCCGCCGAAGGATGCCATACCTACCTGCCGTCAGGCCGGTGTAATCGGAGCCATGGCCGGCGTAATCGGAAGTCTTCAGGCGATGGAGACAGTGAAGTTTATCACAGGAACAGGAAAACTCCTTGTGGGAGAGCTGCTGACCTATGACGGTATCAACCAGTCATTCAGAAAGATTAAGCTTCCGCCGTGCGACGGAAAGTGTGCCATATGCGGCGAGCATCCTTCAATCACGGAGCTGAAGGATTACGAGCAGCCTGCCTGCGAGCTTAAACTGTAAATTCAGGAAATATGCATGATTACTCTTAAAAAGTCAGATTATGAAAAGATGCTTGCCCATGCCAGAGCCGGACTACCGGCCGAGGCCTGCGGTCTTCTCGCCGGTACCATCGAAAACGGCGACAGGATAGTAAGGAAGGTTTATCTGCTGACAAACACTGATCATTCCAACGAGCATTTTACGATTGATCCCAAAGAACACCTGACCGCCATCAAGGATATGAGGGCATCCGGTCTTGTGCCTCTCGGGAACTGGCATTCACATCCCGAATCTCCATCCCGGCCATCGGAGGAGGACAAGAGACTGGCCTACGATCCCCATGCATCGTATATGATCCTTTCTCTCATGGATGCAGAGCCGGTGCTTAACTCATTCCATATTGAGGACGGAACCAGCACCAAGGAGGATCTGCATATCACTGACTGATACCGGCGGAATATACTCAACTGACGTTATCCGGAGACAGAGAACCTGTCTCTTTTTTTTGAAGAACAGCCGCCGCACCGTATCCCGAAAAAAGGCAGAAAAAACTGCGTTAACAGATGCTGACTGTTCCGAAATACTGTAATTTCCGATGTTCAACAACTCTAATTCTCAGCTCTTCGCATAACAGCACATCAGACCGATATCTGACATATGACGTTACGCACAGGTTACTGTCAGACTCCAGGTATCAGCATCTTAAGCTCTATCCAGGCAAGTGCTTGAATCTTTACTGCACGGTCAAAATCCGGAACTGCCACAAACGGCACCCGTATTCACCCTCCTTTAGAGCCTGTTCAGTCTCTGATGTACTCATTTAGAAACCATATCCCGGATGCCTTGTTCAGCATTCTCCCTCTTTTAATATAGAGAGAAGGAAGATCAGTTTCTCCCGGTCAGACCGGACGACGATTTGTACGAAAAGTCGGCAGAAACAGAAAATGGCAGCCAGTAAACTACCGGCAGGACTGTCAGAAGGTTAATTTAAGCCATGGCTAAAAAATATCCAGTGTACAAATCTGTCGATAATAAGGGTAGAAGAAATTTAACAACTGCCGACAAAACTTTGCCAGACTTAGTGAGATTAATGATATGTATAACAAGTATGCAGAAAAATACGCCGGGGAAAAAGGGGAGCTCCTTGAGAAATACAAGATTGGAAGCTTCGATCCCGAAAAGCACAAAAAAATCGGTGAATTCAGCATCCAGAATTTTTTCAACGGGAACTGCGGCGTTCTTCATTCATCTCAATTCCGCGCAAACACATCACCGGTGGTTGCTTTCGGAGCTGTTCCTGTATCCTACAAAGGTTCGATAATTATGGTAGGCAAAGGTATAAGCCAGTTCGAAAAGATAAACTGGTTCAGAAAAATGGTCGCAATTCAAATTACCGGCAGGGCTATGAAAACCACGGCCGGTATAACCGCCAGCAAAATATTTAACGCTATTGCCCAAAAACTTATAGCCAAGGCAGGCAGCACAATTTTAGGAGGAACCATAGGCTCGACCATTCCTGTAGCAGGTACATTCATAGGTGCAGCAGCGGCTTGGATTGCAACTGATTATGTTATGAAGTGTGCGGATGAATACGTAACCGCGGTGAATTTAAGAGGGAGATTATTAAATCCATCGACAAATCGCTCAAATAGAAAGGAGACAAGCAGGAGTCATATTTCCCCTGCAGCAGATCAGAGAAGATCTCCGTAAAGCTAAATGACCACGTGAAAAGTCAGGTGCTGACCGTAAAATCACTGATACTGGTATGCCGCAGTAATGCATATATCAGCCGGAGTGATCAAAATAAGGTAACAAAACGCTGTGTAGCGGATAGCATATCTGCAGAATATCATAACCGGTCCGGACTGATTTTTTCCGCAAAATTTTGCTCTTATCGACTAAATTTGAAGATCGTTTTATTAAAACAGATGAAAAATACAAGCTGAAAATGTTTTACAAGAATAAACAGGATCAGATAACTCTGATTTTTTTGAATAACTTTTAACAACTGATTGGATGTTTTCACATGAATACTACTGAAATGCTAGAAAAATTAAAGAAAGACAGAAAAGAAAAAGCGGCAGTCTTAAATTCAGACACTTTATGCGGTACCAAGGACATAGTTACAGGTCTATACGATGAAAACGCACATTTCATCTATGAATTAATTCAGAATTCTGATGATGCCGGAGCCAGGAATATGACTTTCATTCTTTCCGATGAAAGCGTAATCATGATGCATGACGGCACCAGAAATTTTTCTGTTTCTGATCCTGATACAGAAGGTGAGGACAAAAAAAACGGAACTCTGGGCGATTTAAACTCAATCCTTTCCATAGGAAGCTCCAGCAAGAAGTTTGACGGCAACAAGATTGGAAAATTCGGATGCGGCTTTAAATCTGTGTTTCAATATACGGATACACCGATTATTCTGAATGGGGATCTTAGGATCCGAATTGTCGATTATATCGGACTGGAGGATTTCTCTGCTGATGATGAGATGAAGTACAGGGAACAAATTAAAAGTTCTCTTGCTTCCGCTGCAGGATACCTGGCGTCTGATGCTGAATGGACTACAACAATAATTCTGCCGTTTAAGGATCTGGACAGAGCAAAATGCATCAGAGAAATAAAGGATAAATTCTCCACCCTGGAAAAACCGGTTCTTTTTCTCGAGAATCTGAACAGCATTCAGGTCTGTCTGGATGATTCTGTGAAGGTATACAGCAAAACCGTTACCTTCTGCTCAGAACATGACGATACTGTTGTTCAGAAGGTTGATTACAGTTCTCCTGCGGAAGACAAGCACTACTGGAAGGTATCACGATCTTCTGAGGAATTTAAGACCTATTCTCTTATGTTTGAGGCCAGTGAAAACTATGATCATCTTGTTCCGGTAAAATCATCCAACCTTTTCTGTTATTTCGCCACGAGAACTCAGTGTAAAGCCAATTTCCTGATCCACGGTGCATTTGAGATGAATCCTTCCCGCACAAATCTTAAAGAGGTTGAAAGAAACATCTGTCTTAAGAAAAAAATACTGGAACTGGCAGTTGACGCCGTAGGTGTTTTAGCACAAAACCATGCCTACGGGGATGAAATCCTGGATTTTCTTCCTCACATTATGAAATCTTCTGTATCAGACAGATTTATCACTCTTGCAAGAAAACAAAGAATACTGCCGTGCGGTGATCATTATACGGATCTTAATCATGCAATGTTTGTTGAGAAGGAATTCCGTGAATTCTTTTCCGTGGGTGAAATCCGTGAACTTTCGGGCATGGATAATGCTGAATTCATTTTTTCAGAGGTATCTCAGACAAAATACATAAGTGTGTTTAAAAACCTGAGTGATTTTATGACCGTCGTCATTGACGGGAAAAAACTGGTCGAAGGTATTACAGATTCCTTCATGCAGAGACATTACGAAGCTGATATAGGATGGCTGGAAGCTTTTTATGAAAAAATATGCGACGGCTCACCGTTTGATGTTTTTCTGAAGGCTGGCATTTTCCTTACGGAGAATGGCAGATGGGTTGCCGGAAACGGCGGTACTGAAAAGCAGAACATTTTTCTTAACGGTACTAAAACATCCAGGTATGAAAGTATCAGCAGCAGGATCTGGGAACACAGTGACCGGATGAGGAAACTCCTGAGGTCATGGTTCAGAGAGTACAGCTGGAAGGATGAGTTAAATGAAATCATAGCTGATTTTGGAAAGAAGAAGATAGATGAGCAGGAATTTTTCCATCACCTGATGCGGTTTATCAGAAATACCTCTGCTTCTGATGATATGGAGCATATAAAATCCTCAGTTAAGGATCTGAATTTTGTAAAAATGAGGGACGGTTCGTTTAAAGCTCCTTCAGAGGTAGTGCTCTGTATTGCCCCGGACACGAATGATCCATCCAAGTCATATTCCTTCTGGGAGGATATTTACCCCGGATCCTGGATTATTGACATTGACTATTATAAATCCATGGTTGATACATTTCAGATTGACTCCGAGAACCTTCTGACAGCCGATCTGCTTAACTGTTTTATCAGATCATTAGTGGGTGAACATGTATATGTAACTTCGGTGGAAAACTTGGCATTCGGTGGAATTAATGGCGTAAACTGCGTACATCTTTATAGGCAGATCAATCCACGTTCCATCAGATATGGAATTTTCCCTGGTTACGAATCGTTTAAGGATTATACAATTCTGGGAATTTATAAACTTCTGAATGCCTTTTATGCAAAAGATTCTGATCCGGAACATAAAAAGGAGTGTTCTCTTAAGATTTTTAAGATCCTTACCTATTTTCTCCGGTATGAGCCGACCCGTCTTGGCGACAGATTCTATTCAACCACGGCATGGGGCAGTTACCCAGGACAATATGATCTCAAGGCTCAGTCATTTCTTACAATGCTGGAAATTTTCTATGATCATGACGGGAATCTTATGAATTTTGTCACAGAAAGGCATTCTCTCTCCGATTTTAACGATATGTACAAAATTGATGAACTTAACAGTGACCAAACAAATGAACTTTCCGAATTTTTTGACATCATGGATGATCACCGCATGATTAAGGTTGATGAACAGACACTTGGTTATCTCAAGGAGCAGGGAGTAACCCAGGACACTCTCAGCTATATTTCAAACCGTTTCCTTGATGCTTTAAGTCAAAACAATGACTGGATGAATATGATAAAAAACTGTACAGGCCCCGACATGAACGAGAAACTGGAAAAAGCTTTAACCAGACTGCTTGGTAACGGCAAACCGTTTGACATGGAAATGATTGAAGCATCAGGCTATGATGATTCAGTCAGCACTGAATCAGACTGCAATACTGCACTTTATGATATGGATGAATCTGCTTCCGTAACAGCTGAAGGATATGAATCAGGTTTTACTGACGATCCGGGACTGGCCGCGGAAGACAGAAAAGCATGGAATGAAAATTTTATTAAGACCCGCGGCATACCGTACCTGACAAGCCATGGCTATGATCTTGAAAATGCAACTCGGAACATGAATATTTTCAAAGGCGTCAGAAACATTGAAACGGGAAAGTTTTTTGATATTTGTGTAAAAACATCCGTGCCTTCAAAAATTAAATTTTCATCTCATGAAATTGAGGCAATGAAGAAAAAGGATTCCTTTCTTCTGCTGCTGTTTCACAATCACAAATTTCAGTTTTTTACTTTCGATCAATTGTGGAAAAAACACGAGACATTCTGGATTTCATGCAAAACAAAGGATTACAACAATACTGATATGGATAAATTCATAAATGCAATGCAGTTTGTTAAGGGGACAGGTCTGTGCTTCAATGTAGATGATATTGCCGATGACAGCATAGATGATGAAGAATTATGCAACCTTTTGCATAATAACAATGACAGCTACATAAATACCGTCCGGGATGACGAAAGAGATTTTTGATATGAATACAGCAGACCTGTCGTTAAAATTCCTTGATGATGAGTACATTATTCAAAACAATGATTTCAAAAAACTGCTCAGAACAGACTGCCGTCATCTGATGAATCACCAGAAGCTTTTCAGAGCCATGTTTCTTGGAATCAGCGACAGCGGTCATCTGCTGGTAAAATTCAGTGCCAAAAATCCTGTACCAAGAGTGAACGGAACATCTCAGTTTATACTGTTTTTCAGTCCGGAATACCGGGGGAAAGGCGCTGTTGACAGTAAAACCTATTATGAACTTCTCCAGATTAAGAATTCACTTGTCGAGGGATCTCTAACCTGGCTTCACCTGAAGGATGATTTCTTTGAGGGAGGTTACTCCTGTACAGTTGAAGGGGACCCGACAGGAGAAAAACTAAGTTCATACAGGGGAACTTTTGTCTACATCGGCGAAAGCAGACCTTTGCTGCAGATGCTCACGAATCTGCACAAGTATGTCAGGACAAATCCCGATAACCGGCTTCTGCGTTCCTGGTATGATCCGGGGCGCGGAGCCTGCAGCATACTGCCGCTAAAAGAAAATCAGACTTCCAGCGAATACCTGTTTTCTGTCAGTCAGAGCATGGATCCATCTCCTGTGATAATCCAGGGACCGCCAGGAACGGGCAAATCCTTCATTATCGCAAAACTGGCGGAAGATCTGGCTTTGAAGAACAGGTCTGTTCTTATCACCACACTGGCCAACAAGGCTCTGATAGAAATTGTAAAAAAGGAACCTCTTGCCGAACTGCTTCATTCAGGCCGCATTTATAAAAAAAGCATGACCGTGGATGAACAGAAAAATCAGCCTGAACTTCAGAGACTAAAGGATGTAGTTCCTGTAAGAGGAGATATCCACTTATGCAGCTTCTACAGTGCATCTCTATCCGATCTGCTGTTCAATTCCAGGCTTCTTAAATATGACTATGTGATTGTTGACGAGGCCAGTCAGGCCATTCTTCCTTTTCTGGCAGCAACACTGTCCCTGGGAGAACGACAGTTTTTTATCGGCGATATCATGCAGCTTTCTCCCGTAGTAAAATTGAACTCAGACCAAATAGCATTCCGGAATTATACAAGTATAGTCAGGGGGCTTGAGTCTGTTTCACAGGTTGTTCCGACTTATCAGCTTACTGCAACATACAGACTTAATCCTTATGCATCCAGCTGCACCGGAATGTTTTATTGTTATCCTCTTCTGTCCAAAAACTGCGTCAATTGTGAAATAAGGCTGATGATATCAGGCATGAATTTCACCTTTCCTCCCGGAAACTATCTTGTTACGCTCGATTCGCAAAGACCGGATTTCAACGAGGCTCTGCACGCAACCGTGACTGAAATTATGGAACAGCTCAATGAGTTCAGACCTGAAAATGACAGAAGAAAAAAATCAGAAATAGCAGTTATTTCGCACCGTGTGGCAGACTGTACCAATATGTACAGGATACTGAAACAGAGAGTCAAATTCGATGACCGGAGAGTTACCGTGGATACCATACACCGCTGTCAGGGAATTACGGTCCATTTTGCTATCTATGCGGTGACAAGAGAAAGCTCTTTTTCCTTCAAAGACTGTCCGTTCAATGTGGCAACCAGCAGAGCAAAAATAGCAACTTTCATAGTTGCTCCCGATCATATGGTGAATGAAGCAATATCAAGAAACGGCTGTACAGGGAAATTTCTCGAAAAGCTGAGGTGCAACGGAAAAGAAATCTGTTTGTAGCAAAAATATCCGGATCCTGTGTCTGATTGCTCAGCATGAGAATTCTGAAGCACCAGCTGAATTTACAGCAAAACACAGATCGCCGATAAACCGTTTTTGAAATTCCCCGTGCCTAAAGGCAGGGGATTCCTACCATTTCCCGCAGAAGGCCGCTCTGCTGCCGGCCTGCAGTACGGTTCACCTCACAAGATCTACGGCTATGTCCCAGCCTGATTTACCTTCATTGAGAAAGCCGAAGTATGTCAGCAGGAAAGACTATACCTGATTAGAACTTTCCCAAATCGTAATACTATATATTCTTTTTTGGTCTGCCAGGAGATCTTTTAGTTGGTACTTCATCTTGTGGTAAAAGAGACAACTTTTGAAGTACCTTAACCTGAGACGG
>JAEEGJ010003460.1_pt1 | contig 60928 bp, 55 predicted proteins | sample 8958761 | NCBI WGS metagenome assembly JAEEGJ01 (sample SAMN16246546, study PRJNA631951) | gut metagenome | biome: gut microbiome; feature: rumen; material: RS-attached | host: Bos | place: Iran: Karaj | collected 2018-10 | reverse complement strand
ATTCCTATCACGAAGGCGTTTACGAGATCGCCAAGAGCGTCTGGAAAGCCTGATCAGAAGGCTTCCCAGAACATTTATCTCTTGACATAAGCAGTATCATTTCGCTGATTCTTCATCAGCGTAGTGATACTGTTTCAGTTTGTGTCCGAAAACGAGGCACATGACCGTTCCCATGACGCCTAAGATGAACATCACGAGCGCGGCGCCGGATCCTTTTCCCGTTCCGAAAAGCACCTGCATCGTGCGGCTGCTGTTTTCCATGAGTGGCTCGCATACTTCATCGACCATAAATCCGCCGAAGAGAAGACCGAGCGGAATGGTGAAGAACTGCAAGGTGTTTCTGCAGGCATATACACGTCCCTGAAGTTTCGGCGGAATCGTGTTCTTCATGATCACGTTCTGGTTGGCCGCCATGACCGGTACGAATACCCATCCGATAAACTGTGCGAAGCACCAGACGACCGGACTTCTCGAGAATGCGAGAAGGAAGTTCTCGGTGGAAAGAGAAAAGAGCATCGACAGGTAGATCACTCTTACCCGGTCTTTCGGTTTTCTCATGTTTGCCGCAAGCAGACTTCCGACGATCATTGCGATTCCCGAGAAGGAAGTGACGATACTCAGCACATACTTTCCGCCTCTCGGATTCGGAAGGATCAGTCCGTAGATCGCCGCATCAAATGCAGATGCTATGAAGTTGACGCCTGCCATGAAGAGGATCACGTAAAGGATCAGAGGTGTTCTTTTCAGGAAGGAAAGACCTTCTCTGGCAAGCTTCAGAACACTTCCTTCCGTATCTTCCTTGTCGGGTATATCCGGAATACGGATGAAAAGTGCGAGCGCGACAAAGGCAATCGCGAATGTCACAAGGTCCACGGCGATGGCCGCGTCGAGTCCTGCGAGGCCGTAGATGGCAGTTGCGATGAGCGGGTTTCCGATCGTGATCAGTGACCTCGAAAGAGACTGGAGCCCGCTGGCTTTCTGGTAATACTTCTTCGGGATCAGCATCGTGTCCGCAACTTCCGAAGCAGGCTGCTGAACGGTATTCATCAGACCCGAGATAGCGTTGATCGCATAAAGATGCCAGATGCACAGTGTATCCGTCTTATAGAGTATAAAAACACCGACCGTGGTGAGCGCGGCCAGAAGATCGCAGACCAGCATGGTCTTTTTCTTATCGAATTTATCTGAGAGTGCACCTGCGAAGATGCTCATCAGCACATAGGGTGCGTAGGTACATATCCGGAGTGCGGCAGTACCGAGCGAGGATCCCGTTTCGTCATAGAGCCACAGCGTCAGGGCAAACGCCGTTATGGCACCTCCCAGCTGTTACAGACTCTGGGTGGACCAGAGTATATAGAAATCCCGCAATTCATTTTTCTTATTCATTTTCTTTGCTCCAATTTCAGTCAATATTCATTGAAAGAGCAAAGCCTGAGGACTAATTATCCTCCATACAGTTCCTCAAGCTCTGCATGGAGCGTCTGCTTCGCAGCGTACCATTTTGAATACCTCCCCGTATTCATACGTACTTATCTATTTTCAGTATAGCACCTTGAGAAGATGGATCCGAGAACCCGCTGGTATAATCTCAGGACCGGTGCTTTTCCAGTCGGATCAGGTGTTCTTCATCTGGTGTGGATATCCCGTCCTTATAGTGGTATCCCTGTTTGAGGTAGAAGGGTACCCCGGTGATCGACGCAGGGATCTCGATTCTTCTGGCACGAAGGAAAAAGATGTCGGTCTCGAGCGTTTCGATGATCGATCTTCCGACTCCTTTCCCCTGATACTCGGGAAGCACGAAAATCGTAAAGAGACTGCTCTCATCTTCCTTTCCCCAGTAGGGACCGATGGCGCCGCAGCCGACGATACGGCCTTCGTCCTGCGCCACATAGAAGTGTGTCCAGCTTGCCCGTTCGATCACATGCTCCGGTGTTTCCGACTCGATCAGCTGCTCCATGAGTTCCAGAGGATAGTCCTTCGTATTTGAGATCCGGATCGTCGTTCTGATGAGATCCGATACTTCTTTTGCCTGTTCTTCCTTAAATCTTCTGATAACCATGGTGTCCTCCTTTTTACCTGAAACAAAAAGGCCATCTATCACTGGATAAATGGCCTTGAGTGTTTCGCTTTAAGTTTTAAATGACTGTTATTTTTGCGCGCGTTCAATGCCATATGACTTTATGTCACACATCATCATGTACATATCCATCATGGGCATCATTGTAAAACGCATGAATACAGCCTCCTTTGAAGTTTAGTTGATGATACTCCCGAAAAGAAATGGTGTCAACCGCATTGCGAGACAGGAATCTTCCGGAGGTCATGGAAAAGTTCGCAGAAAAGTGATACTTTCCGACAGCAGGATATTTGCTTCTCCCGGTCTTGAAAAATAAAATAGAGATAGCATATCTCAAGGATGACCGGGAGGAACGACCCATGAAAGAATTCTATATCGACTGTGACGGGATCAAGCTCCACGCGAAGCTGGACCGGGTAAATGAGACAGGGAAGAGCCCGCTCTGTATTCTGGTGCACGGCTTTACCGGACATATGGAAGAAGACCATATCGTTGCGGCGCAGAAGGCGATTAATGAGTGCGGCATCTCGGTCCTTCGTGTGGAGATGTACGGACACGGCGGAAGCGATGGAGAGTTTAAGAATCACACGCTTTATAAGTGGGTGACGAATGCGATCGCTGCCGTAAACTATGCAAAAACACTCGACTTTGTGACTGATCTTTATTTCTGCGGACACTCCCAGGGCGGTCTTCTGACGATGCTGATCGGCGGCATGTTCCCGGATGACTTTAAGGCGATCATTCCGATGTCGCCTGCCTGGATGATCCCGGACGGAGCCAGAGAAGGAAATCTTCTCGGCATGAACTTCGATCCGGAGCATATTCCGGAGACTTTGGAAAACTGGGGCGTGGTGCTCTCCGGGGACTATGTCCGTGTGGCGCAGACTATCCATGTCGAAGATGAGATCGAAAGATATAAGGGCAAGGTATTCCTCATCCACGGCGATGCTGATGAGACCGTTCCTTTCGAATTTGCGGAAAAAGCACTTGCCCTCTATGAGAATGCGGAGCTTATCCCGATCCACGGCGATGACCACTGCTTCACGAAGCATCTTAATGAAATGGTCGAAGCGTTGAAGAGTTTTTTCGAAGGAGAGACCGGAGTATGAAAAAACAGGTATTTAATCCCTATCTTCCCAGCTACGAATATATTCCGGACGGAGAGCCGAGAGTCTTTGACGGACGGCTTTATATCTACGGCAGTCACGACCGATTTAACGGTGAAGTATACTGCGCAAATGACTACGTCTGCTGGTCATGTCCGGAAACAGATCTTTCCGACTGGAGATATGAAGGCGTGATCTATAAGAAGACGCAGGACCCGAGAAATGCGGATGGTTCCCATGCGCTCTGGGCACCGGATGTCTGCCGCGGAAATGACGGAAAATATTATCTTTACTACTGCCTCGATTTTCTGAAAGAGATCGGTGTTGCGGTCGCGGATAATCCGGTCGGTCCGTATGAGTTTCTGGACTTCGTCCGTTATCCGAACGGAGATATCCTGGGCTCCCGTCCTGACGAGATCCGTCAGTTCGATCCGGGCATCTTCATCGATGACGATAGGCGAATCTATCTCTTCTCCGGAAACAGCCCGCGCTACAAGCAGACACCGGTCGATAAGGACAGCCTGAAGATGGAACTCGAGCAGGACATGATCACCGTCAAAGACGGACCCTATCATAACCTTCCGATCATCAACGATGCTGACGGCACGGAGTATGAGGCACATCCTTTCTTCGAGGCAAGCTCGGTAAGAAAGATCAACGGAAAGTATTACTTCATCTATTCGTCCTGCTGGATGCATGAGCTTTGCTGGGCAGTCGCGGATACACCACTCGGTGACTACCACTTCGGCGGTGTTCTGGTATCGAATGCGGACATCGGAGTAAACGGAAACACCGAGGCGAGAAACTATCGCGGAAACACGCACGGAAGTGTGGCCTTCGTGAACGGGAAATGGTATGTGTTCTATCACCGCCAGACCAACCGTCATTTCTTCTCCCGCCAGGCATGCGCCGAGGAGATCTATTTCGACGGCGAAGCCTTCCATCAGGCGGAGATCACTTCCTGCGGACTTAATGGAGGACCACTGAAGGATGAAGGCAGCTACGAAGCCCGTATCGCATGCCATCTTTTCAGTAAGAATGGTACGACCGAGAGCCTTGCCGAGCAGCAGGATGAGAATCACCCGGCCTTTACCCAGGAGGGTGAAGACAGAGAAGATAACCCGAACCAGTACATCAATAACATGGTGGATGGAGCGACAGCCGGATACCGCTACTTCGACTTTAAGACGGCGAAGAAGATCTCCGTGGAAGTAAGAGGCACCGCTGATGGTGAGTTTGTCGTAAGAGACGGTCTCGGCGGTGAAGTGGTTTCACGCATCAAGGTGGAACCGTCGGAAGGCTGGACTTCTTTCTCGGCGCCGCTTTCCATCGGCGCCGGCAGGCATGCACTGTATTTCACCTATGAGGGAAACGGTTCAGCAGACTTTAACTCGTTCTGCTTCGATGCATGACAGGATACCTGTATGAGTAGAGATAACCGCATAGCGAAAATACGTCAAATCGTGACGAATATCGTGCTTGTGATCCTGGTGTCGATTGGCATGTACATGACCATGACATACCGGAGCGCATGGATGGAGTTTCAGATGCGGGGGATCATGTGTCTCCGCTACTTCACCGTGCAGTCGAATCTCTTCGCCGGGATCGTTGCACTGATCGCGCTTTTCTATCAGGGAAAAGCAACGAAAGTCCTGAAGTTCATGTCCGCGACGGCCACAGGACTGACCTTTGCCGTGGTGGCGCTTTTCCTGGGACCGGTGTACGGATACTGGCGCATGTATAAGCGCGCGAATCTCTTCTTCCATCTGATCGTTCCGCTCATCTGCATGATCGACTATATCCTGATCTCGGATGCGCCGAAGAAGATGAAGTGGAAGATCGCATGCACCATGCTGACGGTGGCCTATGGTTTCGGATATATCCTGAATATCCTGATCAACGGAAAAGGCGGAAGATACCCTAACAACAATGATTTCTACTTATTCCTGCGCTGGGGATGGGGAGCTGCTGTCCTTATCTTTGCGGGCATCATTCTCATCACATTCGGAATCGCCTGCATGCTTTCGTTTCTGAATTCGAAAGCCGGGAAATGGTATAATGATTCTCATGGAAATGGTGCTGAAAACAGGGCATCTGCCGGGGGAGAAGATGGAGAGGATCGAGATCTATAACGATTCCATGAAGGACGCCGTGTTCGCTTTTACTGCAGAGCACTTCAACATGAGCCTGCCTGCGGTATCCAAGCATCTGGCTGTCCTTAAGGAAGCGGACCTGATCAGAGACCAGCGGGAAGGCAAGTATATCTTCTACGAACTGAATGCATCCGTTCTGGATGAGGCGCTTCTATGGCTGAAAGACCTGCGAGGTGATTAACTATGAGAAAGCTTTATACGATCATGTTTTTTACGATTCTGATCCTTCTGGCCGGCACGGTGGTCTTCCTGATCCTTTCGCCGGATCAGATCCCTGTTCATATGAGTATCTCGGGAGAGGTGGACCGTATCGGAAGCAAGTTTGAATACCTCGTGTTCCCTGCAATTGGAGCAGGGCTTGGTCTGTTCTTCTTCACCATGGGAAAACTCGAGCGCAGGAAGGCCGAAAAGTCGAATGAGAAAATCCTTCTTTATGTCGGTATCGGCGTGATCGCTCTGATCACTCTTGTCGGATTCTACTTCATGTTTCAGGCGGGCCGCTATGACTCGGAAAGTACTGGTAGAGGTTCTTTTAGCGACGCAAATAAACTGATCAATGTCGGGATGGGCGTGCTTCTGGTCGTTCTCGGAAACATTATGCCGAAGGCGAGAAAGAATTCCCTTTTCGGGATCCGTACTTCGTGGAGCATGTCGAATGATTCTGTGTGGCAGAAGACCCAGCGCTTCGGCGGGTTCGTCTGTGTGATCTGCGGTCTTCTGATGATCCTTCTTGCGCTGGTTGTTCCGGGAGAGTGGAACATCCTCGTGATGCTCGGACTCATCGCGGTCGTGGCGGTCGTCACATCGGTGGCTTCGTACAGATACTACACCGCCGACAAGCAGAAAGGATGAGTTGCATGGCCGGAAATACAGCATACTATCATCTTCCCGGACTGTTCGAGTTCTACGAACTCTATAAGGTATTCCTGCCCCTTTTCCGTGCGCACAGGGAGTACTTCTATGACTGGTGTGAGATCGGTTCGATCTACGGTGCGCCGGGCGACTGTATCTGGGGCGGCGGCCGGGTCGGATATGGCGATGCGGACCCGTCGGATGTGGCTTCTCTCATGAAGGAATACGGCATCTCTTCACGCCTGACGTTCAGCAATTCGCTGCTCACGGAAGAGCACTTTTCCGATAAGAAATGCAACGATCTCTGTGCTCTCTTCGAGAAGAACGGCACGGCGGAAAACGGCGTCATCGTGCATTCGGATCTGCTTCTCGACTATATCCGCTCGAAGTATCCTTCGTTCTACTTTGTCTCTTCGACAACGAAAGTGATCACGGAGTTTGACCGGTTTGTGGAAGAACTGGATCGCGAAGATTTCCGTTATGTGGTGCCGGATTTCCGGTTGAATAAGGATCTTTCCGATCTAAAAGCACTATCCCCGGAGCAGAAGAAAAAGGTCGAGTTTCTCTGTAACGAATGCTGCTGGTTCGACTGCTTCGACCGGAAGAACTGCTATGAAAATGTCAGCAGAAAAAGCCTCGGCGAAGCATGCGAAGATCACGTATGTGTATCGCCGGATGCATTAAAAGGATACCGTTTTTCAGATGCCATGAAGAACCCCTCATTCATCGGGATCGATGACATTCAGAACGTGTATCTTCCGGCAGGTTTTTCGCACTTTAAGATCGAAGGAAGAAGCCTCGGAAGTGCAGTAATCCTGGAGTTCCTTCTTTATTACATGACGAAGCCTGAGTACCAGCTGAAGGTGAGAGAAGAGATCTATCTCGACAGCATGCTGGATTTGTTTTGAATCCTTTTTTGGTTGCGAATCAGGAGGAGGATGCGTTAACGCTGCGCGGTTAACTGCTTTATGACGTCCTCGTAGTTTCCCTTGAAGCAGAAGGTATTCATGCCGGCTTTCCGTGCGCCTTCTGTGTTCTCTTGCCGGTCATCTACGAACAGACATTCATCGCCCGTAAGGCTGTATTTTTCAAGGAATGTCTCATAGATCTTCACATCCGGTTTGAGCATGAGATAGTCGGAGGAAACGAATACGCCGCTGAAGAAATCGAGTGGCAGAAGTCGCGGGAAATACTCATAGAACAGGTCGCTGGCATTCGAAAGGACATAGATCCCGAATCCGTGTTCTTTTACATACTCGCAGAATTCTTTTGCGCCCTCCAGCGGGTACATGCAGATGTCCCAGTGATCACAGCAGTTCCGTAATGCCTCATGGTACTTCTCGGGAACGCGGCCCTTGACCAGTTCGAATCTGTCTTTGTCCTTGATGTCACCGCGGTCGCCCAGTGCCCACTCCGGACCTTCGAACAGTTCTTTCCGGATCACATCTTTTTCTTCTTCCGAAGAACAGAAATGATCCAGCACGAAATCCGGATTGAAATCCAGGAGCACATTTCCCATGTCGAGCACTACATTTTTGATCATTGTATCTACCTGCACTTTACTAGAATCACCACATCGGTAGGATACTATATTATACAACTTTTGCGGGGACGGGGTATGATAGAATGATCGTGATCCCGGGTTATACTTGCAGGTTCTTGTGATCTCCTGTTTTCCGCGGTTCAATGAAAGCGGCAAACAGAAGAAACGAGAGGAAAAATATATGTTAGAGAAAATGGATGATTTCTTCGTAGCCCGTGTGAACGGATACGATGACCATATGAAGAGTACGATCGAAGGAGCGGATGAGTTCTACGATTTTACGGCATCACTCCTGCCCGAAAATGCCGGTGCGAGTGTTCTGGATCTCGGCTGCGGGACGGGACTTGAGCTGGAGGCTTACTTCGCTGTAAATCCGTCTGCCGCTGTGACGGGGATCGACCTGACGCAGGCGATGCTCGATACACTGAAAGAGAAGTTCCCGGAAAAGGACCTGAACCTGATCTGCGGATCCTACTTCGATGAACCGTTCGGGGAAAGTGCTTTTGACGCGGCGGTATCGGTCGAGTCGCTGCATCACTTTACGAAGGAGGAGAAGATCCCTCTTTATACGAAGCTTCATGCTTCGCTGAAAGACGGCGGATACTTCATCCTGACGGACTATTTTTCTAAATCCGACGACGAAGAGAGATTTCTCCGGCAGAAGCTCATCGAGATCAAAAAGGCAGAGGGACTCTCGGAAGACGAGTTCTATCACTTCGACACGCCGCTGACCGTCGGGCACGAAAAGGAAGCACTTATGGCGGCCGGATTTACATCGGTGGAAGTTCTGAAGAACTGGGACGCGACGTATACGCTGAAAGCGGGAAAGTGATCGGATGAATACAGTGATTTGAGAAATTCTCCCTTTTTCTGTACTATGTACTGGGGAAAAGGAAACGGAGAAGGAGCTCAAAATGTTAGGTGTTTATTTCAGCGGAACCGGAAATTCCAGGCATTCACTGGAGGTGTTCTGCAAAGAAGCCGATGCAAACGCGAAAGTCATCACGCTTCTCGGAAAGACTGTTGGTGAGCAGATCCGGATCGAGAAGTTTGTGGAGTGATCATATGGAATTTGTAAGAGAGATCTTTCCCGGAGTAAAGGTATATAAGCTCAGTTCGCGTGTGGATAACCGGGGCTCCATGACGCGCATTTCCGATGCCGATACGGAAGAGCTCGGCATCAGGGAGACGCGCGTCTATTCCATGCCGAAAGCGGGAACGTTCTTCGGTATCCATTACCGTGAGGAGAGTTCTCCGATGTTGAAGCTCGTTTCCGTGATCCGCGGACGTGGGATGGACTATGTGATCGATCTGCGGAAAGATTCGAAGACCTATCTTTCCTGGGAATCACTCGAGATCTCGGAGGAGAATCATCTGGCCGTTCTGATCCCTGCGGGATTCGGCCATGCTTTTATATCTCTTACAGACGACACGATCTACACGTATTCCATCGATCAGAGCGGAAAGGACGGAAGTTCGCTTCAGCTCAACTATAAGGATGAGAAAATAGGATTGACGCTCCCCGTCGAGGTCGCGGAGATCTCCGACTATGACAGGGATGCGCCATTTCTGTCAACGTAGTGTTCGTACCCGGTCAGGATTGCTGATATAATATAGCGGACATTGATCGAAAAGGAGCACATCAGGTGAGCATCAGGGTAGTTATTTTCGATTTTGACGGAACTCTTGCGGACACGAGAAAGACGATCGTTCTTGCGAAGCAGGAGACGATGCGATTCGCCGGTCTTGAAGTAAAAGACGAGGAGACCTGCGCATCTACGATCGGCTATTCGGCGCGTGAAGGCTTTAAGAAACTCTACCCGGATATCACGGACGATGTGCTGGATATTCTCGTTCCGAAGTACAGAGCCACTTTTGACGAACTTGTTCAGAAGATGCCGCCGGAGCTGTTCCCGGGGACAAGAGAGGTCCTTGATTCCTTAAAAGAGAAGGGCTACGTCCGCACGATCGCTACGGCGAGAAACAAGAAGTCCCTGTATGAATTTCTCGACGGGTGGGGTATGACCTCCGAGTTCTCCTATATTCTTACGGGCGACGATGCTCTCCCGCTGAAGCCGAATCCGGATGCGGTCATTAAGACGCTGAAAGACCTGTCTTTTCAGCCGGAGGAGGCGCTGGTCGTCGGCGACATGCCGATGGATGTGCTGATGGGTAAGAATGCCGGTGCTTTTGTATGCGGAGTAACCTACGGCAACGCGAAGAGAGAAGAGCTTCTGGAATCGGGCGCGGATTATGTCATCGACAGTATCTGCGAGCTCCCGGACGTAATTGAGAAGATCGGATAACAGCGTATGGTTGCTTTTAAAGTTGCATTACTAAGTGTATTTGTTGCCCTGATGTATATGTTTCCGGGCTATCTTCTGGGCAAGTCAAAGAAGGCGGTCGCGGAGCATCTTTCCACGATGTCCGCTGTCCTGATCTACGTGTGCTCGCCCTGTATGGTCGTCTCATCGTTCCTCTCCATGGAGTACGTCAGAGAAGACTTCATCAATATGGGATACTATTTCATCGCATCTCTGGCGGTCGAAGTAGCCGTTCTTCTGACTTTGTATTTGATCTTCCGGAAGAAGTTTTCGATCAATAAGTACAGGATGCTGACGATCGGTACGGTGCTCGGTAACGCCGGCTTCTTCGGTATGCCTCTTATAAAAGCACTTCTCCCGGATCATCCGGAAGTGGCCTGCTATTCCTCGATCCACGTGATTACGATGAATATCCTGGTCTTCACGGCGGCGGTATACTGCCTTACCCAGGACAAGAAGTATATCTCCCTGAAGTCCGCGATCGTAAACCCTGCGGTGATCTCGCTTCTCGTGGCGATCCCGCTTTACCTCGTGAGCGCAGCCGACTATATCCCGGCGACCTGCCTGAACGCGATCGATCTTGTAGGTAAGATGACGACCCCGGTATGCATGCTGATCCTGGGTATCCGCCTTTCGACGATCCGCTTCCGGGAACTTCTTTCGGAGCCGTTCGTGTATTTCGTCTGTATCGGCAAACTCCTGGTATTCCCGCTGGTTTCCTTTGCTGCAGCGTTCTTCCTGCCGGTGCCGTATGCCTTTAAGGCCAGCCTCTTTATCCTCGGTGCGACGCCCTGTGCCTCCGTTATCCTGAATATGGCGGAGATCCACGGGAAAGAACAGAAACTGAGCGCCAACTGCATCCTTCTGAGCACGCTTCTCTGTATTTTCACGATCCCGGTGCTCTCCATGATGCTTACATTCCTGAAATAACAGTGTTAAAAAACCGATGCCCTTATTAAGGACATCGGTCTGTACTTACTTGATCTTGAAAGGTAAGGATTACTCTGCCTTCTCGAGGAGATCTGCAACCTCGGCTTCTTCTGCCTCGGCAGCAGCCTCGACGACCTCAGCGGTCTCCGGCTCATCTTTAGCCTCATCCTTAACTTCAGCTTCTTTCTCAGCTTCAGCAGCAGCGGCAGCGAACTTCGCATTGCCCTGTGCAAGTTCTTCGAACTTTCTTGCTTCTTCCTCAGCAAGTGCAGCAGCGGCCTTCGCTTCTTCCTCTGCCTTCTTCGCAGCAGCCATAGCTTCTGCAGCTCTCTTGGCAGCAGCTTCAGCCTTCTCTTTCGCCTTCGCAGCAGCGATCTTAGCTGTCTCTTCAGCCTTCTCGGCAGCGATGCGGTCGTCTTCTTCCTTCTTCTTCTTACTGGCCTGCTCGAAGAGCTCCTCGGCCTTCTTGGTAGCTTCCTTCGCCTCTTCGACCTTCTTCTCGGTGTTCTTCACGAGTTCGTCAGCGTGGAGAGCAGCGGTCTTAGCTTCCTCAGCGGACTCCTCGGCAGCTTTCTTCGCTTCTTCACGGGCTCTTCTTGCTGTAAACTTCGCATCCTGCTCAGTCTTCTTCTGGGAAGCAAATCTTACGGCCTCGTTTGCCTTCTTCATGGCAGCTCTGGCGACCTGCTCTGCTTCGTTCGCAGCAGCCTGTGCATCCTTGGCAGCTTCCATAGCGGCGATGTATTCGTTCTCGGCAGTCTCGGCAGCGGTAGCAGCCTCGGTCTCAGCCTTCATAGCGGCCTCGAGGACCTCGTTCGACTTAGTAACTGCAGCCTTGGCTTCCTCAGCACTAGCCTGTGCATCGGCAGCTTCCTGAACGGCTTTTGCCTCGCGGCTCTTCGCCTGGTTCAGTTCGAGTTCGGCTTTCTCAGCGGCGATAGTAGCGGCAGTCTTATTGCGGTTAACCGCTCTTCTTGCAGCGGCAGCGTCAGAAATCTGATTCGCGTCAGCAAGACGTACCGGCGGATCGTAATTACGGGTGATCACCGGTTCGGACGGTCTCGGAGGTCTTACTCCCGGAGTCGCATCAGTGCGGTTCACGGAACCCGGACGGCCGGGCTGCTGTGCCATCGCTGTGCGTACGCGGTTTGTCTGTTCCGGATATGTCTTTGCGGGAGCAACAGGGGCAGCTGCCTTGATCTCTTCCTCAGCAGGTGCCTTGCGGGAAACTTCCTTGCTCTTTCTGGCTTCTTCCATGGCTTTTCTGTATTCGATCTGTGCCTTGGCAGCAGCGGCGCGCTCTCTGGCGTAATCCGCAGCAGAACCGCTCTTCATGTCCGCACGATTCACATTACGTCCCATGGGATTCGAAGGACGTTCCATGTTGACCATGTTGCCGAGATTTCCGCCTGCACCGGAAAGTTCCACTGCCGGACGCCCCATCTTGTCCTGTTTACCTGTCAATGCATCCAATAAACCAGCCATAAAATCACCCTTGTTTCCTAAATTTTTTTGTAACCACTTGTATTCTTTATTATACGCGGCTAGCACGATATTTCAAGGATTTCTTCGCTAAATTCACGGAAATCCGACCGGATTTGTGTGATAGAATTGTTGTAAATACACATTTTTCGCAGGTAATGATATGAAAATACATGGTTTGATGAAGATGACGCTCCTGGATTTTCCCGGACAGGTAGCCTGTACAGTCTTCCTCGGCGGTTGCGATATGAGATGCCCTTTCTGCCATAATGCGGAGCTTCTGGATCCGGATGCCCCGGCTGATTTAGATGAAGAAGCGCTCTACGAATTCCTCGGGAAGCGCCACGGACTTCTCGACGGCGTGGTCTTTACGGGCGGCGAGCCTCTCCTTCGAAAAGAACTGCCGGACGTCATGAAGAAGATCCGGGAGATGGGCTTTAAGATCAAGCTGGATACGAACGGGAACCACCCGGACCGTCTGATGGAAATCGTCGAGGCAGGTCTTGTGGACTATGTGGCGATGGACATCAAGAACAGCCCGGACAGATACGGCGAGACGATCGGGATCCCGTCATTCGATGTGTCTAAAGTAAAGAGAAGCGTGGAGTTCCTCCTCTCGGGGAAGGTCCCCTATGAGTTCCGCACGACGGTGGTCGCCCAGTTCCACGACGAACAGTCCATGAAGGATATCGGGGAGTGGATCCGCGGTGCCGACCGGTATTATCTGCAGGGTTTTGTGGACAGAGATACGGTTCCGTTTAAGGGGCTGAAAGCATGTTCGGACGAACAGATGAGATCTTTCCTGGAAATCGTAAAATTGAGTGTAAAAGAAGCGGATCTGAGAGGGATCTGAAGAAAAAATCAAATACGTAATGAAAACGTAACATACAATATCTTGTGTTTGGGTAATTTCTCACTCACAAGATATTGACTTTTTGCCCCGTAGTGATAGCATTTATATATCAGCCGTTTAGGGGTAGTGAGGATGGTCTGCCGACCATCCCGAAATATATTTTTTGGAGGGCGGTCTAATGTATCGGGTATCGAAGAGAGACGGAGTAGTAGTAGACTTTAATGTATCTAAAATCAGTGCAGCTATTGAGAAAGCATTCGTAGCATGTAACAAGCAGTATCACCCCAGTGTGATCGACATGCTGGCACTGCGTGTAACAAGTGATTTTGAAGCGAAGATCAAGAATGACGTGATCTCCGTAGAAGATATTCAGGACAGCGTCGAGAAGATCCTTTCCGAAGCAGGATATGCTGACGTTGCCAAGGCTTACATCCTTTACAGAAAACAGCGTGAGAAGATCCGTAATGTAAGAAATACGATGCTCAACTACAGAGATATCGTAGATAACTACCTGAAGATCAACGACTGGCGTGTTAAGGAGAACTCCACCGTTACATACAGCGTCGGCGGTCTTATCCTCAGTAACTCCGGTGCGATCACAGCGAACTACTGGCTCTCCGAGATCTATGACGAAGAGATTGCAGAAGCTCACAGAAGTGCAGCGATCCACATCCACGACCTCTCCATGCTGACAGGTTACTGCGCAGGATGGTCCCTCAAGCAGCTTATTCAGGAAGGCCTCGGCGGTGTCGTCGGTAAGATCACATCCGCTCCGGCAGGTCACCTCTCCACACTCTGCAACCAGATGGTCAACTTCTTAGGTATCATGCAGAACGAGTGGGCAGGCGCGCAGGCTTTCTCCTCTTTCGATACATACCTGGCTCCGTTTGTTAAGATCGACAACCTGACCCAGAAAGAAGTTAAGCAGTGCATCCAGTCCTTCATCTTCGGTGTAAACACACCTTCCAGATGGGGTACTCAGTCTCCGTTCACCAACATCACACTCGACTGGACAGTTCCGAGAGACATGATGGAAGAGAAGTGCTGGGTAGGCGGCAAGCAGGTAGACTTCACCTACGGTGAGTGCCAGAAGGAAATGGATATGGTCAACAAGGCCTTCATCGACATCATGATCGAGGGCGACGCGAACGGCCGCGGATTCCAGTATCCGATCCCGACATACTCCATCACCAGAGACTTTAACTGGGACGAGACAGAGAACAACAAGCTCCTGTTCGAGATGACCGCGAAGTACGGTACACCTTACTTCTCCAACTACATCAACTCCGATATGGAGCCGAGCGATGTACGTTCCATGTGCTGCCGTCTGAGACTCGACCTTCGTGAACTTCGTAAGAAGTCCGGCGGATTCTTCGGATCCGGTGAGTCCACAGGTTCTGTCGGTGTTGTAACCATCAACCTGCCGCGTATCGCATACCTGGCAACAGACGAAGCAGACTTCTTCTCCAGACTCGACCGTCTCATGGACATCTCTGCGAGATCTCTTAAGACAAAGAGAACCGTTATCACGAAGCTCCTCGATACAGGTCTTTATCCGTACACGAAGAGATACCTCGGCACATTCGACAACCACTTCTCCACGATCGGCCTGATCGGTATGAACGAAGTCGGCCTGAATGCGAATTGGCTCCACAGAGATCTTACCCATAAGGAGACACAGGAGTTCGCAGCGAAGGTGCTCAACCACATGAGAGAGAAGCTCTCCGACTATCAGGAGAAGTACGGCGACCTTTATAACCTCGAGGCAACACCGGCTGAGTCTACTACTTACAGATTCGCGAAGCACGATAAGGAGCAGTTCCCGGATATCATCACAGCGAACGAGAACGGCACACCTTACTACACCAACTCCTCTCATCTGCCGGTAGGATATACAGAAGATATCTTCTCCGCACTCGATGTTCAGGACAACCTGCAGACACTCTACACATCCGGTACTGTATTCCATGCATTCCTGGGCGAGAAGCTTCCGGACTGGAAGTCCGCTGCAACTCTGGTACGTAAGATCGCAGAGAACTACAGACTCCCGTACTACACGATGTCCCCGACATATTCCGTATGTAAGAATCACGGTTACATCACAGGTGAAGTATTTGTCTGCCCGGACTGCGGTGAGAAGACAGAGGTTTACAGCCGTATCACCGGTTACTACCGTCCGATCCAGAACTGGAACGATGGTAAGGCCCAGGAGTATCAGGACAGAAGAGAATACGATATTACTCACAGCAGACTCTGCCACGCCGGCCCGATGGTCACAGTTGACAGTTGCGCATGCGGCGATCAGGGTGTGTCTGAGGATGTGCTCGTAGTCGCAGAAGAGAAGCCGAAGGCTGCATCTGGTATCCCGACAATGTACGTCAAGGATCACTGCCCGAAGTGCAAGGGTGCTGAGCAGAAGTTCAAGCTCTCCAAGGTAGAGTTCGAAGTAGTAAACTGCTCACAGAACATGGACATCGCCAGAGAGCTGAACATCCAGCAGACACCGACCATCATTGATCCGGACGGAACAAGATACGTCGGAGATAACGCGGCATCCGAGTGGCTCAAGGCACACGCTACAGACAACGTTTCTGCAGGAGTATAAGAGAATGTACGATATCATCATAGTCGGCGGGGGACCTGCGGGTCTCACCGCCGCTATTTACGGAAGAAGAAATCTTAAGACAGTACTGGTGATCGAGAAGTCGGTATTCGGCGGACAGATCGTCAATTCCCCGAAGGTCGAGAACATTCCGGGCTTTGAGTCCATCAGCGGCGATGAGTTCGGCGACAAGCTCCTCGAGCAGGCCATGGGCCAGGGCGCCGAGGTTGCGATGGAGAACGTGACCGGAGTTGAGAAGACCTCCGAAGGATTCATCGTATCGACCGAAGACGGAAGCAAGTACGAAGGAAAAACAGTTATCCTGGCAACAGGTACCACACACAGAACACTGGGACTTCCCGGTGAGGAGAATCTGATCGGATCTTCCATCAGCTTCTGCGCAGTCTGCGATGGTGAATTCTACAGAGACAAGACAGTCGTTATGGTCGGCGGCGGTAACTCCGCATTCGTCGAGTCCGCGATGCTCGTCGGCATCGTAAGCAAGCTCATCATCCTGCAGGACATGCCGGTATTTACCGCAGATCAGAAGTTGCAGGATCAGGTGCTTCCGAGTGAAAAGGTCGAGGCGCATACCGGTACAAAGGTACTCGCATATGAGACTTCCGAAGATGGAACCCTTACAGGTGTGATCTACGAAGAAAACGGTGAGCAGAAGACCGCGAAGTGCGACGGTGTGTTCCTCGCTGTAGGACTCATCCCGGACAACAGTGCTTTTGCCGGATATGCGGATCTGGACAGCAGAGGATATTTCGTTCCCGAGAATATCGTAAACACGAAGACCCCGGGTCTCTTTGTCGCAGGCGACTGCTGCCAGAAGACGCTCCGTCAGGTCACGACAGCCTGCTCCGACGGAGCTTATGCGGCGATCCGCGCATGCGATTATATCAATGAACTCAACTAACGGGAAAATGACATCCGGCGAGATCGCGAAGAGAGCAGGAGTCTCTCAGAAAGCGGTGCGCCTTTATGATGAAAAAGGACTACTAAAACCTGCCGGATATTCCGAAGGTAACTACCGCCTTTATGATGAGGCGTCTCTTCAGGTGCTGGAGAAGATCGTGGCGCTGAAGCAGATCGGATTCTCACTCGAAGAGATCCGTGATAATCTTGATTCCGGCGATGCGAAGGATATCCGTGAGGCACTTGAGATCCAGCTGAAAGAGATGGAAGAGCAGCGCTACCGTATCGAGATGGTGATCGATGCCATCAAGAGGACCCTGGTGCAGAGCAACGATACTCCCGACTGGGACGATGTAGCTTCGATCGTGCAGAGCGTGACCATCGACCAGAGTGCCGACAGGCACCACATGATGGCGGTACAGCATACACTTCCGGGGATGGACTGGTATGTCACGATCTTTCGTTCCCTTCATCTCCAAAAAGAAGAGAAAGTACTCGATCTCGGTTGCGGTTTTTCCAAGCTCTGGAGAAATAACTGGAAAGACATTCCGGAGGGAACCGGCATCTATGCTTACGATGTTCACGGGAGCTGGGCGGACGACTTTGAGAAGTATCTTTCCGAGAACGAGAAAGAACTGCCAGCCGGTGTGAAGATCGATCTCACTTTCGCGGATCTGGAGAAGGATTCCACATGGAAGAAGATCGCGAAAGAAAAAACATACAGCCGCATCGTAGCGCACTATCTCTTTTATGAATTGAAAGACCCGGAAACTCTCATTGCCAGGGCAAGCCAGGTCCTGGCAGAAGACGGTATCTTCTCCATAAACGGGCCGAATGTCAGCCCCTGGAATCTGTACTTCAAAGAGGCCATGAAAGAGGCCGGGATCGATGCGCCGTTCATCGAAGGATCCATCTCTGAACAGAAAAAAGCGAGGGATGATTTCCGATCGATGGTCAGTAAGTATTTCGGGAAAATCGAGATCCAGCCCCTTCAGAATTCACTCCGTTTTGATAGCGCGGACGATATGCTCCTTCGCATGAAGGAGACCTTTGAGGGGCAGGAGAAATTCTTCCTGAAAAACGGCAGTAAGATCAAGTCGTATTTTGAAAGAAAAATCGAGGAAGAGGGCGAACTGACCCTAACCATAGATTACCATTTCCTGCACTGCTCCCGCTGACGTCAGGAGATGCTTGAAGCAAGGACCGCTTCACAGTACATCGCGATGCCATGGCGGCGGTTCGGATGGATCCAGTCGAGAAGATAATAGCTCTGCGTCGTATGAAGAAGATTCTCTTCGATATACGGATTCGGATCGATGTACATGTCCCCTTCCGAGCTGCAGAATTCCGAAAGAGCCTTGCTGTAAGACAGGCGTCTTTCCGTCACTTCTTCGATCGTAAGCGGGCTGGCTTTATCTCCGTCCGTCGAGATCCATGGTGCGATGAAGATGATCTTTGCACCCGGCGCGAGAGTGCGGATCGTTTTCTTTAGTTCCTGAAGGTTACGGATATATCCGTCAGGATCGATCGCGCCCTTATTCGCATCGTTATATCTTACGTCGTTGGTACCGATAGCAATAACATAAAGCGAGGCCTTTCCTATCTCGTTTCTGTGCTCGAGAAGATCCTTCGAAGTCCATCCGCCGTAGGAAGTATTGGAAACCTTTCCGGGGATGTGGGGAAGGAGCGGTTCATACCACGGGATACCGCCGTTCTTTGTTCCGAAGGTGATACTGTCACCTAGGAAGCATACGGAGTCCCTTGATCTGATCTCTTTTAGAAAAGCACTTTCCTCCAGTTCGGAAGATATCGTTAGAGGATCGCACTGTTTACGCAGGAAGCCATCTCCGTCAAAGTGATAGACAGGCTCGATCATGTCCATGGAAAGAGGTGTATCCAGCATGACTCCCGTGATATGTTCGTGTACTTCTTTTACACGGTCAAGGTCCGTGGTGGTATAGGCTGAAGAAAGAGAAGGATCCGTGAGGATATCGTAGATCGGAACGGCACGGTAATTCCCGTTCATCGGACAGGAGGTCCACATCGGGATAATTCCGCCGCCGATGGGACGCTTGGTCTGCCGGTCGATATAGACCTCGATCAGCGCGGATGCGTCACCGTTATGTTCCCGATAGACATTCGCATAGTTGCCGGGACAGTAAGCGGTGAAAACGGTCTTCCCGCCGGCTTCCTCGAGAAATGCCGGCTGCACGGAGTGCGTGTGGTCGCCGAGGATGATGTCCGCACCGAATTCGACAAAGTTGTCGTGCCAGGTCTTCTGGAATTCATCCGGTGCATCGAGGAACTGTTCGCCCATGTGCGGGAGGACGAGGATGAGGTCCGGCGAAAGTGCTTTTGCCGCGGCAAAATCTTCTTTCACGGAAGCTCTGACTTTTCCGTAGTCCGGGTCGGAAGGATCGACGATGAAAGACGTAATGTAGGAAAGATCTCCGGACATCAGTTCCGATGTCTTATAGTAATTCGTTCCGAATGTATAGGAGAGGACGGCGATACGGAGGCCATCCTGCTCGATGATGTGGATATGGCGTGTATCTTTATCCGCCTGATTCCGGTATGAACCCGTGGAAGAAAGACCGAGATCTTCAAGTACATCGAGAGTACGGTAGGCGGATTCCTCGCCACGGTCCAGAAGATGATTATTCGAGGTAGTGACGAGATCAAAGCCTGCATCCTTAATGGCTTCCGCCCAGGTATCCGGAAAACCGATGCGGAGCTTCTTTCCGTCGTCATAGTTGCCGTAGGAATAAAGAGACGGGTCACCGACGAGAGGTCCCTCCAGAACGCCGATCGCCAGATCCGCAGAGGAGATCTCATCCTTCGTGTATTCGAAAACATCGTGGAAATCATAGACGCCGGTATCCGCATCGTATGCACGCTTTACCTGGTCCTCCAGAAGAATCAGATCGCCGGAGAAAATGATTTTAAATGCATCGTCATATTCTTTCTTCTGAGAAGAAGACATCACACGGTAGATCGGATCCGTGACGGTGTCCTTTTCAGTCTCCTTAGAAGAAAGGTAAGGCGTTACGGAAGAGATGACCATTATCACCGCGACGGAGGCGGAGATGAGGGAAACCGTCAGGTTTCTGGCGAAATGCTCGTTCTTGGCAGTCGGGGATAGAAGGCGGTCAAGCATAAATGCGACCCACTGATTTCCCAGAAGGAGACAGAGGATAATAGCCATCCCGAAGGTTATGGGAAGAAGATAGAGACTTCTCATTCCGGACGGGAAAAACTTCATGATCACCAGGGTGAAGATGCGGTGAAGAAGGAATATAGCCATGGAGTTTTTTCCCCAGGACGTAAGAAGAGGGAGCTTCTTATCCGGAAGCGTAAAGAGGATCGCAAGGAGTGCCAGGACAGCGCAGCAAAAGAGCACGATACGAAGAAAGATCCGCTCGGGCTCGGCATAAGGCATCATGGTGTAGTCATGGCTTCCGATCCGGAAAACGCGGTTTGCCTGAATGATCGATATCAGGAAAAGCACTCCGAAAAGAATACCGTAAGGAAGAGTATATTTCTTCCGTGCTTTTTCAAAATCATAGTCTTTCAGAAGATACCCGCACATGAAGAACGGCCAGAAGGCGAGAATACGTGCCAGCGCAAATGCATTCGTGATATCAGCTGCGTAGCCGCAAAGAAGCGCGGCGGCAATCAGAACAGGGAGAGCGATCCTGAATTTTGCAATGCGCGGTGTGACCAGACGCCAGACAATAAGCGCAATCAGATACCAGCAGATGTAGTAGGGCTCAATCAGTGTAAAGGTCCCGGTCTGATGAAGATGATAGAAAAGGAATATTCCGTCGAAGATCACATACGCGGTCAGGAGCTTGCGGAAGTCGTGCTTTTCCTTCGTGAAGAAGCCGGATATGAAAGCAAAAGCCGGCATGTGGAAAGCGTAGATGGCCGTGAGTACGAGTCTTGCGGAGGCTCCGCCTGTATTTCCGTATAAGAAGTGACCGAAGACGACCAGAAAGATCAGAATACCTTTCGCATTATCCCACAGAATTAAGCGTTTTTTCTCCTCCATCACGAAGCCTCCGGCGATTAGGGTTTAATTGCATTTATATGAATAAGGAAGCCTGTCAAAGGAAGATCACGTACGGTGTTTCTTGGTCTTCTTCTCGATATACATGACCTTATCTGCTTTGTTCATGCACTCCATCAGAAGTTCCCACTCAGAGACCTCGCATGTTCCGATGCTGGCGCTCAGCGTATATTCTGCGCGGTTCTCGGTATTTGCCTTCTTGATGGCATTACGGAAGGTGCGGATAAACTGGCCGATACGGGCAGGGCTGTTCAGCACGAGAACCGCCTCGAACTCGTCGCCGCCGATACGGGCTGCGATCTCGCCTTCCTTAAGAGAAGATTCCAGACAGTGGGCAATGCCCTTGAGCGCTTCGTCACCGGAAGCATGACCAAGATTGTCGTTAATATCCTTCAGGCCGTCCATATCGATACTGGCGACCGCGATATTGCAGTCTTTAGTATGTCCGTCAACGAAGTAATTTGCGATACCCTGCTCGAAGCCGCGGCGGTTCAGAAGACCGGTCAGCGCATCGCGGATATACAGATCCTTGATATTATTGACCTCGAAAAGTTTGTCATAGAGGTGCAGACGATTCAGCGTCTGTCCAAGGAGTACCATGGTGAACTCCATCTTCTCATCGAGGATGTACTTAACGTCCGATTTCAGGCTGAAAGCGATATACCCGTAAACTTCACTCTTGTAGAAGACTGGAAGGAAGATATTCAGACCCGGTTCATCAGTATCGAATTCTTCCGGGAAGAGCCTGCTGCTCGGGAAATCGATATTCGTTCTGGAGATTCTTCCATCTGAGCAGAAACCAACCATCTGTCTGTCATTCTCACAGTATTTGCAGAGAAGGATCCGGCTGAAAAGACCATATCCGTGCAGCTGTTCCAGAGTATAGTTGACGCAAACGTCATAGGACAGAACATCCTCATAATCAGAGCTGAGAAGTACAAAAGCACGTGTCTTGTCATAGTAATTACTCTGGATTGCGTCCAGACGCCGTTGCATCTCATCGATATCACGTGCGGACATCTCATCACCGGTACTCTCACGGCAGATCAGTTTTCCGGGGACTGTCGTATAGATATCGACATCTTCTCCGGCGTTGATCCTTTCCAGATATTCGATCGCGGTTCTTCCGAGAACGGTTTCCGGGATCTCAGAAGTGGTAATGGACGGAATATGTGCACTTGATGCATCCAGATTATCGACCCCGGTGATCAGAGTATCTCTCGGAACAGAGAATCCGCGCAGAAGCAGTTCATCGACCAGTGCGATTGCCATATAGTCATTCGAACAGATGATGGCTTTCGGCAGGGTACCATCTTCGCGTATAAAGAAATCCGCTGTCTCCGGCCCCTGGTTCGTCCAGTAGTTGCCGTGGAATATCATATCCTTTCTGATCTTGTAACCGGCTTCCTCCATCGCATCTTCGAAACCGGCAAGACGTTCGTGGGAATCCCGAAGATCATCTCTGCCGGTAACAAATCCGATGTCGTCGCATCCGACTTTCCCGATGACATACTTGGAGATCTCATACATAATCTGACGATTATCCGGGATGACTGCGTAGAATCCGGATTCCTCCGCGCGTACGCTGACGACCGGTGGCAGATCCGTGGCAGAAGTGAGCTTCTCGAGAAGCTCATAATTCAGTCCGGCGTGATGCAGTGTATCCGAACACAGGATGATGCCGTCATAGTCAGAATAATTCGGGAGAGAAAGGATCTTTTTCAGACCTTCCGCATGAAGAGGGTTCTCACTCGGAACAGAACAGTTTCCGAAAACGTCCACTCTGTGCCCGCGCTCGATCGCACATTTCTGGATCGCCAGAATGAGTTCAGACGAGTAGTCGCGATACATATCTCCGATAAAAGCACAAATCTTCATAGACGCACCCCTCTTAATAAAAAAATATTATCATAGCAGCGCTTTTCTCTCAATACCTGAGAGCTCAGGACAGCCTGCTTTTCATGGGATGATTCCTCTTGAAAAGAACTTGTGCTCAGCATAGAATGAAAAACAGACCGTCAGGCGGAAGTGCTTTGCCCGACGGAAATTCAGGCACTACCGGAACGGGAGAAAATGGGCATTTTTAAGATACGACGTCTGACCAAAGAAGAAATTGACCGGAAGAATGAACCTCCGAAGCTGACATTGCTCGAAGAGATCGGAAACTCCGTCACTCATGGTATCGGCGCGGCTCTTTCGATAGTGGCATTTATTCTGATGCTCCTGAAATCGGATACTTCCCTGAAGGTGATGGCCTCCTGCTTTTACGGAATCTGTCTGATCCTTCTTTTCACGATGAGCTGTCTCTATCACGCCTGGAAAAACGGGCTTTTCGTCAAGAAACTCTGGCGGCGCTTCGACTACAGTTCGATCTATCTTCTTATCGGCGGCACCTTCGCGCCGATGTGTCTCGTTTACTGGGGAAATACGAAGGGCATCGTCATGTTCTGTATCCAGTGGGCGCTGATCGTTATGGGCATCACGTTTATCGGCATCTTCGGACCGGCACGCGTGAAGCCTCTCCACTACACTCTGTATTTCCTGATCGGATGGAGCGGACTTCTTTTCGTTCCCGATATGATAAAACATGATATGTGGCTCTTCATTCTGATACTGAGCGGCGGGATCCTCTATACGATCGGCATGATCCCGTTCGGCCTGAGACGCAAGGGTTCGCACTTTATCTGGCATATCTTCGTTCTGCTCGGTGCCGCGGCACAGTGGCTCGGCATCTATCTTTTCATCTACTGATCGGTTTTATCTTTTCAGACACATCCTTTCAAAATCGTATCTGTATCCTCTCTCATTCAGTCCGAATAATTGGACAGTTGAGGGTCTATTATTCATGTTGTAGAGGCGTTGCAGGCTTTCCGGTGTTGTGTGAGGCAGTTCCATGATTTACTGCCTGCGAATTTCACTATACCGGCACAACCGCCGGGAAGCTTTTCGAAGGAGGATAACATGGAGATAGCCGTTGTCATTATTTGTTCCATTGTGCTCGTGATCGTTCTGATTGCAGCATTTCTTCTGCTTCGCACTTACGCGGGGATCCATGTCCTTGCATCCCGCCAGACGGATGATCCGGCGAGGATGCAGGAGTCCCTGAGTAAAGTGATCGATCAGAGGATCTCTTCGATGGAGGAGAATCTGACACGTGTTGAGAAGGACCAGCAGGAGACGACCCGCCGTCATAACGAGGAGATGAACACCCTCAGTAACCGTCTGTACGCACAGAAATTCGATACGATGAACAACAGCATCGCGGCGGTCCTTAAGACCGACAAGGAGAGAAATACCGCGATCCTTGAGGGAAATACGAAGATGCTCTCCAGCGGCCTCGAGACCCTTAACAAGTCCATGGAGACCCGCCTTTCCAAGCTGACGGAGACTTTCCACGAAGACTTCACGAGGATGCGTACAGAGAATAACCAGCAGATCGAGAAGATCCGTGAGACGGTCAATGAGAAACTCGACAAGACTTTAAACGAGCAGTTTGAGAAGAGCTTCAAGGGAGTTCTGGCCCAGATGACTGAACTTCAGAAGACCATGGGCGAACTCAAGGGGATCTCGACGCAGGTTGGCAGCCTCGAGAAGACCCTTAATGGTGTAAAGACACGCGGTATTCTCGGAGAGGTCCAGCTCAAGCAGATTATTGCGGATGTCCTCACTCCGCAGCAGTATGATGTGGAGGTTCCGACCAAGCCCGGATCTTCTGAGCATGTCGAGATCGCGATCAAGATGCCGACACGTGAGGGAAGTGGATATGTCTACCTTCCGATCGATTCGAAGTGCCATCTGGACAGATATGAAACACTGTTACAGGCATACGATTCCGGGGATAAAGATACCATTCTGAGGGCGAAGAAGGAGTTTGGTGTTGCAATCAGGGAAGACGCGAAGGCGATCTCGGAGAAGTATATCAGTATTCCGGATACGACTCCTTATGCGATCCTCTTTGTTCCATTCGAGGGGATGTATTCCGAGATCGTGAATCTGAGTCTCCTGGAGGAATTGAACCAGCTTCACATCACTGTTGCGGGCCCCTACACTCTTATGGCGATCTTAAGCACGGTCACGAACTACTTCCAGGCCCTGGCGATCGAGAAGAAGTCCCATGAGATCGAGCGCACGCTCGGCGCCGTGAAGAAGGAGTTTAAGAATTATGAGATGGCGCTGGAGAAAGTAAGTAAGAGCCTGTCTGCGGCGACGAACAATCTCGAGACGCTCCGCACCACGAGAACGAACATGATCAACCGTGCCCTGAAGAACATCACGGAGTGCGACAGCGATCTGTTTCTTTCTGATGGCACGACAAATTATGGGAAAACGGGGGACGATTTCTAAAAAGAAGGAGAAAAGTGCTATTTTTGGATAAAATCACGAAAAAAACAGGGAATATGCCGCTTGACGGGGCATATTCCCTCTGATATATTTACGCAGGCAATTACTAAAAAGACATAATAACAGGCATCATTTTGACATAAGACGACAGATTTTGAAAAGACATCTTTTGTGACATCTGAGGTGAACGCGACGTAATGAACTTTAATTGGATGGTGGAATTCGTTTTTTGGTATCCGGCCATTATGGCGATGCTATGGGTACTGGGTTCCCTGATTTTCTATTATTCCAACGAGAGAAAGCATTCACTAAAACTCGAGAGGACACCTTTCGTGTCTATTCTCATGCCCGCGCATAACGAGAGTTCCGTACTCGTTCCGGTCGTCGAGCAGATGACGAAACTGAACTATCCGGAATACGAGATCATCCTGATCAACGACGGAAGCTCCGACGATACTTCACAAGTAATGAAGGCGCTTTGCAAGAAGTATTCCTGCGTACGTGTCGTCGACTTAAAGAAGAACTGTGGAAAAGCAAATGCACTCTATCTGGGCCTGATCGCATCCAAAGGTGAGATCCTGGTCGGTGTCGATGCTGACTCCTACCTCGATAAGGATGCACTCCGCTATCTGGTTTCCCACTTTGTAAATAAGAACAACGGTGAGCGCGTCGGTGCGGTTACAGGAAACCCGCGCGTTAGAAACAGAGGCTCTCTTCTAGGCAAGATCCAGCTCTGCGAATACGCCAGCATTATCAGCCTGATCAAGAGAACACAGAGAGTCCTCGGAAAAGTCATGACGGTTTCGGGTGTCTGTGTGGCATATAGAAAAAGAGCACTTCTGGACTGCGGTTTCTGGGACCGCGACATGATGACCGAAGATATCGCCGTTACCTGGAAGCTCGAGAAAAACTTCTGGGATGTGCGTTACGAACCGAGAGCACTCTGCTGGATGCTCGTTCCCGAGACGATCAAGGGTCTCTGGAGACAGAGAAAGCGCTGGGCAGAGGGAGGACTGGAAGTAGTTTTCCGGCACTGGGATATCTTCAAGAGCTGGAGAAGAAGAAGACTGACTCCCGTATATCTGGAGCAGGTGGCTACATTCTTCTGGTCTGTATGCTGGCTGTTCCTGACAGTCCTTCTCGTTGTATCCGAGATCAGGGGAGAACATGTGTACACGGATCTTATATGGAAGAGCCAGTTCCTGTCCTTCGTGTGCCTGCTGCAGTTCTGTGTGGCGATGTTCCTGGAATCCCGTTATGACCGCGATATCATGCGCAGCACGTGGTCGGTGATCTGGTATCCGATCCTGTACTGGTATCTGAATGTATTCATTACACTCGGCGCGCTTTTGAAATCGATCCTTCCGAAGAAGAAACTGGCGACCTGGAAGAGCCCGGACAGAGGTATCACTCAGTCGGAGATCGAAGAGAGCGGCGAGACGCCTATGCCTGATATGGTACTGGAAAATGTTTACGATCAGGACCTGAACCGCGAGTCCCATATCGAATATGAGAACAAGCAGAAACTGTGGAAGAGAGTTATCGGGATTATCCTGACCGCGGTCGCCTGGATCTATATGCTGATCTACTTTGCTTACATGATCTACGGCATTATCTGCGACAAGACGGGAAGACCGGTCAAAGAATTCCTGTTCTATAACTATGAGCGGATCCGTCAGACTGAGCGCTTCTTCGGAATACTTTGTATGGCGATCTTTATTGAACTGCTTGTCCTGATCCTCTGGAAAGAGTACAACAAGAGAAGATTCGGTACGAAAAGAAGAAGAAAATTCGCTCCGGATATTTCGGATCAGGAGATCGATGACTATTTCCAGTTAGATCCTAAGCTGAGCGCTGTCTTCCATAACGACAAGTATATCGAGGTCGAAGAGACACCTGTACCGGATGGTATCGGCCAGGGAAGAAAGGCGATGAAAGAGCACAAGCGGAAGATGCAGGAAGAAAGGATGCGCCGAAGCGCAACCTGATCTTCTGAAAAATCACTGCATTCCGAGAAGATCGAAATCATCCTTCATTTTGGCGATGATTACCGGCGCGCCGGGTGCTTTTTCCGCATCAGCATCTGCCTTATCAAGAAAAGAGAGACCTGAAGCGGAGATACCTCTGACCAGATATCCGTTATCGGCCTTCCCTGCGATCACACCTGTGTAAAACGAGTAGTTCTTCTTGGAAAGGTTCGAATATGTGGAAATGAGATTGTATATGGAATAGACCGGCAGGAGCATTACGAACAGGAATGCGATAATGATCTTGATGCTGTATATAATGACGTGAAAGATACTGACAAACAGAAGGATCGCAGCCACCACAATTGCCATGAGCAAAAGTGTGCCGCCAAAGAGCTTCCATGCGGACGATTTCTTTTTCGATGTATACAGCTGCACCAGCGCATCAGAAGGTGTATATGGTGAAACTGCGGAAAAATCTATATTTGAAGGTGTAGCTTGGGATTCGGACATTGTAAGACTCCTTTTGGCAACGGGGCGAGGTATCGGTCCCGGCCGGATATGTGTTTTTTCAAAGTTCAATTATTGTATCACTTCCGTCCTGGTTCCGCAAAATAACCGAAAAGCCTGAAATATCAGACTTTTGACGGTTTGAACGAGAAAAAGACAATAAGTTGTGGAAATGTTTGCTTTTCTATGTTAGAATATCTCATGTCGCTTCGATAGAAGCAAATGACTTCGGCATGGAGAAGTACCCAAGAGGCCGAAGGGGAGGCTTTGCTAAAGCTTTAGGTGGTGTAACAGCCGCGCGAGGGTTCGACTCCCTCCTTCTCCGCCATGACCCGTGATGTTTACCCCATCACGGGTTTTTTGTTTTCTCCTTCTCCTTCAAAGTAATTGTCCCAATATTGGCACACTAATGAGAATAAAATAAACATATATTCGGTAATATACCAATACTAGATGCGCGAATAATGAGGATCACTTTATTATATTGAAACTTGAGGTGCAAAAATTGTACCTCAAGTTGGGAGAATATATGGGACAGAAGGATAATGACAAAGATACAACTGAGATTACCAATCTTCTTGAGGCGCGTGATATTAAGAGTATGATCTATACGATCCGTGGTCAGCAAGTGATGTTGGATAGTGATTTGGCTATGCTTTATCAGGTTGAGACCGGTAATTTGAACAAGGCCATGAAGAGAAATCAGAAAAGATTTCCGAAAGAATTATGTTTCGAGTTAACCAAAAATGAATTTGACGACTTGAACTTCCAAAATGGAATATCAAGAGAGCATGGTGGCCGAAGGAAACCTGGATATGTATATACTGAGCAGGGAATAGCCATGCTTTCTGCGGTATTAAGAAGTGATGTTGCCATTTGCGTAAGTATTTATATAATGAAGACTTTTGTGGAGATGAGGCATTATTATGTCCGTGAAGAATTGTTGCTTGATCGTATCAATGAATTGGAAGTTAGGCATATAGAATCAGAAATAAAAAGAGAAGCATTTGAAGAAAAGACAGAGAAAAAGTTTGATGAGGTTTTTGATTATATATCTTCGCGTTGTGAATCTGATCAAAAGATATTCTTTGATGGTCAGATCTATGATGCTTTCAGTCTGATCACTTCGATAATCCGGAAAGCTTCAAAGGAGATCATTTTGATAGACGGATATGCAGATATTGATACACTGAATATTCTTGCAAAGAAGAATGACGGAGTAGCTGTGAAGCTATATACATATGCAAGTGCAACGCTAACGAACAAGGATATATCGAATTTTAATTCTCAGTATCCTACATTGACTGTTAAGAAAACTCAGGTGTTTCATGATAGATTCATTATCCTGGATGGTCAAACTGCTTATCATATCGGAGCTTCTATCAAAGATGCAGGGAAAAAGTGTTTTGGAATATCCTTGCTCACAGATCCGAAGATGGTATCGGAACTTTTGAACAGATTAAGCGGGATATGAGTTTGAACACTGATAATGGCCCGTAAACATATCGTTTACAGGCCACGGTCTTGTTATTCTATCTTTATCTTTTCGATATTATCAATGATGCTTCTCGTCATCTTCTTGTTTGTTTCATATAGTTCTTCGTATCGATCTTTGTCAGCGAAGTAAGCGGTAGAGATAAATTGATTTGCAAGGATGATGTATGGCACCGCCTGCTTTTCCTCTTCGGTGAGTTTTACGACAGAATCATATCCTGCGAGCATCTCTTTCATAACGCCTATCCATTTCATGAACTTATCGCTGTTACCGTCCTCGAAAGTCTCGGACAGTATAGCGGTAGCAGCATAACACGGATCGAATATCCTGACGTTTCTCTCGCTCAATTCGAAGTCGATGAATCCCCATTTATCATCAGCTACGATGATGTTGCTCGGATTTGGATCTCTGTGGATCACCTGTCTCGGAAGAGACTTGTAGAGGTCCTCAAATTCAGAAAGATACTTCTCCGTGAAGTCATCGTCTAACCCGAGTTCCGATGAAACCTTCGGAAATGCCCATGACTTGACCGCATCGTAAGTATCGACTTCACCTGTTGCCGTATCTACCGTAGAGAGTGCTTTATCGAGCCAGCCGATGATCTCGCCTGTATACCTTGCCTTCTTCACATAATTATCCAGATACAGCTTGCCCGCCACTACTCTCTCCCCGTCGATCTTCCGGCTGAGAGTAAAATAGAGTTCACCTTCTTGTACGTATTCTCTTCCGTCCTTAGCCGGAATGATCGTCGGTGCGGATAATCCAACGTTGTTAAGCGCTCCGGCTATCTCGATCGCTCTCTTCGTATTGCCGAGATTAGCTGTGTACTTGATCACATATTCATCACCGACAAACTTGGATGTATCGCTTATCTCTCCTGTCTCAGGGAATACGATATCAGAGACTTTCTGATCCTGAAGGTCCCAGTTAGAGAGAACTTCCGTGATCAACTTGTGATTTATCATAATGTGTTCCTCCTGTAAGATATTGATCTTGTAAGGCTTTTTGGCCTTGAACTTACGAAGGTACTCTGACGGTGTATATCCGGTCTCCCGAACGAAGGATCTGTAGAATCCCGAATACGTATCAAAACCATACTCGAAAGCTACATCACTTTTCTTGCGCCCTGTTCCGATCTCGTATATCGCATTAAGCAGTTTTCTTCTCAGGATATACTGCATTACAGGAAAGCCTACGGCATCCTGAAATATCCTGTAGAAATGGAACAGCGAATATCCCGCTTCCTGCGCAAGCATCTCTGCGTCGATCTCATCCTTAAGACTCGCTTCGATCTTATCCAATGTTTTCTGGATACAGTCCTTATACACCTTGGTACCTCCTTTCTCAATTTCTTGCAGCTGCAACAAGTTTATGATAGCTCATATGCTACTCAAAAACATTTCCTGTTTTGCTGTATTGGCGAAGTGGTGGAGTCTTGAGGTCAAAAATCTTGACCTCAAGACAGCGCGAGCCCGTTCGACTGTCTTCTCAAAGATCGGTATCTTTTGTGGATAGACGAGACAAATCCTGAATGTCCCTAATTGGATGTTCAGGATTTTTCTATTAGTGGAAAAATGTAAAGCCGGTGCGACATGATCTTCTTGAAAAGCACGTTCTGATTGGTGTACATGTAAATCCCCGTATGACATAATGGCATCACGGATCAGAAAGATCCGGATCCACTGTTTCGGCCGGCAGAATAATCTATAAAGTCGAGGAAAATACACCATGAGTCTAGGAAAGAATATTCAATATTTGCGTAAGATAAATAAGCTGAAGCAGGACCAGCTTGCAGAGAAGATGGGTGTCAGCAGACAGACCATTTCCCGCTGGGAGTCGGACGAAGTTACACCGGAACTTCCCAAGCTGGTGGAGATGTGCTCCCTGTTTTCCTGTAGTATGGATGAACTGGTCAGAGGAGATCTGACTTCAAAAGGGGAGATCTATTCCGAAGTCACGATCCGGAAAGTACAGGCTTTCCGGATGGCGAAGTATGCCGTTATCTCGCAGAATCCGGAAGATGACGTGCTGACGCATATGAGAAACTGGGCGGAAAAGAGCGGCCTTCTTGCTTCTGATCCGAATGCGAAGCTGATCGGATGGGATTTCCCGTTTGTATCCCAGGAACAGAGCATGCGTTTCGGAATGCACGGGTATGCAGCTGCATATGTTCTTCCTGATGGTTTTCAGACAAATTGCGAAGGCGTGGAATATTGCGATAACAAGGAAGCCAGCTATGCGGTGATCACGGTAAAAGATCCGATGGTGCAGCCGTTCGAGCGCATCCCGGTCGGGTATAAGCACATCATGGAATACCTGGAAGCAAACAGCATTAAGGGCAGACAGGACGATAACGTGGTTGGCTGTTTTGAGTACGAATATGAGAAAGACAGCACAGGGTACATGGATATTTACATCTGTGTGGATGTATAAAACGGATACGTGTGAATCTGGCTGTCTTCTCAAAGACTGATGCTTCAGATCAATCTTAAACCTTTCTTTAACTTCATTTGACGATGCCTTTACTTTTCAGGGGTAAGATGGAGTCATAAAACAGGGAACAGCGTGGAGGCAGATCAATGAAAAAGAATACAGTAAAAATCCTTCTCAAGATCGTATTTATTATTTTTGCAGCATGTCTGACAATCTCAGCAATTGCTTTTAATCTTGAAAAACTGCAGATTTCTGTTATCTTTTTCGGAATTGCCGGTGTATTTGCAGCCATCATGGTCGGCCTGAATAAAAAACTGACTTGCCATAACGATGAGTCAGTCAACTAAAGTAGCAGCTCTCAAAACTCATAATATACCCCCTCTAAAGAGAAGACCCGGGCAGTAGTGCCCGGGTCTTCTTTTCGATCTTGGCTGGAAACGGATTTTACAGAGCGCTGAGGAGAAATCTAATCAGCTGTTGTAGTTTTCGGTGATCTCCTTACAGGCGCTCAAGAAATCAGAGGTAAGTCTTCTTAAGCGGTAAGACATGTGGCGGAGAAGCATATCGATCTTCTCCGGGTTGGTCTTATAGGTGTCCATGATGTCATTCTGATCGATCATCTCGACCTTTGTGTTATCTGTCTCAGCTACTGCAGAAGCAGTTCTGGGATCTTCGGTGAACATACCCATTTCACCAAAGAAGGAAATGGCTTCCAGAGAAGAGAGCTTCTCTTCATTCGGCTTTTTATAGTTGTCGTAAATTCCGACTTCACCGGAGAGCAGTACATACATGCAGTTGCTTGCATCGCCTTTATTGCAGATTATGCCGCCCTTTCGGAATTCCTTGGTATATTCGGCGCCATTGGCCGCAAAATAATCGAACTTCACATCGAAAGACTTTGTCGTATCCGTCAGCTTATTCTTGTTTGACTGATAAACATCGATGTGTTTCTTGATCTTAGAGAAGAGAGATTTCTTCGCATTCTCGTTTTCTGACCCGCGAAGTTCACGGAGAAGAGCCTTTGATTCAGCATAGTCACTTGTCATGACCTGGATCCTGTTTCCGAGGTGTCTCATCAGCTCGAGGATCATGTCGGGGTTTTCGTCAAAGAATTCGTTCATCTCGTTCCCGGGGATCTCAACTACCCGGGTATTGCCCTTAGCAACTACAGTAGCACTTCTGGGATAAGCTTCAAGGATCGCCATCTCACCGAAGAACTCTCCGGCTTCCAGATCGGCGATCTTAAGCTGATTGTTCTTTCCAAAACCGCCATATACACTGGCGCCGCCCTCCAAAAGGAAGAAGAAACTCTTACCGCTGTCTCCTTCTTTGATGATAACTTCACCTTTTTTGAATTCTTTCTGAGCCATACCCATATTGCTATCTCCCTTCCCCTCAAGCAAATGAACTTGTGTATCGGATCTGTACGGTCTGATTGATTATCGACGTCAGATATTTTATTGTTTAATTATATCAGAAAACCATGTAGAAGTATTTGTTATGAGCACGATTAAGCGAAAAAAACAGATCCAAGCATTAATCCTGAGTATTAGCATGGTTCTCGGGGTATTTTCCGGCTGCTCGGAAAAGAAAAAAGATGCGGAAACACAGGTATCATCCGAGGTGGAGTCTGTAAGCCGGACTTCTGAAACGCATACGGAAATCACATCGTCAGAAACAGATCCGGTGATCCTATCTACAGAGTCCTCTGAAGAGCAGACCACTCCTTCGGAAAAAGCACCGGAAGAGAAAGCATATGGGATCCTTCAGCGTATGACGCTTGAAGAGAAAGCCGGCCAGATGCTGGTTGCATCTTTCAGCGGAACGGAACTCTCTTCAGATGTCAGGGATTGCCTTAGCAGAAATCATTTCGGCGGGGTAATGCTTGGCACGGGGAACTTCTCAGATGTGGAACAGACACTGCGCTTTGTCAGCGATCTTCAGACATCGAATCAGAAAGGAAGCAGCATCCCGCTTCTGATCTCAACGGATCAGGAGGGTGGACCGGTCACCAGGGTACACTTCGGGACATGCGGTGTCGGAAATATGGCGCTCGCGGCAACAGGTGACCCGGCAAATGCAAAAGAGATGGCACTGGTCTATGCGGAGGAACTGAGATCCTTAGGGATAAATACGGACTTTGCACCGGTGCTCGATGTCAATAATAATCCGGATAATCCTGTGATCGGAGTGCGGTCCTTTTCCGATGATCCCGAGGTGGTCGCAAGGTTTGGGACAGCATATGTTGAAGGACTTTCCGATGGCGGAGTGATATCGACACTGAAACACTTTCCGGGACATGGCGATACGGATACGGACAGTCATACCGGCTTTCCGCGCATCGAGAAGACGTATGAGGAACTTAAAGAATTTGAGCTTATCCCGTACGAAGCCGCTATTGGTAACGGAGCGGAGATGATCATGACGGCGCATATCCAGTATCCTCAGATCGAGAAGGAGACCTATGTAACATCGTCCGGCAAAGAAGTATACCTTCCGGCGACATTGAGCCGGACGATCCTAACGGATATTCTCCGAAAGGATATGGGTTTTGATGGCGTGATCGTTACCGACTCTCTGGAGATGGCTGCCATCTCCGAAAACTTCCGGTTCGAAGATGTACTTTGCATGGCGATCAACGCCGGTGCGGACATGCTGCTTCTTCCGGGTGTCTTTAGCGATAGTACATTTAAGACGACAGACAGCGCGGTCTCTCTGATCGTAGAAATGGTAAAAGACGGGCGGATCAAGGAAGAAGAGATCGATGATTCTGTTCTTAGGATTCTGGTTCTGAAAGAAAAACACGGCATACTGGAGGAAAGTGATTTTGCCATAACGGAAGAGGATATATCGGCTGCGAAAGAAAAGGCCGGTTCGGAAGAACACAGAGAAGCGTCCCGCAAAATTGCAGGGAAAGCACTGACACTTCTAAAGAATGAAAACAGTGCATATCCGCTTTCTTCCGGAACCGGAAAAGAGACACTGATCCTGTTTTCCGGAAGTGCAGAGAGCAGGATCGGCTATGGAAAACTGGTGCAGGATAAGCTTCCGGAGGAAAACATCACGCTGATGATAAGCACGAAAGAGAATGAGCAGGAATGCCTCGACGCGGCATCCCGGGCAGAGAATGTGATCCTGATCTCCCGTGTGTTTAGCAGATCCTGTCTGGATCCGGAAAAGGATGCAGGTTTTTCTACCGGAGTCTTCGACAGGATCATAAAAGTAAGACACGACGCGGGGAGGACGGTTATTGTGATCTCCTGCCAGCTGCCATATGATGCGGCGCGCTTTGCTGATGCGGACGCGGTGATCCTTTCCTACTGTTCTTCGGAAATGAAGGACATACGGCCTGAAAACGGGGCAGGAAGCGCATACTGTCCGAATCTTGAGGAGGCCATAATTTCCTGCTTCAGAGGAGATGCTCTTACAGGAAGGGCTCCATGCGACCTGAGAATATAGGCGAACACAATTTCGAGAGGAAATTTGATAATTGACATTTATGTGTTGACACATGTCGGATTGTATATTAATATCTCGAAAGCATGTTAGATTTATGATATTATCTGTTTAATATGTATTATAGATTTATTGCTGTGGTTGAGGGAATAAATGGAAAAGAATAAACCTGAGAAAATAAAGAAAAAGATAGACATGCAGTGGGTCACCCACTCTGTTGTGATTGTCATTGCTGATATTCTGGTAGTAGTGTTTTCCTTTTTTGCTGCACTATGGCTTCGCTTCGATATGCGGTTCCAGAGCATCCCGAAGGACTATTTCAGGACTTATCTGAGGATCCTTCCGATCTGGTGTGCCATCACAATAGCGGTCTTTTTAGTATTTAAACTGTATCACAGTATCTGGACCTACGTCAGTATCGATGAAACTTTCACGATGGTAAAAGCATATGCCGTGATCGTGCTTTGCTATGTTGCCACGAAATATATCCTGAAGATCGATGAGCCGAGATCCTTCTATTTCTTCGGCGTTTTCATCGCTTTTGTACTGCATGTGGTCGTCCGCTTCTCCTACCGTCTGGTCCGCTATCTGCGCAACCAGTACAGCAAGAGCTTCGAGTATAAGACCGGCAAACTGGAAAATGTTATGATCATCGGCGGCGGTTCCGCAGGAAGCATCCTGATCCGTGAACTCAAGAGCGATACGCACCAGAACCAGAGACCGGTATGTATCATCGATGATAACCCGGCGAAGATCGGAAGAGAACTCTATGGTATCCCGATCGTCGGCGGCAGAAACGCGATCGTGGAAAAAGCCGCTGAATATGAGATCGGATCGATCATCTTTGCTATGCCGACGGCTTCTCCTAGAGATAGAAAAGATATCCTTTCCATCTGTAAAGAAACAGGTGCGAAGGTTCGCGTTCTTCCGGGCGTGTACCAGCTTGCAAATGGTGATGTCAGCGTTAACCGCCTGAAAGATGTTGAACTTACGGACCTTCTGGGCAGAGATCCGATCGAGATCAACAACGACGAAGTATTCCAGATGCTCAAGGGAAAGACGATCCTGGTTACCGGCGGCGGCGGATCCATCGGTTCCGAGCTCTGCCGTCAGATCGCTGCACACCAGCCGAAGCAGCTGATCATCTTCGACATCTACGAGAACGGCGCTTACGACATCCAGCAGGAGCTGATACGTAAGTATCACAATAAACTGAATCTGGTGACCCTGATCGGTTCGGTACGTAATACTCACCGTATCGAGAGTGTTATGCAGAAGTATAAACCGAATATTGTTTTCCATGCGGCGGCGCATAAGCACGTACCTCTGATGGAGGACAGCCCGAACGAAGCTATCAAGAATAACGTTATGGGTACCTACAAGACTGCAGTTGCTGCAGCCCATGCCGGAGTGGAGACCTTCGTACTGATCTCTACGGATAAGGCGGTAAATCCGACCAATCTGATGGGTGCATCCAAGCGTATCTGCGAGATGGTCATCCAGATGATGAACCGCCGCACGCCGGATACGAACTTTGTTGCTGTACGTTTCGGTAACGTTCTCGGTTCCAATGGTTCCGTTATCCCGCTTTTCAGAAAGCAGATCGAAGAGGGCGGTCCGGTTACAGTTACCCATAAAGATATCATCCGCTACTTCATGACGATTCCGGAGGCGGTATCGCTCGTTCTTCAGGCGTCCCAGTATGCCAAGGGCGGTGAGATCTTCGTCCTCGACATGGGTGATCCGGTCAAGATCGATGATATGGCCAGAAACCTCATCAAGCTGTCCGGTCTGACTCCGGATGTCGATATCAAGATCGTATATACAGGTCTTCGTCCGGGTGAGAAGCTCTATGAAGAGAAGCTCATGAACGAAGAGGGCATGCAGACGACAGATAATAAGCTCATTTTCATCGGAAAACCGATCGAGATGGATGACGAGTGGCTCAGAAAGAAGATCGAAGAACTCGACCTGGATAGCCAGGAGGATGACGAAAACATCAAAAAATACGTCCAGGAGATCGTCCCGACGTATAAGCCGGGTTCCATGTAATTTTTACAGAAGCCCCGAAAATGCAAGAAAGAACATGAAAGACCTGCTCGCAAGAGCAGGTCTTTTGTATTATCATGAGTAGGGAGGACCGATTATGAGCCGTATTGTTTTTTTAGGAGATCTACATGGAAATATAGTCGCGACCGAGGCGATGGAGGAGCAGATCAGGAAACTTGCTCCGGACATGGTATGGTTTCTGGGCGATGCCGTAGGAAAAGGACCTTCCAACCGCGAGACCTGTGACTGGGTAAAAGAACACTGCGACCATTTTCTTAAGGGCAATTGGGACGAGTGGATCATCGAGAGTTATCTCAAAAGAGAGGATAAACACAGCCGCTATGCCACCGAGAACCGCTTCTATTACGAGCAGCTGGGGGAGGAGCGGCTTATGTGGCTGAGATCACTGCCCTACGAAGATGAGATCCTGATCAGCGGACTTCGGATCCGTCTGATACATGGCCGTCCGATCGATCAGCTTTATCAGGGATATGATCCGGATGAGAAGATAAAGGAAGGATTTTATTCTTCCGATAAAAAGATAAAATACGACAGTATTATCTGTGCGGATAGTCACCGTCCGTATGTAAGATCTCTTCACGACGGATATGCTGTGAATACCGGAAGCGTGGGAAACAGTATCGGAGTGCCGCGGGCACATGCGCTCCTGGTGGAAGGTGAGCTGGGAAGCGAGGAAAAATCACCGATCTTCTTTACAATCCTATCCGTTCCGTATGATAATGAAAGAGAAGCGCAGATCGCACTTGCGGCAGATGGGCTTCCCCTGGCGGAAGCATATGCGAAAGAAATACGGACCGGCATATATTCGAGATAAAAAGGAGGTTTCTCCATGAAGATCAGCGATATATTGACGAAGATAAATGAATGCGCACTGGATGGCGTTTTTTCCGAACTGTATGGAGAAGGCGGGGACATCCTGAAGAAACAGAAAGAGCGCTATATCCATGCGCTCGAGATGTTTTCCTCTACGTTCCCGGAAGAGCCGGATCGTGAAGTTTCGATCTTTTCGGCACCCGGAAGAACAGAGATCTGCGGAAATCACACGGATCATCAGAAAGGCTGCGTACTGGCGGCATCGGTCGATCTGGATACGGTCGCGGTCGTATCTTCCGGAGAAAAGCATCTGATCCGCATACAGTCGGAAGGGTATCCGATGGTTACCATCGATACAGATGATCTTCTGCCTCGTGAGGAGGAGAAAAATACGACAGCAGCACTGGTCCGCGGTGTGGTGGCACAGTTTGGCGCTCATGGAGTGAAGGTGAGCGGTTTTGACGCTTATATTACATCGAATGTTTTGTCCGGAAGCGGATTGTCTTCCTCTGCTGCATTTGAAGTCCTTCTTGGGAAAATCATCGACACCCGTGATAATGAAGGAGAGACGGGACCTGTCGAGATTGCAAAGATCGGACGATTTGCCGAAAACTGGTATTTCGGAAAGGCCTGCGGCCTAATGGATCAGACGGCATCTTCTGTGGGTGGTCTGGTAGAGATCGATTTCGGGTATTCGAAGAATCCAAAGATAGATGCTCATCAATTTGATTTTGATAAGGCCGGATATGCACTGATCATTACAGATACCGGCGGAAGCCATGCGGATCTTTCGGACGAATATTCTGCTATTCCGAAAGAGATGAAGAGTGTCGCGCGTTTCTTTGGAAAAGACCGCCTTTCCGAGGTGGATGAGAAGGAGTTTTACGCTAGGATCAGCAAGCTCCGGAAGGATCCGGAGATCTGTGAACGTGCGATCCTTCGAAGCGCACATTTCTTCTCGGACAATGCCCGCGTGAGAAAGGAAGCACAGGCGCTGGACGCCGGAGATGTGCCGGCTTTCCTTGCACTGGTCAATGAATCCGGAGAGTCATCTGCCGGTTTCCTTCAGAACCTGTATTGCAATAATACTCCGCAATCGCAGGCGATACCTCTGGCGCTTATGATGAGCAGAAGGATCCTCGGAAATAAAGGCGCATGCCGGGTCCATGGCGGCGGATTTGCCGGGACGATACAGGCATTCGTTCCGAAGGAAAAAGTGATAGAATACACCACTTCACTGGAGGGCCTTTTTGGCACCGGAGCATGTCATATCTTAAGGATCCGGCCAAAGGGTGCGGTACAGATCGTCTGATCCTACGCCGTTTTACCGCCTGGAGACATCCTCATACCGGAAGTTTTTCATACAGTTGATGGAGCCGGAGGCAAGTTCCGAGTACACTTTGGCATTGATGGAGTTGTAGGATGACTTATCATTCCTCATCTGCATCTCATCCTCATCACCGTAATCATTCTTCTTTTCAAGGATCTTTGCTACGACAAGCATGACGACGGCAAGAGCAAGAACACAAAGTGTCATTGTGATGATTGCGGCAAATACCCGCAGATCAAAGAGAGAATCCTCGAGCATTTTTGAGTGCCATTTGTCTCTGATATCATCACCAATATCTAAGTTCATGATTGTATACAGGATCTGGATCATTTGACACCTCCCTGTCTTCTCTTGGCGAAAATAAGGGTCGATACGGAGCCGGTACGCTTCAGTTTCCGGATCAGACGCCTGAACTTCCCGATCGCGATAGTCAGAGTGATGCCGGCCGCTAGAGCGATAAGTCCCGCAGCGATCTGAGGTCCGCCTCTTATAATGATATAATCCGCTTTCTCTATATCCGTGATTTTATTGATATGAGGCACTTCGACCTTCGTAAGCAATGTAAAGAGCAGCGCCCATAGTGCGGCTGTTGCCGCGGCGATCGTGCCAAAGACCTTTACCTTGCTCCAGGGAGCGGTACCGGTGCAGCGGCCGGACTGGCCATTTACGAGGAAAGTATAGGGCGTGTTATTTGAAGTGATCGTGACGAACCAGGCAGGAAGGAGAATATAGCCCGTTCGTTCCAGTTCCAGTTTCGGATGCGAAGATACGCTCTTCGAGCTGCTGTTCTTCGTGAGCTGGCGCATCTGGGAATTGAAGATCGTCTTTGCTTTCAGCTCTGCAGTTCCCTTTGCCTGTCTCGGAGTAACATCCTGAGTATTCGAGTAAAATCCCATGAGGTAAGCTGTATCAAAGTCGACGGCTGCTTTTACATTATAGGGTTCGAGCAGTGCCGTGGAGCGGTCGTCGAGAACAGTACAGCACTCGACCAGGAGATTCTCGAACTCGGCGCTTCCGTCAAATACATACGACTTCTCCGTGATTCCGATGACGTGCTGCTGCGTGTCGGAGATCACGCCGTCGTAAGTGAAGTACGGGATATAGATGCCGCGTACAAGCTCCGGATCGATCTTCTTAAATCCTTTCGGCATAAAAGCACCGGAAAGGATGTTTTTCTTTACAGTCTCGATGGCTTCTTCTTTCGTGATGGAGAAAGGCACGATCTTATCCGGCCGGTTCTCCTTCGAGATCCTGGAGAATACGACAGATGTCGAGCCGCAGTAGATGCATCTGGTGGAGATCTCCGTACCGGATACGAGAACTTCACCGCCGCACTGGCTACACTTATAGACGTGACGGTCATACATCTCACCGGTGAGCTCTTCGAACTCGGAGAGAGTATCCTTGATATCTTCCGGTCCACTATCGGCATCCGGGTTTTCGTAATAGAAACTGTCCGCATCCGGAAGCGTCTTCGGGTCGATAATGTTGCCGCACGACGTACAGACCAGAGAATCAAACCCCGGATCGTATTCCATCGGGGCACCGCACCCCGGACAATTCTTAGCCATATCCGCTTCCCCCCCAAAAAATAACGAATCTAAATTACATTATACCTCAGCAGGAACAGCCAGGTTCCTGCTGAAAAGCACTCTTACATCTTCGGCTTCTGATCCACGTCGAGAAACTTGAATCTCTTCATGCAGGCAGGGTCCTGTCCTTCGGAACCAAAGCTGTTGGATTTCTGAAGGATATTGGCGACGAAGAGGAAGGCCAGGCCAGCAGACGCAACGATTGAAGCTACATAACCCATAATTACAATAATCATTTGGCTTCCCCCTGTCTCTTTTTCGAAAAGATAAAAGTAACGACGGATCTCGAGAGATTGAGATTCGTGACGACCTTCTTAAACTTGCCGAATCCGTACCAGAAAAGACCGCCGGCGGCACTTATGATCGACATTCCGCCAAGGATCTCATAGGTATCTACCGGATCCCTTCTCGAAGAGGCATACTTTGAGCCGACCTTGCTCTCGAGTCCGAGTGCGGCCGGAAGGATCCCCGACTGAATGAAGAACCAGGTCGCAAGTCCTGCCATCGCAATAAAGAATGTGGCGAGCATAATACCTGCCAGAACACGGTTCCATGGAACGGTACCTACGACTTTTCCCGTCTGACCGTTTACGAGGAATGTATACGGAGTTCCCTTTTTCTCAACGGAGATAAACCAGACCGGAAGCATGGCGTAGGAAGAATACTTGAGCTCCGACTTCGGCACGGAAGTTACACGCTTGGTGCTTCGCATGGAGTGGAGCTGTCTTAAGATCTCCGCGTCAAACATGGAGCGGGCCTTGCCCTGTGCCGAGCCTTTTGCGGCCCGAAGCTCAAGATCCTGCACGTTTGAGTAGAATCCCATGAGATAAGAGGTCTCGAACGGTACCTTCTCATTGAGGTAGAATGGATCGAGCTGCGCGGAGGTCTGGTCTGCAAGTGATTTACACGCCTCGACCGGAAGATCCTCGAAATCACATTCGCCATCAACTATCTTCGTGGTGTTTCCGACCTCGAAACGCTGGGTATCTGTATACCATCCGTCGAAGAGGAAGTAAGGGACATAGATGCCTCGGATGACCGTGGGTTCCGCTTTCTTAAAGAACCGCGGAACGAAAAGGCCGGACATGAGCTTCTTTTTAACGTTGGCCAGTGCTTCTTCCTTCGTGATCTTAAAGGGGACGATATAGTCCGGACGGCGCTCCTGCGCGATGCGGTTAAAGACTACCGCTGTGGAGCCGCAGTACATGCACTTCGTGGAGGCTTCGGTTCCGGAGACGATGACTTCACCGCCGCACTGGCTGCAAGTATAGATGTGACAGTCATAGGTCTCGCCGGAAAGCTCTTCTTCTTCGAGCGTGTCCTCCAGATCGACAGGTTCACCAGAATCGAGATTTATGTAGAAATCGTCGGCATCCGGCAATGATTTCGGATCGACGATATTTCCGCAGGTGCCGCAGACCAGGGCATCAAAGCCCGGATCATACTCTAACGGGGCACCGCACCCCGGACAGTTCTTAGCCATATATTCCTTCTCCCATCCCGGGCCCGCTAAGAACAGACCCGACCTAATTATATTCTACAGATAAAATATGCAATACAACAGGGAGAAAAACGCAAAATAAGAGTCCTATTCTCTCAGAGCGTGAAAATAAACTCCGTATCCCAGCAGAGAAGATGCGGGTGATGACGCATGTAAACGCGGTATTCGGGCACCATCTTCTTGATGAGAAGAGGGAGTGAAAACAGGTCTTCGCTCCGGTGATAACAGGATACGATCAGAGATGGCCTGTCCCGAAGAATGATATTTTTCCCGCCTTCGAGCGAGGCCTTCTCGTTACCCTCTACATCGAACTTGATCAGGTCTGCCGGAAGGTCCGATAACAGTGTTACAAGCGATACGGCCGTAAGGTTTTCGCCTTTGGCCTCATCTGCGGTCTCATGCACACCGCGGCCCCTGTTTTTCGGAATAAATGCGGTCCCGTCATGGTCGGAGACGAGTGCACGGATGCAGGAAATTGATATTTTCCCGGGATCCGCGGAGTCAGAAGCACTGCCGGTCGTCCCGAAGAGGGAAGAAGTGGTCTCAGTGAGCTTTCGGAAGTTCCTTGCGTCGGGTTCGACTGCCACGATTTTCCGGATCTGCGGGAAGAGTTTCGTATAAAGAGCAACGGTATCTCCGTTATATGCGCCGAGGTCGATATAAGATGCGTTTTCCGGAAGGGATATGAGTGAAGAGATCTCCTCTAACGCTGATTCTACGGGGCGGAGCGACATATAGACGCCCGTCAATTTATAGGAAATGACCGCATCAAAGGTCTTTCTGGAAAGGTCGTCTTCCAGAAAGCTCCGGACCTCAGCAATTTCGTCCTTATGTGTGTCATAGAACGTGGAATCGAAGAGGTTTTTCCCGTAAACGGGGACGTCCGGAGCGTAGATCTCGCATTCTTCTGCGATCCGGTCGATATTGGCAATGACTTCAGGGAGGGAAGACCCGAAACAAAGGAGCACGATCATGTCGGGGAAGCGTGCTTTCAGCGCCTCATAAGACTCGACCTTAAAGCCGCGGAAGGATCTGTCGCGCACAAAGCCGCTGCTCGCGAATATGCCGGATACGGGGATGTTCCTTGCCTCGAGCTGGTCGAGGATCTTATCAGCGCCGTTTCCGGTACCGTAAAGAACGACCGGCTTGACCGCGGCCTTCAGGTATTCCCACAGATCTTTGTTTTGCTCCGTCAGATGGTTCATTTGCTTCCGTCAGAGATGTACTGCTTGTATTCCTGCGTGATGATGTTCCAGTCGAGGTCAAAGCGCGCCATATGCTTCTGGAAAGCGGCTCTGGCGGCCTTCGGGTTCTTCTTCTTGATCGCGTCGAAGATCGCCCGGTGGTCGGATACGATCGTCAGGTCCTTAACGGAGTGAAGGCTCAGGCTTCGTACGCGGTCGAAGTGGATGCTCATCAGGCTGACCATGTAATAGCACTGCATCGCATTACAGATGCGGTAGATCGTCTTATGGAATTCGTTATCGAGAGAGAGGATACGGTCGACATCCTTCGACAGATAGAACTCCTGAAGCGCCAGATTGTCTTCCAGTTCTTTCAGATCGGATTCTTTGGCCAGTTCGCAGGCGTCCTCGACCAGTGCTGTCTCGACAGTGATGCGCAGGAAACGCGATTCACGGATCAGGTCGGAGTCGATCATGGAGACGAGACAGCCCTTCTGCGGCAGGATGTTGAGGATCCTGGACTTAGACAACTCGAGAAAAGCCTCATGAACAGGTGTTCTGGACAGGCCGAGCTCGTTTGCGATCTCCTGCTCACCGATCATGCTGCCCGGTTCGATATCAAGGCTGATAATGTTCTCGGATATGGTGCGGAAAGCGTATTCCCGGTTCGTCTCACCGGGTCTTTTCTCTGGAACGTTCATCTTCTCCGTCTCCTTGTACTGGCGTCAACATCAATAAATATATAATGTTTCCCACTAGTATGCAAGTTGGGAGAAGATCAGCCGAGATACTTGATAAGTGTATGTCTCACGGCACCCGGGCCCTCGATCAGTTCGGAAAGATAGCCCTCGATCTTCCCGGAAAGACCGCATGCGACAAGGTCTGCCCCGAAGACGGAATCATTGGAAAGGAGTTCCGTAAGATTTCCCTTCACGCTTCCAGGCTCGCCGAACTTCACGTTCTTGAGCTGCTCCTGAAGTGAGGGCAGAAGCGGGTCAGAGCTGAGCTCGATCGGTTCTCCCTTATCATCGAGTCCCAGAAGGTAACGGAGCCATCCTGCCAGTGCGAGCGGGATATATGTCAGAGATCCGGCATCCAGCGAAGGATCCGCGATATACGACTTGATCGTCTCGCCGAAACGGATCGGGACTTTAAGACTCGTATCTGTTGCGATACGCTGCGGAGCGTCCGGAATGAACGGGTTCGGAAGTCTCTCGTTGATGACCTCGGAGATGAATGCCTTCGGGTCAAGGATCTTAGGGTCAGTTACGACCGGAAGTCCTTCCTGATAGCCGATCTTTCTGATGAGGGAAACCAGCTGCGGATCCTTCATCTCTTCGGAGATACGTGTATATCCGAGCACGCAGCCGTAAACAGCCAGTGCGGTGTGAAGCGGGTTCAGACAGGTGGTGACCTTCATTCTCTCTGCCTTGTTGACAGTGTCGCGGTCGGTCATGTAGACGCCGGCTTTCTCCAGGAGCGGACGGCCGTTCGGGAACGTGTCCTCGATGACGAGGTACTGCGGAACTTCCGCATTTACGAAAGGCGCGATGAAGGTGCCCTTTGCCGTGGTAAAAGGACTCATGCCGGATATTCCCATTTCCACGATCTTCTGCTCAACAGAAGTGTCCGGACGGGGAGTGATCTTATCGATCATGCTCCACGGGAAGGCGATGCGGGAACTGTCGTTGAGATAAGAGATGAACTCGGAAGACACAAAGCCGTTCTTTTCCCAGGCCTGTGCAATCTCGAGCACGCTGCTCTTGAGCTTCGCGCCGTTCTGGCTGCAGTTGTCCATCGAGGCCAGCGCCAATGGAAAAGCACCTTTATTGAACCGCTCCCACAGGAGGGCACATACGATACTCATGGCATGATGTGCGGAGGAAGGACCCTTTTCCATATCCGACTTAACGACCGGAAGGAGCTCGCCCTTCATGTTATAGAGCGCGTAGCCTTTCTCCGTGATCGTGAAACTGATGAGCTGAAGAGATGAAGATCCGGCGATCTCGTAAAGACGGGTCATCTCATCCGAGTTGGCGGGATCGGCTTTTCTCGATTCTACGATGCTGCCGATGATCTCATATCCGGTGCTTCCGTCCGGCTTCAGATCGACCATCAGTGTCAGGTCATCGTAGGGCTTATAGATCCTGTCGATGATCTCATAGTCAAAGGTATCCGCGGCGATGATGCCTGTATCGGAGAGCCCCTGGTTCAGAAGATCCTGGGAAAGTCTCGCGATGAATCCGCGGAAGATATTTCCGGCGCCGAAGTGGAGCCAGGTCGGGTTTTCCGAAGTCGCCTTCTTCACCTTATCGATATCAAAAGAAGGAAGAACGATATTCCTGTTCTTCCATTCTTCTTTATTCTTCAGACTGTCACGTGTCATTGAAAGAGAGAGCATAGTACGCCTCCTGATGAGTAAAAGTTCTTTTCAAAATGGATCAGCCGCGGCTCTTCCTGACGGCTTCCCAGAGACCCTGGATGTAGGATGCGCCGAGTGCGCGGTCGTAAAGACCATAGCCCGGACGGCACTTCTCGTCCCAGATGCGGCGTCCGTGATCCGGACGGATATATCCGTCAAATCCGTTCTTCTGGAGCTCGGAGATGATCGCGTACATATCAAGGTCACCTTCGGAAGACAGATGCGCACTCTCGTGGAAATCCTTCTCGGTGGTGTGCTTGACGTTCCTAAGATGCACGAACGGGATCCTGCCCATCGCGGCAAATTCCGCTGCCATTGCCGGAACATCGTTCTCAAGGTTGGCGCCGAGGCTTCCGGTGCAGAGTGTAAGACCGTTCCGCTTACTGTCGTTGAGAGACAGGTATGTGCGGATCGACTCTGCGGAGCAGACGACCTTCTTCAGGCCGAACAGCGGCCACGGCGGATCGTCCGGGTGCACGCCGAAATCAATATCGTATTCCTCGGCATACGGCATGATCGCATTGAGGAAATAGGAAATGTTCTGGAAGTATTCTTCCGCGGAAACGTTATGGTAGAACTCGATGTCCCTGGCCATTGCCGGGAATCTTTCCGGCTCCCATCCGGGAAGGGTCATGTCGCGGGATCCGTCCATCATCGAGTGGATGATCTTCTCCAGATCGAGAGACTGCGCATAAGCATGGTCATAGGCCATCGCGAAGCTTCCGTCACTGAGCGGGTAATCAAGCTGGCTTCTGAACCAGTCCATGACCGGCATGAAGTTGTAGCAGATGCACTTAACTCCGCCCTCGTGGAGGTTCTTCATGGTCGTGATGTAGTTCTCGATATACTTGTCTCTCGAAGGCAGTCCCTTCTTGATATCTTCGTGGATATTGACGCTCTCGATGACTTCCATCTCGAGTCCTGCGGCATGTACTTCGTCACGCAGCGCGAAGATCTGTTCCTTCGGCCAGACCTCGCCTGCCGGAATATCAGAGATCATCGTTGCGACACCGGATACGCCCGGGATCTGACGGATCTGACTGAGTGTTACGGTGTCATCGCCATGCGGCCACCAGCGGATAACCATTTTCATAATATATTACCTCTTTCTCGTGCAGGATTATCGGTCTCTTGTCCGCAGGAGACTGGTCTTGCGGAACAGGTTCAAAAGCCACGGGACCAGGAGGATCCAGCCCCAGTAACTGAACACGGATACAAAGCAGGCGAAGATCAGTTCTGTCAGCCGGCATTCGCCCATATAGTAAGTCTTGTAGTTGTTGCAGAAATTGAAAAGGAGCAGGCACAGAAGTGCTGCGATAATGAAGATCGTGGAGCGTATCAGGACTTTTTTCGAGAGCATGTGCGCGCCGTCATCCTTCTTATATTCGCGGGCGACATCCCGGAATGCCAGGATGAAGAAAGTGATGATACCCGCAATTGCTACGATCAAACCAATGCCGCACATTATGGCTGTGGTCTTATCCATCGTTTCGGTAGTTGTGGCCGCCTGCGCAGCATCCAGTGCAGTTAAGAATCTCATGTTTCTACCTCGTTTCCATCTGACTCATCGTCTTCTTCATAATCTTCTTCGTCATCTTCGTATTCTTCGTCTTCATCGGAATCCTCATACTCGTCTTCCCCGTCAGACTCTTCATCATCGGCGTCTTCCTCATCATCTTCCTCGTCCTCGTCTTCGGCGGCTTCGGATTTCTTATCCGGCGTATCGCTCGGATATCTTTCCGGATGATCACGCTTATCCTGAAGAAGGATCGCATAATTGAAGTCCGGCTCGCAGAGCTTCCTGCAGAGGTTGCAGCAGATGTACGGTACGAACATCACCAGCGGCGGGAACAGGATCATCAGTGCCAGAGACACAAGCACGATCAGCCACATGGTGACCGTATGTCCCAGATACATCATGGAAAACGTAAAACTGTGGAAGATCGTTCCCGGACAAGTGTTTTTGAAGCGGGCAAGATACGGGAAGATGAACATCGCGATGAAAAATGTCGGAATGACGAGAGCGACGGCGACCGGAAGACACCATCCGGGAGAGCCTTTCCCGTTTATGCCGAAAAGCGAGTAATAAAGGAAAAACCATGCGCCGCCCATGTAGATCAGAAGGAACACGGTCAGGATGATGCCCTGACGGAGGTTCTTCTTAAAAGAGCGGAAGAAGTCGGCAACCGGAGTGTCCGAGTGATCCGCATGGCGCTTATAGATCGAGAAGTAGAGAGCGGTTGCCGCGGCACCGATCGTAACGACCGGAAGACAGGTGATCAGAAAACAGAAATTGAGCAGCATAACATCTCCCAGCCTTGAAATAAAGGAGGGAGAAGCATTTTCAGAAGTAGGTTTTGTCATGGTCTGATCCATATACGACGCTCCCGTTCCTCAATATATTAGATGGAGATAATATAAAAAACAAGTGGAAAAAGTCTAGTATCTTCGCTCGTTTGTCCATAGAAATGACACATAGAGTATGCTACTTTATAGATACATGCATATCTTTTCCGGCAAAAGCACTTGTGCCGGTTCGGATATTATGGAAAGGACAGGAAGAAATGTTGAAGCCGGCGGCGATCTTCAGAGATGGAATGGTACTTCAGAGAGACTGTACCTGCGCGGTTTTCGGGCAGGAGGACCAGGCGTCTGAAGTCTCGGTTTTTCTGGAAGAAAATGAGTACAGCGCTCCCGTTGAGAATGGCAGATTCCTGATCCATATTCCGCCGCATCCCGTATCCACAGGGCTTTCCATGAAGATCAGCGGAAGCACGCAGGTGGAGATCCGGGACATCTGTTTCGGTGATGTCTTCTACCTGAGCGGTCAGTCGAACATGGAACTTCCCGTATCCCGCACACTGGATGTCTCCCGCGATGAGGTGGAAGCGTCCGACTATCCTTTTATCCGTCAGTACAGAGTGACTCCGCAGTACAACATGTCGGAAGATCAGATTGCGGAGCTCCCCGATAATCCGTGGGTACCCGCGGTTCCCGGAAAGCTAGGTGAGCTGAGTGCCACGGGCTTTTACACAGCGAAGAGGATCTATGACAGTAAGAAGATCCCGATCGGACTGGTCCTGGGTGCACAGGGCGGTTCTACGATCGAATCCTGGATGCCGTCCGGACTTCTTTCCGGCTTCGGCAATTACGAAGAAAAGATGAAGCCGTTCATGGAAAAGGATGCGCTTCTTACATACCTGCAGAAGAGAGAACAGGGGATCAATTCCTGGCGCTCGGCGCTGGATGAACCGGATGAGTCGAAGTATATCTCGCAGATCCCGGAGGGTGCGGAAGACTTTACCGTACCGGGCATGCTCCTGAAAAGTGAGGGAACCGCGCACACGGGTGTCGTGTGGTTCTATAAGGAATTCGAGCTGAGAGAAGAGCCCGGCGAAAGTGCTTTTCTATATCTGGGCGACCTGATCGATGCCGACCGGACATACATCAACGGCGTTCCGGCGGGACGTACCGAGTACCGCTATCCGCCGAGAAAGTACAGCTTTGACGGATCGATCCTTCACAAGGGAAAGAACCTGATCACCGTGCGTCTGATCCTCGAGACCGGAGAAGGCGGATTTGTCGCCGAGCACCCGTACTATCTCCGCACAGAGAATGAAGAAGTAGCGATCACGGGCACATGGAAACTGTTCCGCGGACATGCATCCGGGGATCCGGTACCGTTCTTTATGATGGGACAGGAGGTTCCGACGTCACTGTACAAGGCATCCGTCCGTCCGCTCAAGGACTATACTTTCCGTGGGATCTGGTGGTATCAGGGCGAGTCGAACTCCGACGCTCCCGAAAGGTACGATGAGAAATTCCGCGCCATGATCGGCAACTGGCGCGCACTGTACGGACAGGAGCTTCCGGTCATCGTCGTTGAGATGTGCGATTACGAAGATCCGATCACGGGCCGGGCACCTTCGGGCTGGGCGCAGATCCAGGCCATGCAGCGGAAAGCGGCTGCCGATGTAGAGAACTGTGCTGTCGTATCGGCGAAGGATCTTTCGGACCCGCTTGACCTGCACCCGCAGAAGAAGAGTGCTCTTGGCGCGCGTATGGCCGAGGCGGCTATCCGGCTTTACTACTGATCTTCTGCGGATCTTTCCGGATCACGAAGCATTCGCGACTCTGCGGTTCAGTTCATCCTGCATTTCATTGAGAAAATCATCCGGACGGCAGGCGCTGTAGGCATCCATGTATTCTTTCCATGCACCTTCGAATTCAGATGCTTTAATTACATAGGGCAGATACTCATGCTTGCAGTCTCCCATTTTCATCCAGGCAAATCCTGCCGCAGTTGAGGAGTCCATCATATTCGAGTATACATACAGCGGATACCAGCAACCCGGCTCTTCTTTTACGGAGTTCAGGAAATCAGTATATGTCTTATATCCGTATGCATCGAAGCATCTGCGGACCGGATCGGACAGAGTCGCGTAGAACTCTCCCGGCTGCTCGGAAGGAAGCATGGCATTCTTCCCGTCTCGGGAAGTTCCGTGCCATTGCGGCAGATAGGAATATGTGCAGCAGTGCGATTTCTGATAATCCTCATTTGCCCAGTTGGCGCGCATATCCCGTGTTCGGTAGTATGTTCCACCCGAATCTGCATGGTAATCGACTCCTTCAATTCCCCAGAAGCGGAGATCATGGATCTCCTGGTCGAGGCACTGGTTCAAAAAACTGAAGGCAAGATCCGGGTCGCTGCACTGTGTAGTGACGCCGAGACCGGACATAGAGTTCGGAGTGCCGTAGTAATCATGATAGCGGTTTTCCATACCGGATGAGATCGTCAGTCCCAGAGGAACATATTCGTAACCGAGAGCGTCCAGGCCCCTCTCTTTGAAGATGCCATTGATCTGCTGGAAATCCCAGGCCTGGTCAAACATTCCCAGTACCGAGCCTGTTGCCAGACGGGCCATATATGTATCGTAATCCATCGTGTCAAAATCACTGACCAGGATACCTTTCTTATACTCTTCGTTCAGTTTCCGGAAATATGTCTTTGCGGTGGGTGTCGTGTTGTAGTCAACGATCGTCGGAGCTGTGAAATCTTTTGTGTTCACGGAAACGGAACCATCGTACGCATATCCGTCAAGCAGCTGCGGAGCAGACTCAAGACAGTAGTATCTCCATCCTTCACTGAGTGCCATATAAGGGATGATCTGAGTTCCGTCTGTATTGGTGTGATTGGCGCTGTAATAAGTTTCCAGTGCATTGAAATACTCGTCCAGAGTACTGATCTTAGGATATCCGAGATATTCCAGCACGCGGACCTGGATCCAGAAGGCGGAATCATCATGGGTTGTGGACTTCGGTTCACCATACGTACTGCCGAATACATTGGCATAGTAGATGTGGCCGTCACTCTGACGGAACAGTTCCCACTGTTTGTCTGAATACATCGCGCGGAGATTCGGATATATGGAAAGATACTCATCCCATGCGATCAGACAGCCACTTTCATAAAGCATGTCGCAAGCATCACCGCCATCGATCAGGTCCGGATATTGTCCCGAAGCGAGTATAGCACCTACACTTTCGCTTGCATCCAGAGGCTTTCCCCAGCTCTCATGCAGACGGACGCCGGTCTTCTCGGCAATGATCTCACGGATCTCGTTATTGTCGTTTAGTTCGTTATTTGACGCAAATGCCATCATCGTCATATCCACGATCTGGTCTCTTCGCACATCTGGTGCAGACGGGTTCGTGTCCGGAACATCCGATGAATCGGTCGGCATGATATCAGATCTTGAGGGTGCGGCTGAAGTAGTGGTCGGAGATTCCGTTAACGGTGCGGTCAGTTTATTGACTCCGTCGTGTTTGTCCGAGACATTGCTCATGCATGAGGCAGTTGAAAGCATCATTGTGGCGCATATTAATATGGAAATAATACGTTTCATAGACAGAACCTCCGGAAATATTTCCTTATTATTCTCCTACAATTTGCAAAAAAATACAAAATTTCCACAAAAAAATCCAATTTAGCCTGATATTTTTGTAAAAAACGATTGCATTCTAAAAAAACGCAGAGTATAATTGTGTCATAAATGTGAATGAACTGTGAATAACCATTAGGCATCAGGAGGTTGAGGGGTATGCTTAAAATTCGTAAGACAAAAAAGGGTTTCACATTAGTCGAAATGGTATTGGTTATCGCTATCATCGTTATTCTTTCGATGGTTATTTTCTTTAGTGTTGCTTCTTATCTCGGTAAGGCTCAGTCAGCGACTTCTTCGGTTAAGGAACACAATGATCAGATCGAGACCGTTACCGCTGAGATCGATACGCTCCTCTCTTGAGCATCGATCCGAACAATGAAAGCTGATCAGATGATAATGTTCTCCCACATTATCTGAGACCGTCTTTTTCATTTTTTTCAGAACAAGAACTGCCAACGTGGATGGGGCTTTCTACGATGACAGTTCTTTTTCTGTTTTATCAGGTTTTAGGAAATGAGGGTATTACTCCTCCGGGATGAAGATCTTTCTGGCGTTGTTGTAGCAGATATCCTGAACAATGGAACCTAAGATATCCATGTTCTTCATGAACTCGCCGCTCTCGACAAGACCTCCGAGGTAATCGCAGAGGATCCTGCGGAAATACTCGTGACGTGTGTAGGACAGGAAGGATCTCGAGTCGGTCAGCATGCCGATGAATCCCGGAAGATAACTCTGGGCGGCAAGCGAACGGAGATGATTCTTGATCCCCTGTGCATTATCGTTGAACCACCATGCAGCACCGTGCTGGACCCACATGGCTTCATTACCGTTCTGGAAACAGCCGATCAGAGTGTCGATGATCGGATCGTGATTCGGGTTCAGGCTGTAAAGGATAATTCTCGGAAGGATCTCGTGATCCTCAAGAAGACTCATGAAATCTGCCATCGGAGCAACAAAGTTACTGTCACCGCCGATCGTGTCAAAACCGGTGTTCGCGCCGAGTGTGCGGAACTGACGGGCGTTATTGTCACGGCGGCAGCCGAAGTGGATCTGCATCGTCCAGCCGCGGGCGTGATACTCTGTGGCGAAGAACAGAAGAAGTGCGCTCTTATAGATGATGACCTCTTCATCCGTAAGCGGTGTATCCGGATCCAGAAGCTTCTTATGGAAAACACGCTCCGCCTCACTGTCGGATGTGGGGATGAACGCAAATCTTTCCATCGCGTGGTCAGCCAGACGGCAGCCGTGGTTCGCGAAGTGATCGATACGGGAAGTAAGAAGGATCTTCAGGTCGATCCAGCTGCTGACCATGTGGCTCGGACCGGAGAGTGCGCGCAGATAATCCATGTAGCCGATCTTCTCGATATCCATGATACGGTCCGGACGGAATGTCGGAAGTACAACGGTGTTGATAGAGAAGTCCTCGGCGATGGCGCGGTGTGCGGCAAGATCGTCGATCGGGTCATCGGTCGTGCAGATCAGCTCGACATTCGAACGGTTGAGGAGCTGGCGTGCGCTGAACATCCCGCTCTGGATCTTCGCATTGCAGGCATTCCATACCTGATCGGCATTATCCAGTGTAAGCGGTTCCTTGATATCAAAATAGCGGTACAGCTCAAGGCTGGCCCAGTGGTACATCGGGTTACCGACCGCACTCTCGATTACGCTGGCCCATGCCATGAATTTCTCATAATCACTTGCGTCTCCGGTGATGTACCGTTCTTCAATACCGGCAGAGCGCATCAGTCTCCACTTATAGTGATCGCCGGAGAGCCACAGCTGAGTGATATTTTCAAAGGTGACATCATCGGCAATATCCTGCGCATCGAGATGGCAGTGATAATCGATGATCGGACAGTTCTTCGCGTAGTCATAATACAGACGCTCCGCGGTAGGGTTCTTAAGCATGAAATTATTGCTGATCAAAGTGGCCATATGTGCTTCCTCTTTTTACTTTAATTACAATTTGTCATCCAATACCATGATAACAGAAAGAGGGTAAAGTCTACATCGTTTTTTTGAGAATATAATGATAAAATATTAAACATTGGCAAACGGATTTGCCGGAGGGAGGAGCTCTCATGAATAATCAGATGATCCTTCAGAGGATGGAAGAAACGGGACTGGTCCCGGTTGTCGTAATCGAGAATATAGAAGATGCCGTTCCGACGGCAAAAGCACTGCTTGCCGGCGGGATCGGTATGATGGAGATCACCTTCCGTACCGCTTGCGCGAAGGACGCGATCGCAAAAGTGAAAAATGAAGTTCCGGAGATGCTTGTCGGTGCCGGAACGGTCCTGGATGTAAAGCAGGCGCAGGATGCTGCCGAAGCCGGTGCGGAATTCATCGTTTCTCCCGGTTTTTCAGAGGAAGTTGTCAGATGGTGTCTGGAAAAAGATATTGCAACAGTACCCGGCTGCGTGACTCCGTCGGAGATCATGAGTGCGCGTGCCCTGGGACTTCAAGTCGTCAAGTTCTTCCCGGCCAACCTCTTTGGCGGGATCAAGGCGATCCGTACGCTCTCCGGAGTTTTCCGTGATATGCGGTTCCTTCCGACCGGAGGCGTGAACCTCGATAACATCGCCGAGTTTGCTTCCGAGCGCTGCATCGTCGCGATCGGCGGAAGCTTCGTATGTACTTCGAAGGATATCCGTGAGCAGAGATTTGAAACGATTTCCGAGCTGAGTAAAGAAGCCGTGGACAAGATCCGCGCTGCAAGACAATAAGGAGGTTTTCCATGGCAAAAGTACTGACAATGGGCGAGATCATGCTGAGACTGAAGACGAGGGGGAATGAGCGATTCTTCCAGAGTCCGGAATTCGAGGCGACCTTCGGTGGCGGAGAAGCCAATGTGGCGGTTTCTCTTTCTAATTTCAATATGCCATCCGAGTTCTTAAGTGTCCTTCCGGACAATCCGATCGGAGATGCCTGCATCGCTGAACTCAGAAGCTTCGGCGTAAGTACGGACAAGATCCTCCGTGCACCGGGAAGAATGGGTATCTACTATCTCGAGACCGGAGCGAACCAGCGTCCGAACAAAGTCGTCTACGACCGTGCCGGGTCCACCATGGCGGAAGCCAAGCCCGGCGACATCGACTGGGAAAGTGCTTTTACCGATGTAGACTGGTTCCATATCTCGGGGATCACGCCGGCAATCAGCAAAAGTGCGGCCGACCTGTCGCTCGATGCGGTAAAAGAAGCAAAGAAGAGAGGGATCACGGTATCTCTTGACCTGAATTTCAGAAAGAACCTCTGGAAGTACGGCGTGGATGCGAAGACCGTGATGTCGGAGCTTACGAAGTATACCGATGTTGTGATCGGAAATGAGGAGGACTGCCAGAAGTCCCTGGGACTCGAGATTGACGTGGATGTCGAAGGTGGCTCCCTCGATACCGGTAAATACGAGAAACTGACAAGCCTGCTTCTCACGAAATACCCGAATGTCAGCAAGGTCGCGATCACACTGCGTGAGAGCCACAGTGCGGACCATAACGGATGGGCGGCATGCATCAACAACGGAACGATCTTCTATGTAAGCAAGAAATATGAGATCCGCGATATCGTTGACCGCGTTGGCGGCGGCGACTCTTTCTCCGCGGGACTGATCTATGGCCTGAAGTCCTTTGACCAGGATACAGAAGCACTTGAATTCGCAGTAGCAGCGAGCTGCCTGAAGCACTCGATCCCCGGCGACTTTAACCGTGTATCAGTCAAGGAAGTCGAGACCCTGATGCGCGGAGACGGCTCCGGCAGAGTCCAAAGATAAACTGAGAATAAGTAAAGCCCGAAAGAAAAACTTGGCGCTGGTCCTCGCCGCTTCGCGTCTGCGGAATCGCGCCTGCGATATTTCTTATCGGGCTTTTAAATCTCGCTTTTTATCTCGGGACTCTAGTGGAGGGGAGAGCCGTCTCTACTAAATTGATAGCCTTCTTGCCTACTTCCAGGATGCAGCCGCCTTCGGTCTCGGTGCCTTTCTGATCGTCTCGGATGAGGCCGGGACCGATCTCGAGATAGAAGATCTTGTAGTTGTCATTGTCGAGCGTGTATCCGTGCTGGCCTTTCTTCATGGCGCCGAATGTGGTGCCCGGGTAAGGCGTGAAGCCCATGGTAAAGCCTGCGCCGATCGCGCCGCTCTCTTTCATCTCTTCATCCGTGAGTTTTCTCTTTACTCCCGGCAACGCAAGGAATTCTTCAATAAATGCATCCAGCTTTGCACGGTCTTCCTTACTGATCGTTTCGGAGATGTGGAGGAAGCACGCGCCGTTTACGGTCTGGAACCAGGCATTCTCAAAGGAGATACCGTGCTCTTTCAGAAGGTCATTCGGCAGGATGTTTTCCTTAATGTTCATGCAGGCATGGTCACTGAAGATCAGGATATCGAAATGACGGATGCCCTTCTCGGGATCGCCGCCGGCTTTTCTCTCGGCTTCTTCGATGCCCTGAAGGATCGTGCCGAGGAGCTTGTCATCGTACTCGATCGATTTCTTCACATCGTCTGAATTGATGCCGGAGTGGTGCTTCTGATGGTCGGTATCCTGCAGGTGCAGCATATAGAAATCAGCCTTCTCCTTTGCGATCAGGTCGCGTGAGGTATAGGCGATAAATGTGTCGATGCCGAAGTAGTTAAAGGACTTGCACTTCTTCATGTAACGGAAGAACTTCGGGCAGAGACGGAATGTCGAACTGTAGTGGATGAACTTGAATCCGCGGAAGATCATGCTCTCGGTGCCGGGGACCTCGGCGAGGTGGTAACGGATCTTCTCGCCCGGTGTACAGGGGTACATCATGGCACAGGAGACCAGGCCCTTTTCTCTTGCCCTCTCGGGAAGAGTTTTCACCTTGATGAGCTTCTTATGTGCGCGCCATTTTTCCGTGTTCTTGAACGGATCGTAGATGACGTTATCGAAGAGTCCGTGCTCTCCGGGCATAACTCCGGTGGAGATACTGGTGTGGACGGGGTAGGTGTTCGAGATGAAGATCGACTCGACCTTTCTGTGAAGAAGCCCTAAGGAAGCCAGTTTCCGGAAATTCGGAAGAGTGAGAAGGTAGTTGATGTCATTGTCGGAGATCGCGTCCAGAGAGATCATGATGATCGGACGTCTGGCCAGATTCTTGCGCATGGTAATTCCTCCCGAAACACTCGTTTTCGTTCATATATACGATATAATAAGAAGTGGTTTTAGTAAACAAAAAGTGAAAGAGGCATAAATATGGGCAAGAGAGTCATCCTGATCGTTCTGGACAGTTGCGGAATCGGCGGCGCAAAGGATGCGGCGGCATTCGGCGACGAAGGGTCGCATACACTGGGCGCATGCTCGAAGGACAGTGCTTTTTCCATAGCAAATATGAGACGGATCGGCATGGGGTGCATCAAGGATGCGCTTCCGTACGATGAGCCGGACGGGAAGGGCGTCGGCGCCTGGGCAAGAATTGAAGAAGCTTCGATGGGCAAGGATACGACCATCGGTCACTGGGAGATCGCAGGTCTGATCTCACCGGAACCGCTGCCGACATATCCTGACGGATTCCCGGCAGAAGTGATCGAAGAATTCGAGAAGCAGACCGGAAGAAAAACGCTCTGCAACAAGCCGTATTCCGGCACTGAAGTCATCCGTGATTTTGGACAGGAACACGTAAAGACAGGTGACCTGATCGTCTATACTTCGGCGGACAGTGTCTTCCAGATCGCGGCGCACGAAGAGGTCGTTCCGGTAAAAGAACTGTACCGCTACTGTGAGATCGCAAGAAAGATCCTTACCGGAAAGCACGGTGTCGGACGGGTCATTGCCAGACCTTTTGTCGGAGAGTACCCGAACTTCGAGAGGACACCGAACCGTCATGACTATTCACTGCTTCCACCGAGACCGACTCTTCTGGACGATCTTACTGAAGCAAAGATCCCGGTCTACGGTGTCGGAAAGATCTACGATATCTTCGCCGGACGAGGCGTCGGAATGACGGTCCGGACTTCCGGAAATGCGGACGGGATCGAGCAGACACTCGGCGCGATGGATATGCAGAAAGAGGGATTGATCTTCGTCAATCTCGTGGACTTCGACATGCTCTACGGACACAGGAATGATGTGCACGGATACGCCGAGGCACTGACGTATTTTGATGACCGTCTGCCGGAGATCCTGTCGCGTATGCAGAAGGACGATATCCTCATGATCACCGCGGATCACGGATGCGATCCGTCGACACCTTCGACCGACCATTCCCGAGAGAATGTTCCGTTCCTCGCCTATGGTGAGAGAGTCCGTCCGGGCACGGATCTCGGAACAAGACACAGCTTTGCGGATATCGCAAAAACGATCGGTGATTTCTTCGGGATCAATACCTCCAATCTGGACGGCGAATCCTTCTGGAAAGAGATAAGAATGAAGTAAGAAGAGACAACGGAAAAGAAGAGAGGAAAGCATATGAAAGAATACACGGAAGAAGAAAAAAAGATCCTTAAAAAAGTAGACCATACGCTGCTTCGCACAACATCCACTCTGCCTGAGATCAGGGCGCTCTGTAAGGCGGCACTCGAAGCCGGAACGGCTAGTGTATGTATTCCGCCGTGCTATGTGGATGACGCGGTGCAGTTCCTGAAAGGAAGACTTCCAGTATGCACGGTGATCGGTTTTCCGAACGGATACTCGACCTCGGCAACGAAGGTTTTTGAAGCAAAGGAAGCGATCCGTCTGGGAGCGCAGGAGATCGACATGGTCGTGAATCTCTGTGATGTGAAAAACGGTAATTTCGACCGTATTTATCTGGAGCTTCTGGCGATGCGTGAAGCATGTGAAAACGTGATCCTCAAGGTCATCATCGAGACGTGCCAGCTGACGGAAGAAGAGAAGATCAAGATGTGCGAACTGGTAAGCAGGGCGAAGGCGGACTTCATCAAGACATCGACCGGTTTTAGTACCGGCGGCGCGACCGTGGAAGATGTGCGTCTCCTGCGCCAGTATTCCGCACCGGAAGTAAAGGTGAAGGCGGCCGGGGGCATCAAGGATTTCGCGGACGCGAAGGCCATGATCGAAGCCGGCGCAGACCGGCTCGGAACGAGCCGTCTGGTGAAGTAAAGGACCCGGAAAATGGATACGAAAAAGCTGTTAAGTGAAGCCAAAGAAGCGAGGAAAAATGCGTATGCTCCGTTCTCTTCTTTTACTGTGGGAGCGGCACTTCTGACGAAGGACGGGAAGATCTACAGAGGCTGCAATATCGAGTCCTCCGTGATGTCCCCCAGCCTCTGCGCGGAGCGTGTTGCACTGGCCAAAGCGATCAGCGAAGGCGAGAAAGAATTCACGGCGATCGCTATCTGTGGTGCACCTTCCGGAGAGGATCCGAAAGATCCGTGCTACCCGTGCGGCGTGTGCCGTCAGGTGCTTTCCGAACACGTGGATATCAGTGCTTTTCAAGTCGTGACGGAGGAAAACGGAAAGACCGTCACATGCACGCTCGAAGAACTCCTGCCACGCGCATTTGTATTCGAAAAGAAATGAGCCGGGTGGATATATGAGCAGGGTTAAGCGGTATGAAAAGAAGAACTGGGATACGATCCTTCACACGACCTGGAATCCGGACGGACCGGGAGTGATCCGTATCCATCTGGTACCGCCGAAATACATGCGTACCAAGAATGCGGATTCGCTGGTCATTATCAACGGACAGGATATCCTTCCGATCAATGAATCGTGGGCGATCCTGCTGTCGGAATACATCAAGAGCGTCAACGATTTCGGCGATGGTCCGATGACGGGAAAAGAACTCGAAGGCATCATCGAAAAGACGATCAGAAATACGAAGAAAGTCTATCCGCGCGTGGAAGATAAGATCCTTCTTGAGGACCTCGAGAACATGATCTCCGTCTTCGAAGATATCGTGCAGGGAAGAGAGATACAGTCGAGCAGAAAGCCGCTCGAACTGGGAAGGTACGCGCGTTTTATGACGGCGCCGCACCGTATGGATCTGATGGTCTCCGCCATGAAAAAAGACGGACAGGAGGACTTCGGTCAGAAGTGCATCCACTGTTATGCGGCGGAACAGGAGATCACCGGGGAAGAAGAGCTTTCTACAGAAGACTGGAAGAAGATCCTTTCGCTACTCCGGGAAGAGAAGATCTCTCAGGTGACATTTACCGGTGGAGAGCCGACCATGCGCGAAGATCTTCCGGAGCTGCTTTTAGAAGCCAGATGGTTCGTCACACGACTTATTACCGATGGCGTAAGACTGACTCCGGAATACTGCGCCACGCTCAAGGAATCCGATCTCGACAGCTTGCAGATCACATTATATTCCTGCGAAAAAGAGATCCACGATGAACTTGCCGGCGCACCTCATTACGGCAAGACCGTTGAAGGAATTAAAAATGCGCTGGCATCGGGGATCAATCTCAGCATCAATACGCCTCTTTGCAAGTCGAACAGGGACTATAAGAAGACGCTCGAATTCCTTCACGGACTGGGCATCCGGTATGTCACCTGCTCCGGTTTGATCCGGAAAGAAAACGCGAAGGAAGGACCTTCTCTGGAGACGCTCCTTTCGGAGGATGAACTGTATGAAATTCTGAAAGAAGCGGCCGGATATGCATACGCCAATAAGATGGAGATCAGCTTCACATCTCCGGGATGGATCGCCGCGGAAAAACTCCGGGAACTGGAGCTGGTGGCGCCTTCCTGCGGCGCATGCCTCAGCAATATGGCGATCACACCATCCGGAAATGTCGTGCCTTGCAGAAACTGGATTTCTGAGGAGCCGCTGGGCAACATCCTGACCGGATCATGGAAGAAGATCTGGAACAGCGACCGCTGCAAGAAGATCCGTGCCGTCTCTGCCAAAATGGAGCACATCTGTCAGCTGAATAATTAAACGAAACACCAGGTGATAAATGCCATCACAACATAGCTTCCCGCGGAGTACCACATCCACGGGGCAAAGGACTGCTTTTTCTTTCTTATATAGATGAC
>JAEEGJ010003459.1_pt1 | contig 60946 bp, 63 predicted proteins | sample 8958761 | NCBI WGS metagenome assembly JAEEGJ01 (sample SAMN16246546, study PRJNA631951) | gut metagenome | biome: gut microbiome; feature: rumen; material: RS-attached | host: Bos | place: Iran: Karaj | collected 2018-10 | reverse complement strand
TGTTGGAGGCGGGGATCTCGACTACCTTCTTTCCTGCGAGGTAGGCGTTACGGACTCTGGTCAGATAATCTGCAATAGGATCAGTCATTTTCTTCTTCTTTAATAGTTATTACCAGCTTGCCTTCTTGACGCCGGGGATGAGACCCTGGGATGCCATCTCGCGGAACTGGATACGGCTGAGGCCGAAGTCACGCATGTAACCCTTGGGACGACCGGTGAGGGAGCAGCGGTTGTGGAGACGTACGGGGGAAGCGTTCTTGGGGAGCTTGTCAAGGGCGGCGTAATCACCGGCCTCTTTCAGAGCAGCGCGCTTGGCGGCGTACTTAGCAACTAATTTCGCGCGTTTTACCTCGCGTGCTTTCATTGATTCCTTTGCCATGCTTCTATCTTAGTTATTATGTTTCTTGAACGGGAGACCGAAGGCTTTCAGGAGGGCGTGAGCCTCTTCGTCAGTCTTGGCGGTGGTCACGAAGGTGATTTCCACACCGTGGATACGGGGGTTCTTGTCGATCTCGATTTCGGGGAAGATGATCTGCTCCTTGATACCGAGGGTGTAGTTGCCCTGACCGTCCATCTTCTCGGAGATACCGTTGAAGTCGCGGATACGGGGGAGGGCCACACGGATGAGACGCTCCAGGAATTCGTACATCTTCACGTCACGGAGGGTGACCTTGGCGCCGATGGGCATGCCCTTACGGAGCTTGAAGTTGGAGATGTCCTTCCGGGAGTTGGTGATCACGGCCTTCTGACCGGCGATGATGGAGAGTTCCTCAGCGGCTTCTTCCACCATTTTCTTGTCCTGGGTGGCGTCGCCCACACCTTCGTTCAGGGTGATCTTCACAAGGCGGGGAACCTGCATCACGGTGGTGTAAGAGAACTGCTTCTCCAGCGCGGGAACGATTTCTTCTTTGTAAACCTTCTTGAGGTCAGGAGTATATCCCTTGGGAAGTGCCTGGACTTCTGCGGGTTTGTTTGCTTTCTTTGCCATAATTACTTGATCTCCACTCCAGTTGTTTTAGCAATGCGAACCTTCTTTCCGTCTACCTCCTTGTGGGCCACCTTGGTGGGTTTGCCGTTGGCGTCCATCAGATTGACGTTGGAGATATGGATGCCTGCTTCCTGTTTAACAATACCGCCCTGGGGATTCTTGGGGTTGGGTTTGGTGTGCTTGGACACCATGTTCACACCCTCTACGATGACGCGGTCTTTATCACGCAGCACTTCCAGGACCTTACCGGTCTTGCCTTTGTCGTTACCGGCATTCACATACACGGTATCGCCTTTCTTGATATTGAACTTTTTCATAACTGCTTACGGATTAAAGGACCTCGGGTGCCAGGGAAACGATTTTCATATAGTTTTCGCGGAGCTCGCGGGCCACGGGGCCGAAGATACGGGTGCCGCGGAGTTCGCCGGCGCCGTTCAGAAGAACGCAAGCATTCTCATCGAAACGGATATAGGAACCGTCAGCGCGACGGATTTCCTTCTTGGTGCGGACGACGACGGCCTTGGTGACAGTACCTTTCTTGATATCGCCACCGGGGATGGCGCTCTTGACAGTCACGACGATGGTCTCGCCGATGGTGGCGTAACGGTGACGGGTACCACCGAGGACGCGGATGCAGAGGACTTCCTTGGCTCCGCTGTTGTCAGCCACCTGTAAACGTGATTCCTGCTGTATCATAATTACTTGACTTTTTCTACGATTTCAACTAATCTCCACCTTTTGGTTTTGCTGAGCGGACGGGTTTCCATGATGCGGACGGTATCTCCCTCGGAGCACTCGTTCTTCTCATCCTCAGCGACGAACTTGGTGGTCTTCTTTACGAACTTGCCGTAAATGGGGTGCTTTTCATGCGTTTCAACGGCCACGACGATGGTTTTGTCCATCTTGTTGCTCACAACGACACCCACTCTTTCCTTACGAAGATTTCTTTCCATAGGGCAATACTTCTTTAGTTCTGCTGTTTCTCTTTCTCGGCCAGGATGGTGATCATGCGAGCGATATCCTGACGGGTCTTTCTGATCTTGGAGGTATCCTCCAGGGGAGAGATCGTATGGTTGAGCTTCATGGTGTCGAGGTTGTTCTTTTCAATCTCGATGCGGTCGCGAAGGTCTGCCACAGACATCTCACGTACTTCTGATACTTTCATGTTGTTCTCCTCCTTACGATTATTCTTCTACATAATCCCTGCGGACCACGAACTTGGTGGCGACGGGGAGTTTCTGGGCAGCAAGACGCATCGCTTCCTTTGCAGTTGCGAGGGAAACGCCTTCCGCTTCGAACAGAATGCGGCCGGGGGTGACGGGGGCTACGAAGCCCTGGGGATCACCTTTACCTTTACCCATACGGGTATCGAGCGGCTTTGCAGTGAACGGCTTGACGGGGAAGATGCGGATCCAAATCTGACCCTCACGGTTCATACGACGGGAAATGGCCTGACGGGCTGCCTCGATCTGCTGAGCGGTGAGCCAGCAGTTCTCAAGGTTCTTGAGACCGAAAGAACCGAATGCAAGCTGGTTTCCGCGACCGGAATTGCCCTTCATGCGGTTTTTCTGTTCCCTTCTGAATTTTGTTCTTTTAGGCTGTAACATTGTTGTAATGTTTAAAAATTTCCTTAATTTGCCCTAACTTATTGAAACTCAGCTGGTTGGGTGCGTTTTGCTCCAATTTGGGGATTGCAAAGTTACAAAAAAAATTTGATTTGCAAACATTTTTTCAAAAATATTTACACATTTTCGACCGCGGTTTTTAACACTTAACTCGCTGAAACTCCGCGCCTTCCTTTCAGCAATAAAAAAAACTTTGCCCGATTTTCGACATCGGCCTTTCCGCAATAGAACAACACGAAAAAAGCCCGGCGTGGTGCCGGGCTTAAGAAACGGTGGAGCCGTCAGGGTTATGGGATGGCGATGTCCATCAGATACGGGTCTTTTGCCTGACGGGTGCCGTCACCCATGACAAGGACGTAACCGAAATCGGTTTTCTCGATGCTGTCGTAAATGATCGGTACAACCACGTCTCCAAAGTGGTTGATAAGACCGTATTTGCCGTCCTTGGAAGCAAGGGAAAACTCCCTGGCCCTGGCTGGATCCGGCACGGAGCCGGGAAGTACCGTCTCGCCCCAGGCGTCGATATCCACCATTACTCCGTCAAGCCCGGCAATGAAGCATTTCCTGGAATTGTCCCATTCAAGACTGTCATAAATCACAGGAATATAGTTGTTGCCGCCGGGAGATATGACACCATATTTTCCGTCTTTCCTGACGATAAATCCGAACATATGACTTGAATTCCTCACATCGTACTCATCAAACAATGCCGCAAGATCCAAAGACCAGGGGCCCCATCCTTGGATGATGTCCAGATACTTGTCATACGCAGCAACGAGTCCGTCCTTGGCGATGAGATAGCCGTAGGGTTGCTCTGCGATGCCGTCGTAGACAGGCTCCAGAAGCACTTCACCCCACACATCCTTCATTCCGTATTTACCGTTTTCGGTAAACATCACGGGTGCGGGGGGATCCACCTCGTTTCCTGCGGGATCCAGGCAGAAGGAGTTATACTCGTCAATGAACGCAGTGAAGAGGTTAACTGCGCTATCCCATGAAACATGGACGTATTTTTCAAAGAGCACATTGAGGTCCGCCGTCCAGGGGCCGCGGCCGATGATGTAGTTCAGCTCTTTATCCAGAGCCTCGTGCTCGCCGCCTATGGTAAGGAGCCAGCCGTAGGGCTGATATTCGATTGCATCGTATTCGGTTTCAAGGCCCATGGAGCCATCGGCCCAGATTGAACCCACTTTGTCGCCTCTGTGCACGATGAACATTTCGGCCTCCGGATTCCACTCAATCGACTCGTAGCCGGCGGCAAGGAGCTCTTCCGGATTCGCCGTCCAGTAGCCGTAAGGGATAATAACCTCGTCGCCCTGGGCCACCACGGCATGTTCACCGTCCTTGGTGACGTAATAGCCGCCGGCGGAGCAAGGGGCGATACTGTCGTAGTACGACTGCAGAAGGATGCGGCCGTCACGGCCAAGGAGGCCGTAGCGCTCGTTTTTGCGCACGATGAACGCCTCCATGCCAAGGGGCTCTATCGACAGGTATACGGGAGGGGCGATGCGGTTGCCGTCTTCGCTCACGAGGCCCATTCCGCCGTCTTTCTGAACCAGATATGCGTCAAGGGAGGGCTCCCAGCTGATGCCGTCGTACTGGGGCTCCACGAGGATGGCTCCATCGGCCTTGAGAATACCCATCTTGCCGTCCAGGACCACCTGGTAGCCGCCGTGGGGATTGAGATCCAGCACGTCATATCGGCAGGGAATAACCCATTCGCCCTTGGGGTTGATCATGCCCGACTTGCCGGACTTTGAGGCCAGGGCAAGGCCATCCTCCGAGAACTCGCCAAGTTCCGACAGGTTCATCTGAAGGAAGTTGGACACCAGCACGGGCACCCCGAGCCTGGGGCTGATTGCCGAACGCACGCCGATGAGCGTCTTGAACGGGCCCGACTCCGCGATTACGGTTGCGAAGCTGTCGAAAAGGGAGATGTTGTCATACGTGGGCTCGATGAGATATACGTTCTCACGGGTGATGTAGCCCCATGAGTTTCCCGCCTTGATGCGGGCAACGGGCATGGAGGTGCCATCGGCCGACGTTACCACCTCGAACGGGCCGGCCTCGTCGAAGACCGCCTTGATGATCATCTTGCCGGAGGAGTTCGCATAACCCCACTTCCCCTTCTTTTCGGCGGGGACGAGTTCGTCTTCCAGGTCTTTTACAGGTTTCAGTTCGGGAATCTGGGCGAAGGCTTCACCCGCAATGCATAGAACTGCAATGATTGATAAAAGAAAGCGCTTCATCTTATGTGCTTGTTTGATAGCCACAAATATAGTAATTCCCGGCAAAAGTGCCAAGAATTACTTCTTTAAGTATTTATCGGGAATCTTTATGTCGGGCGGGGGCTCGTAGAATATGGAGTAATACAGCGAGGTGAAGGTGCCATCGGCCCAGGCCTGGCAAAGTTCCTCCAGGTCCTTGTCCTCCCCTTCCGGGTCGTACTGCGACTTGAGGTTGTTGTCGAATATCTTCGCGATGCCCTGCCAGAAGCCGGCGGCAACGCCGTTCTTGTAGGTCTTTATTATGGAATAGGACGACTGGCCCGTTTCGCGGTCGATGAGTTTCAGCAGCACGCCGCCCTGGGTGATGGTCATCTTCCGCATGGTTTGTTCGAAGTCCTTGAACAGATCGGCCTGAATGGAGGAGATGTAGCGGTCTTTCTTCATCGCGCCCATGTTCTCCGCGGCGATGGTGCTGTCTACGATTTCCTGGATGCGACCGGAAGCCAGGGCCAGGGGATACACTTTTGCGAAGTTATAGACCAGGCGGTAGTACTTGCGCCAGTCCTTGCGGGCATGCTTGGGATAGCCGAACACCCACACCGGATCCAGCTGGGCGTAGAAAACCGTGTCGCCTTCTTCTATCCTGTACGGCATGTACAGTGCGCGGTTCACGGCGTTGCCGTTTTCGTGGTAATACTCCATCTGCGCGCGCGCTTCCTGCTGGGCACGGGCCCTTTCCATGGCGCGCCGGATATGCCTCTGCCCCCACGCGGGTGCACACGCAATTATTAATAGGAGTATTACGGCCAGTTTTTTCATATCATTCTCTCGCGGCGGTTCAGTTCATAAGCAAAGACTTTGCCATAACGCCGCAGGCCCTACTTTTTGGGCACGGAGAATGATATCTTCACCTTTGGCTTGCGCTCGCTTGTGGTTGCGGGGCCATTGAGAATACCGCGATAGTAGCGGTCTTTGTCCAGTTCCTGGGTGGTTTTGGTGGATGAACTGCTGTTGGCGTTCATGTACTGGGCCAGCATCATGTAGTTATAGTAGTTGGAATAGCCGCCGTAGCCGCCATATCCGCCATAACCGTAACTGCCGTAGCCATACCCGTAGCCACCATAGCCATATCCGCCATAACCGCCGTACAGGCTGTTGTAATACTGCGCATACATAAGCTGTTGCAGATATTCGCTGTTGTAGCCTTCATTGGCCGTTTCCACGGTTTCCGTGTGAACGGTGAGGAACCAGATATCGTAGCGGGATAGCTTGGAGAGATCCTCCAGCCGGATGATTTCCTGGAAGTGGTGGGTGATGTCGGGACGGTAGGTGAGATTGGACCGGTCGATATCGCCCTGATTCTCCGAGCTTGCCGATGCGTCGCTGAGCCCGGCGAAGGTGATGGAGGTATCCGTCTGGATCATGCAGGTGGGGCTGATGATGGACGGGAACATGTCCAGCGCCTCGTAATCTTCTCCCTGCACTTCGAAGGGGAGATAGATGGTTGCGTGGTTGATGACCGCCTTGGCGGGATCTCCCTTTGTGCCGATGATGGCGAGAGCTTTTTCCCTGAGTTCACTTGCCAGAACCACCGGCTTGAGGCCGCCGCCACCCTCGATGTAGGCGTATTCGCTGGCATCGCCGGCCTTGGCGCGGGTCTCGTGGGAGGTGCGGTTGAAAGCGTACTGGTAGAACTTGGTGTTGTTGCTAAGGTATTCCGCCTCGTTGTAGAACGCGGGTTCTCCGGGGATGAACAGGAAGGTGGTGTCCTTCCGCACGCCGTTATATTCCGAGTTGATGGTGAGAAGGGCCACGTTGCTGTTGCGGTAATACTTGCCGGAGCTCACCATAAGGCATGACAGTTCGAACATGTTGATGCGGCCGCCGTTGCCTGCGGGAGCGTCCATGTCGATATAGATGCCGGGAAGGGCCGCCACATAATCCTCATAGGAGGAGATGATGTGCTCCGAGTTCTCCAGGGCCGCGATCTTGTCCAGATACTCCTGGGTGAAAGCCTCCGTGAACTCGAACGACAGGGAGTCTGTTCCGTTGAAGATGGGAACGCCGCGGGAGATGCGCGTGGTGCCGTGGGGAATGTCCTGGTTGGTGCCGCTTTCAAGGGAACTTGATGCGAGCGGCCGGGTGAGCGCATACACGTTCACGTTCTGGAGGATGAACCGCTGGGATTCATCCGCGCAGGAGACCGAGTCGCAGGCAAAGTGTACGTCGAACTTCACGGGCTTGGGGTTCTTGCCCAGATCCAGAGTGTCGTCCACCGGAATGAGGGTGAAGGCCGATGCGCGGGTTGTGAGGCCGAAAACATCGTCCCTGATTGCGCCGATGGTGATGCGGGTGTCCGAGAAGCCCGACAGATTGTCCGCCATCTTCATCTGGAGATTGTCCAGGGTGAATTCCGCGGTGTAGGTGTCGTACTGCAGGCTGCTGTCTACAAGGCCGGAGCCCATCCTGCCGTCAATCTTGACGCAGGAGACCAGAACCGCAGCCCCCAGGGCCGCCAATATAGCGATGATGCGTGATTTCATTACAGGAACAAATCGTAAAAGCCGTTGTACTCGTCTTTGTACGTGCCGTCTGCGAGGGATGCCGGATCGCATTCCAGGACGGGGACGTTGAGGCCGTGGCAATAATCGGCCAGGGAGGCGGATACGTCGGCCGCGCCCAGGATTATGCCGTCCGAGTACAGGGCGGCCATCTTTGCGAGGTCTTCTCCCGTGGCTTCGGGGGTGAGGGGAACGTCTTTGGGCTTGATGGGGCCGAAGCGCACCGTTTCCGCGAAATTGGGGCCGAGGGCCTCTGCGGGAGTGTCCCCGTACAGGGAGAGGACGATTTTGCTGCCGGAGAAGATGGGATCGTCTTTATAGGCCTTCTTCAGGTACAGGGGCAGCACGTGGGAGATCCAGCCCGAGCAGTGGATGATGTCCGGGGCCCAGCGGAGTTTCTTCACGGTTTCCAGGACGCCACGGGCGAAGAATATTGCCCTTTCGCCGTTGTCCGGGAAGAAGTTGCCTTCATCGTCCCGATATATGAGCTTGCGCTTGAAGAAATCTTCATTGTCGATGAAGTATACCTGGATGCGTGCCGCCGAGATGGATGCCACTTTGATGATGAGAGGATGATCCGCTTCGCCAACAATGATGTTGATGCCGGACAGGCGGATGACTTCGTGAAGCTGGTTCTTGCGTTCGTTTATGCAGCCATAGCGGGGCATGAACACGCGGATTTCGCGGCCCCGCTCCTGGATTCCCTGGGGAAGTTCGCGGCCGATGCGTGCGATGTCCGTTTCTGGGAGGTACGGAAACATTTCCGAGTTAACGAACAGGACTTTTTTCACTGATTCTCCCATAATACTCATACGTTTAGTTCACAAAGATACGAAAATTTTTTCGGATTTCGGTGCGGTTTCGCTATATTTGGGGCGAAATTAAGCGGTAGTATGGCCAAAGCGAACAACGAAATAATCAAAAAACGTATCGCGGGTTCGTGGGTTTCCACGGTTATCTCCATCTCGCTCCTGCTGCTCCTGGTGGGCGTGGGAGCTCTGCTGGTGGTGAACGCCCGCTCGGTGTCGAACTACTTCAAGGAGCACATGCAGGTGAGCGTCCTGTTGAAGGACGACGTGTCCGATGAGGCCGCGGCGGACTTCGAGAAAGTGGTGGCCGGGGTAACCGGTGTGAAATCCACCCGCCTCGTCACCCGCGAAGAAGGCATCGAGGAGATGGCCCAGATGCTGGGAAGGGACTTTCTGAGCGTGTTCCAGGAGGCTCCGGTGCCCGTTTCCATCGACATAACCCTCTATTCCGAGTTCGTATCGGCAAACAGCATCGCCCTGGTGGAACAGGAGCTCATGGCCTTCCCGGAGGTGGACGAGGTGGTGTACCAGACGTCCCTCGTGGACGCGCTTAACCAGAACCTCGGGAAGATTTCCGCGGCTCTGGGCGTTCTGATCGCCCTTCTGCTTTTCATCTCCGTGGTGCTCATGGCCGGCACCGTGCGCCTCACGGTGTTCTCGCGCCGATTCACCATCCACACCATGCAGCTTGTGGGCGCAACCCGCAGCTTCATCCGCCGGCCCTTCGTGTGGCAGGCGGCACTGCAGGGGCTTGTGGCGGCGCTCCTCGCCATCGGCATGCTCGTTGGGCTTCTTTTCGCCCTCCGCAGCTCCTTCTCCCAGTTGTTCGGCATCTTCACCCTTCAGGGCCTTGTAATCGTTATGGCCACCGTCCTTGTGACCGGCCTCCTTATCTGCACCCTCAGCACAACCATCGTGGTGAACCGCCTCGTGGGCTTCAACCGCGACCAATTATACTCATACTAATGAAAAAGACTACTCCCACCCCGCAGGACGACTCCCGCATGGCCATCTCCCGCAAGGGCCTCTGGCTCATGGTGGCCGGCCTGGTGGTTCTGGCAGCGGGCTTCATCCTGCTTAGTGGCGGCGGCTCCAAAGACCCCGCCGTGTTCAATTACGCAATGTTCGATTTCCGCCGCCTGGTGGCCGCCCCCGTGGTAATCGTGGCCGCGCTCGTGGTAGAACTAATCGGCATTATGGGTTGGTTTAAAGAGAAGAAGAAATGACTTGGTGGCAGGCTATAATCCTTGGGCTCGTACAGGGTCTCACGGAGTTTCTCCCGGTTTCCAGCTCCGGGCATCTGGTAATATTCAGCCGCCTTCTGGGCGTTAACGGCGAGGGCTTTCTGGATTTCACCGTAACGGTTCATCTGGCAACGGTGATCGCCACGATCGTGGTGTTCTGGAAAGTGATATGGGACCTTCTCAAAGGCTTTTTCAAGTTCAAGTGGAACGACGAAACAGACTATATCTGCAAGATCCTGGTGTCGCTCATCCCCGTGATGCTGGTTGGCTTCCTTCTCAAGGACTGGGTAGACGGCCTTTTCAGCGGCAGCCTCCATCAGGTTGGCTTCGCCCTGTGCTTCACCGCCGCCCTGCTCATCCTGTCGGATTACCTCGGCCGTTCTTCCAGTCAAGCGGAGCGCGCGGAGAGATCTCACCCTCGTAACGGCATCTCCTGGTGGCAGGCCTTCGTGGTGGGCATCGCCCAGGCCGTGGCGGTTGTGCCGGGCATCTCCCGCAGCGGAAGCACCATCGCAACCGGCCTTCTGTGCGGGGTGGAGCGCAAGGGCATGGCCCAGTTCTCCTTCCTCATGGTGCTCATACCCATCCTGGGAGAGCAGCTGCTGGATATCGCCAAGGGCCTGATGGTTAGCGGAGTAATCGGCGGCGGCGTGAGCCCCCTGGCCCTCGTTCTGGGCTTCGTGGCAGCTTTCGCCTCCGGCCTTTTCGCCTGCAAGGTGATGATCGCCATCGTGAAGAAGGCAAAACTCACATGGTTCGCCGCGTACTGCGTGGTGGTGGCCGCCCTCATCTTCTTCCTCAGCTAAATGTTCACCTATTTCGTATCCGACGTCCATCTGGGACTTGATGTGGCCGATCCCGCCGGCCGCGAAGAGCGCTTCGTGCGCTTCCTTCGGGAGATTCCCGTGATGCGCACCAGCGCCGTGTATCTTCTCGGCGACATCTGGGACTTCTGGTACGAATACCGCGACGTTGTGCCCAAGGGCTATGTGGAGGTGCTTTCTGCGCTCATCGGCCTGATGAAAGCCGGCGTGAAGGTGTACTTCTTCCAGGGCAACCACGACATCTGGACGTACAAGTATTTCGAAGAGCTTGGCATGATACGGCTCGAGCAGCCCTATGAGGTGGAAATCGACGGCAAACGCTTCTGCCTCGGCCACGGCGACGGCCTCGGCCCCGGCATGCACGGCTACAAGTTCATGCGTAAATGCTTCCACAGCCGCTTCCTTCAGGCGCTCTTCAGCAGCCTGCACCCCTGGCTGGCCTTCCGCCTCGGCAACGGCTGGTCGAAGAAATCGCGCCTTGGCAAGAGCATAAGTTACGAATTCAAAGGCACGTCGGAACCCCTCTACAAGTACTGCCTATCCTATCCCAATCCCGTAGACTACTTCATCTTCGGCCACTACCACTGCCACGCGGATATCCCCGTATCGGCCACCGGCGCCCTTGCAACGCCCACAACAGTAACAACCGAGCAAACCTCCACCGAAGGGGCCCCGCGCCTCCTTCTCCTGCGCGACTGGATACAGTGCTCCAACTGGATAGAATTCGACGGCACCTCCTGCCATTACACAGAAGAGCCCAGCCTATAACAACCGGCCGGGCACGGCGGCAAACTCTCTTGCACACAAAAAAAAAGAATCCGGACGCGAAGGACCGGATTCTTTGTGTGATGTTGAGGGAGAATTACTCGCCTACTTTTTCCTGTACTTTTGCGATTGCGTCGCCAACGGTTGCAATGCCACTGGTTTCCTCATCGGGAATCTTGATGCCGAACACCTTTTCGAATTCCATAAGGAGCTCTACGGTGTCCAGGGAATCTGCACCCAGGTCATTGGTGAAGCTCGCGGTTTCGGTAACCTCGGATTCTTCAACGCCAAGCTTGTCAACGATGATAGCTTTGACCTGCTTTACGATTTCTTCGTTAGTCATAATGATTAGGTTTTAAGTTTATATTACGTTTTCTTATATCCGATATTCGTGCAAAGATAAGCAATTTTTCTCTACTTCTCAACTTTTGGCTGCTTTTTAGCCAATTTGAGCCATATACGCACACCGTTCAGGGAGTTGATAAAGAAGAAGCAGTACTTCACCACCATCACGGGTGCATATCCGTTGGAACCTGCTGCGCCACAGCGGTTTACCCACAGCGCGATGGAGAATATGTTCACGAATACCCATATGAACCACGAATCCGAATAGCACAGCGAAAGCAGTATCTGCCCGGTTATGTTCAGCACCATCACAATGGCGTCCAGCAGGATCTTGTCGCGCTCCACGGCATCGGCCCCGCCCAGGCGCGCCACGTCGATATAATACAGTATCGCATACACGGCGGCGATACCGGCCACGATGCTCGCGCCCACGATAGCCCACTGCTTCCCGGTGAGCCTCAGAGCCTTTGGCGTCTCCTGCTTGCCTTCTTTGTTCTTCCCGGCGCCGTGCTTGCGCCACTGCCATATACCCACGAACTGCATCGGCAGGAAATAGCACAGGTGCAGGAGCGTTTGGCCGATGTTCCCCGCATCCCAGTTGGTGTATGCGCATATCGACACGTTCACAATCCCAAACAGGAAGTTCCATATGAGCCCGTTTGCGCTCATCACGCAGTTGAACACGCCCATCACCGCCCCCAGGGTAACCACCAGCATCTTCGCGATGTTCGCCCCCGGCTCCTGCATCTTGAAAATATTCACCACCAGCACAACACTGATCATCCCCACCAGGATGAACGCATTGAACCACTTGTTAAAAGTCTTTTCCTGTATCATAGCGTAAAATACAACTTTCTATCTATCAATTACTTATCAAAACACCCTGGGGCAAAAAAGCCCCAGGCACTTTTCATAATTTGTTATATATCAACAACTTCCAGTTTACACTTTCAAATACTCTTGTTTTCTTTTTTGCGACGTGACTAAAACTTTTTCTACCCCACAGGGGGGAGCGAAAAAGTTTTGTCCCGTCTGTTTTGGCTCACGCACTAGCCATCGCTCAAATAATCATGTATGCGGGTGGCGAGGGAGGCGCCGACGAGGGCGGAGAGCTCCTCGAGGGGGGCGCGGGCGATTTGGGCCACGGAGCCGTAGCTGAGGAGGAGGCGCTGCTCGGTTTTAGCGCCCACGCCGGGGATTTCGCGGAGGGCGCTCCGGATCGCCGCTTTGGAGCGGAGGTCGCGGTGGAAGGTGATGCCGAAGCGGTGGGCTTCGTCGCGGATTTGCTGGAGCACCTTAAGCGCACGCGAGTTGCGGTCGATAAACAGCGGATACGGATCCCCTACCCGCACAACTTCTTCGAGGCGTTTTGCCAGGCCCACAACCGTGAGTTTGTCCGTGAGCCCAAGCTCCGCCAATGCCTGCCATGCGGCATCCAGCTGGCCGCGGCCGCCGTCGATCACGATCAGATCCGGTAAATCAGAAGGCGCCTCCGCCAGCATCCGCGAGTAACGCCTGTTCACCACTTCTTTCATGGACGCAAAGTCGTTCGCGCCGATAACGGTCTTTATCTTGAACTTGCGGTAGTCTTTCTTGAAGGGCTCCGCCTCGCGGAACACAACGCAGGATGCCACAGGGTTGGTGCCCTGGATGTTGGAGTTGTCGAAGCACTCGATGTGCCGAGGGAGCCTGTCCAGGGACAACGCCTTCTGCAGTTCCTCCATCACCGAAAGCCGCCAGGCGTCCGGGTCCGTGTGCTCTTTCTGCTTGATCGAGTTGAAGTGGAACTCCTTGGCGTTCTTGCCGCTGAGCTCCAGCAGGGCCAGTTTGTCCCCGCGGACGGGCACACGGAAGGCAACCCCGTCTATTGTAACATCCGGCAGGAACGGCACGATCACCTCCGGTGCCAGGGCGCCGAACTTATCTTCAACCTCGCCGATGAACGTAGCCAGGAACGTGGAGGGTTCCTCTTCGATCTGGCTCTTGAAGCCAAGATTCAGGCTCTGCACGATCGCTCCCCCGCGGACGCGAAGGAAGTTTCCATACGCTTCGGAGCCATCCAGGACGATCGAGAACACATCGGCATCGATATCCTGGGCCGATGTCACCACGCTCTTGGCGTAGTGCTTCTGCACCGAGAGCATTTTCTCCTTGTAGAGCTGCGCCTGCTCGAAATCGAGCTGCGCGGCGGCATCGGCCATGAGATTGCGGTAATGCTTGATTACGTCGTTGCCGCGCCCGGAGAGGATGCGCACTATGTCGTCGATGTTCGAAGTATACTCCTCCTTGGATATTCCACCGACGCAGGGAGCCTTGCATCGGCCTATATGGAAATCCAGGCAGGGGCGGAATTTGTGCTGGAGAATAGCCTGGGAAGTGATGTTGAGCCGGCATGAACGAAGCGGGAACACAGAAGCGAAGAACTCCAGCATCCCGCGGGCGTGCAAGACGGAGCTGTAGGGGCCGAAATAGCGGTTCCCCTTGCCCTTTTCCATGTGGCGGGTGATGAACACGCGCGGGAAATCGTCGCCCGTGACGCATATCCAGGGATAGGTCTTGGAGTCCTTCAGGAGGATGTTGTATTTGGGCTTGTACTGCTTTATGAGATTGTTCTCCAGCAGCAGGGCATCGGCCTCCGAATCCACCACGGAGTACTGCGCATCGGCAATCTTCGAAACAAGGATGCGGGTTTTGGCGTTAAGGCGCTCCGGCGGCACGAAATACTGCGCCACCCTCTTGTGGAGGTCCTTCGCCTTGCCCACATATATGACATTACCCCCGGCGTCGTAGTATCTGTACACGCCGGGGTTATGGGGAAACAATGCGATTTTTTCCCTTACTGTCATTTGGCCGATGCCAACGCCTCGCTCACCGCTTTTTCAATATCATCCCCGCGAAGACCGCGTGCGATGATGGTTCCGTCCGGGCCGATGAGCATGATGTGCGGAATACCCTCGATACCGTAGATGTCCGTGGGAATCTTTTGGGCGTTGATAATCTGGTCCCACTTGATTCCGAGCTCCTTGGCCGCGGCCTTGGTGTCCGTGGGATTATCCCATACGGCAACACTTAACACATTGAAGTTCTTGCCTTTATGCTTCTTGTAAACGGCGGCGATATTGGGAAGTTCCGCCTTGCAGGGGCCGCACCAGCTTGCCCAGAAGTCCACAAGAACGAACTTGCCCTTACCCACGAAGTCCGAGAACTTCACCGTGGATTTATTGGGCTTTTCCGGATCCTGCACCACCGTGAAGTCGATGAACTTGGAGCCTGCGCCGGTTTTGCTCTTGGTGTCGTAGAGCTTGATGAGCTTCTGGATATAAGGGTCTTGGCGGAGCTCGTCCGAAAGGCTGCCAAGGGCTTCCACCATCTTGGCGTCATCGTCCGTCTGGATGGAGGAGATGGCAAGGAGGCCCACCACATTGTCCGTGTTCTGCGAAAGAACCTCGAAATAATGAGCGTTGTACTCCTCCACGGCCTTGTCCAGATACTCTTCCTGCTGGGCTTCGTCCAGGGATTCCATCTCCGCGTTGAACTTGTCCATGAATGCCTCGTCCCATTCGTTGAGAGCAATGACACGGGAAGTAATGCCTTCCGGATTGTCCGTTATGGCGATGCCGTTTTCAGTGTCGATGGTGATATTGCTGCCGTCCGATACGAAATGCACCGGATCCGCCTCCGTGAGCATGAATGCAAGCTGAGTTTTGTCCACGGGAAGCAGCACGTTCACTTTGCCGCGAACCACGGCCACGGTGGTGTCCCACTGCTCGCCGATGGAGAAGGTTACAGAATCCGGGGCTTCGCTGCCGAAATCACAGCTTACGCGGGTGAGGCCGCCGGGGTTTGCCTGGGTGCAGGCGACCATAGCGATTGCCGCGGCTGCAAGGATAATCTTGGTGAGTTTCATATTCATATAGTATAATCATACAAAAGTACTCAAGTTCTGCGTAAAAAACAAGGGCGAGCCTTTTCAGGTTCGCCCTTGCGATGATGCGTTACGCTACGCTTATTTGCGCTCGCCGCCACGACGGCCGCCACGGCCGCCACGGCCACCGCGTTCGCCACGGCCGCCTTCACGACGACCGGCGCCGGGTGCTGCAGCGCTGGATGCGAAGCCGGCGTTAGGAGAAAGATCCTGTTTGCCATACTTCTCACCGTTGCAGATCCACACCTTGATACCCATGGTACCCATCTGTGTGCGGGCTACTGCGAGTGCGTAGTCGATATCGGCACGGAAGGTGTGCAGGGGGGTACGACCCTCCTTGAACATCTCGCTGCGTGCGATTTCGGCGCCGCCTACGCGACCGCTGATCTGAACCTTGATGCCCTCTGCACCAACGCGCATTGCGGTGGCGATGGCCATCTTGATGGCGCGGCGATAGCTCACGCGGCCTTCAATCTGACGGGCGATGCTGTCTGCTACGATTGTAGCGTCTACCTCGGGGCGCTTCACCTCGAAGATGTTGATCTGAACATCCTTGGCAGTGACCTTCTTGAGTTCTTCCTTGAGTTTATCGACCTCCTGGCCGCCCTTGCCGATGATGACACCGGGACGTGCAGCGTGAATGGTGACGGTGATGAGCTTAAGGGTGCGCTCAATGATGATGCGGGAGAGGCTGGCCTTTGCAAGACGGCTTCCCAGATACTTGCGGATTTTGTAGTCCTCTGCGATCTTCTCTGCGTAGTTACCACCTACCCAGTTGGAGTCCCAACCACGGGTGATACCGATACGGTTGCTGATTGGATTGGTTTTCTGTCCCATTTTTTAATTCTCCACTGTTGCAGGTTTGACATCGAGTACGATGGTGACGTGGTTGGAACGCTTGCGGATGCGTCCGGCACGGCCCTGAGGGCAGGGGCGGATACGCTTCAGCGTGCGTCCTTCGTCTACCATGATAGTCTTAACATATACGTTACCGGCTTCCAGCTCGCGGCTCTGTTCGGTGTTCTTCGCCTCCCAGTTTGCGATGGCGCTGCGGAGGAGTTTCTCCAGACGCACGGAAGCTTCCTTCTTGGAATAGTGAAGGAGGTCCAGAGCGTGGTTTACTTCCTGTCCGCGCACGGTGTCGGCCACCAGGCGCATCTTCCTCGGGGAAGTGGGCACGTCGTTAAGCTTTGCTATAGCGGTCTGTTTCTTGGTCTCTTTCAGGCTCTCGGCCATAAGTCTTTTTCTCTTACCCATAATGCTTTTCCTTTAAACATTATTTCTTATTGTTGCCGGCGTGGCCTCTGAAAGTTCTCGTGGGAGCGAATTCGCCCAGCTTGTGACCAACCATGTTCTCCGTAACATATACCGGAATGAACTTGTTGCCGTTATGGACGGCGATGGTGTGGCCCACAAAGTCAGGGGAAATCATGCTGGCACGGGACCAAGTCTTGACAACCTCTTTCTTCTTGCTGCCTTCGTTCATAGCAAGAATTCTGTTCTCCAGGGCTTCCTGGATGTACGGTCCTTTTTTAAGTGAACGACTCATAATCTTGTGCAGTTTATTCCGTTATTTCTTACGTCTTTCAATGATGAACTTGTTGGAAGTGGCCTTCGGGTTGCGGGTCTTCTTACCCTTTGCAGGGAGACCCTTGCGGGAACGCGGGTGACCACCGGAGGCGCGGCCTTCACCACCACCCATCGGGTGATCATGAGGGTTCATGACAACACCGCGGTTGTGGGGACGGCGGCCAAGGTGACGGGTGCGTCCGGCCTTTCCGTAAGATTCAAGATTATGATCCGTGTTGGACACGATGCCCACGGTGGCGCGGCAGGTTACGGGAACCATGCGTGTTTCACCCGAAGGGAGGCGCAGGATTGCGTAGTTGCCTTCACGGGCTGCGAGCTGTGCATAGGTGCCGGCGGAACGGGCCATTGCAGCACCCTGGCCGGGACGGAGTTCAATTGCGTGAACGAGCGTACCCACGGGGATGTTTGCAAGGGGCAGGCAGTTGCCGAGATCCGGGGAGGCGGCGGGGCCGTTCTCCACAGTCTGGCCTACTGCAAGACCGTTAGGGGCGATGATGTAGCTCTTGCTGCCGTCCTGGTATTCGATGAGGGCGATGCGGGCGCTGCGGTTAGGATCGTATTCGATGGTGAGTACGGTTGCCTTTTCGCCGTCGCGGTTGCGGAGGAAGTCCACAATACGATACATCCTCTTGTGACCGCCGCCGCGGTAACGCACTGTCATCTGGCCGGTATTGTTGCGGCCGCCAGTGGACTTAAGGGGTTCGAGGAGCTTCTTATAGGGCTTCTTCGCGGTGATTTCCTCAAAAGAGCTGATGGCCTTGTTGCGCTGGCCGGGAGTCACCGGTTTGTACTTCTTGATTGCCATATTCTATTCCTCCTCTTAAATGTTAGCGTAGAAATCGATCTTCTCTTCACCTGCAAGAGTGACATAAGCCTTCTTGAAGTGATTGGTACGACCGCGCAGGAGACCACTCTTGGTGTAGCGCTGTTTGCGCTTGCCGTGATAGTTGAGGGTGTTCACGTCGAGGACGTTCACATTGTACATTTTCTCAACTGCGTCTTTTATCTGGAGCTTGTTGGCCTTGCTGTCCACGATGAAACCGTAGCGGTTCAGTTTTTCGCCCTGAGCCGTCATTTTCTCGGTTACGATTGGCTTAATTAAAATTCCCATTTGTCTGTCTCCTTTACTTTACCCTCTCTGCGAGAATGTCCTGGACGCCGTCTACCAGCACGAGGCTGTGTGCGTTCATGATTGCGTAGGTGTTGATTTCATCTACGGTGATAACCTTCACGTTTTCGAGGTTGCGGGATGAAAGATAGATGTTCCTGGAATTCTCCGGAAGAACCATGAGAACCTTGCGGTCGCCGGCCTTGATGGCTGCGAGGATGCCGAGGAGTTCCTTGGTCTTGGGAGCGTCCATTGCGAAGGGTTCAACCATCACGATGCCGTTCTCCTGAGCCTTATAAGAAAGCGCGGATACGCGGGCGAGGGACTTCACCTTCTTGTTGAGTTTGTTGCGGTAGTCGCGGGGCTTGGGGCCATGGATGTTGCCGCCACCCACGAAGATACCGGCCTTGAGGGAACCGTGACGTGCACCGCCGCCGCCTTTCTGACGGCCGAGCTTCTTGGTGGAATAGGCCACCTCGCTGCGGTCCTTGGTCTTGGATGTACCCTGGCGCTGGTTTGCAAGATACTGCAGAACGTCCAGATATATGGCGTGGTCGTTAGGGGTTACACCGAATACTTTCTCGTCCAGAACGACTGATTTTCCGGATTCGGTACCGTCGATTTTGTATACCTTCAATTCCATTTTTTAGTCCTCCAGAATTAAGTATGAACCCTTGGCTCCGGGAACGGAACCTTTAACCACGAGGAGATTGTTCTCTGCGTCTACTTTGAGAACCTCAAGGTTGAAGACTTTGACGCGCTCGTTGCCCATGTGTCCTGCCATGCGCATTCCGGGGAATACGCGTGAAGGCCATGAGGAAGCACCCATGGAACCGGGGTGACGGAGACGGTTGTGCTGACCATGGGTCACGCCGCCTACACCTGCGAATCCGTGGCGCTTTACTACGCCCTGGAAGCCTTTACCTTTGGATGTACCGACCACGTCGATGTACTTCACATCGGTGAAAACGTCTGCTACGGTGACAACGTCGCCGAGCTTAAGCTCACCCTGGAAGTCTGCGGGGAACTCCACAAGTTTCTTCTTGGGGGTTACTCCTGCCTTTTCGAAATGGCCTTTAAGAGCCTTGCTGGTGTGTTTCTCTTTCATTTCGTCATAGGCAAGCTGCACGGCGGCATAGCCGTCTTTTTCAACTGTGCGAACCTGCGTGACAACACACGGACCAGCCTCGATGACGGTGCATGGCACATTCTTGCCATCAGCACCGAAGACGGAAATCATTCCGACTTTTTTTCCAATTAAACCAGGCATTGGTGTTCGTTAATTAATTGTTTATAAATACTTTAACCACTAAAAAATGCGGCTCGCGCACTTTTTGCGGGCCGCAAATATAGGAATAATATTTTGATTTACCAAAAGTTATGAACAGTTTTTCAACTGCTTTTAACGCACCCAGGCCTTTAGTTCTTTCCATGGAACTTCCACCGAAATGATGCCGAAAGCATACGGGGCGATCTCATAGGGCTGGAAGGTCCACTGCACTCCCTTGGGGCCGGGGAGGTACACTCCGTTCACCCATGCGCCGGTTGGCTCGGCGAAGCCCTGCTCAAGCTCGTCCACGTCGAACCCATCGGCCTTCAGCTGGGGAATGTAGTCGCTCAGGAGATGCTGGCGGATGAGGGCGGAAACGGGCTCCTCGTAGCCTTCCTTGAAGAATTCCTGCTCCTCCACGAGTTCGCCGGTTTTCTTGCTGAACACGAAGTATACGCAGCCTGATTGGCCGTGGGCACCGCCGCGATACTCGTAGAACACGTTTTCGTAGCGGTGGTAGCTGCCCCAGTCCGGGAGGAAATGGCCGTCGGTCTCGAAGCCCCAGGACATTATGCGCTGGTCGGAAGTATCGGCCACGCTGGGGAGATATTCGGCCAGGTATTCGTCCACGAGGGCATTGCGGTAGTAAACGGCGATGGAGTCCACGCAGTCGTCGGTTTCCCAGCCGTAGCCGAACAGGAAATCGGTGATTCCGCGGCGGATGAGATCGGAAACATTATCCTTGCCGATGGGATATTCGGCCGATATGTTCACGCTCAGGGAGTCCTGGGCGCGCAGTTCGGACAGGGGAAGCACGAAATCGTCGGTATAGGTGGCGATTTTCAGATTTGTCTGGCAGGAGGCAAGGATAAGGGCCGATACCGCCAGGGGTGCGATGAGTCTTTTCATGGGATCAGTCGTTGTTCATTTCGGAAATGTCGGTCGGACGGGGCGAATCGTCGCCCATCAGGTAGCGGGCGTAATAATCGGCCATTTTCCAGAAGAAATACTCGTTCATGTTGCCGAAGCCGTGCCTCTGGCCAGGGAGAATGAGCATGTCGAAGCGCTTGCCGGCCTTGATGAGGGCGTCAACCACGCGGATTGTGTTGGCAGGATGCACGTTATTGTCGATGTCGCCGTGCACCAGCAGGAGGTGGCCCTTCAGGCGGGATGCGATTTCCGGATTAGTGTCGATCTTGTAGTAGAAGGTGGTGTCCGTCTGGGTGAGCATTTCGGTGATGCCGTGATGCTGCTCGCTCCACCAGCGGTTGTAGATGCTGTTGTCGTGGTTGCCGGCGCAGGAAACCGCCACCTTGAAGAAATCCGGATACTTGAGCATTGCCGCGGTGGACATGAAGCCGCCGCCGGAATGGCCGTGGATGCCAACCCTGTCGATGTCGATCCAGGGATACCGCGCGGCCAGCTGCTGGATGGCGTATTTCTGGTCTTCCAGGCCATAGTCGCGGAGGTTGCCATAGCCGTAGTTGTGGTACCACTTGGAGCGGTTGGGGTGGCCGCCGCGGTTGCCAACGGTGATAACTATCATGCCGATCTGGGCTAGGCGGTCCGTGCGAAGGAAGCCCGCGCTCCAGGAGATGTTGTTGGCCTCCACCTGCGGGCCGGGATACACGTAGTCCGCAATGGCGTACACCTTGGTAGAATCGAAGTCGAAGGGCTTGTAAATGGCCCCGTAGAGGTCTGTAATGCCGTCCGCCGCCTTAACGGTGAAGCGCTCCGGGAACTTGTAGCCGGCGGCGAAGAGTTCGCTGAAATCCGCCTCCTCCAGGTCCATGCGGCCGCCGTTGGCGTCATAAAGGGCCACGGCGGGCTTTGCGTCCACGCGGGAGTAGTTGGCAACAAAATAGCGCGCGTCGTCAGAGGCTTCCGAGAGCACGTCCATGTCGTCCATGTCCAGCTGGCGCATGGGGCCGCCGCTCAGCGGAACCCTATACGTGTGCATCTGGTAGGGGTTTTCATCGGCCTTCACCCCGCAGGCGCTCACAAGGAAATAGGTGGTGCCAACCCCGATGACGTCCTCCACGTGGAAGGCGCCCTTGGTGAGGTTGCCCTTGAGGGTGCCGTCCGGGCCGTAGCGATAGATGTTGGCCCAGCCGTTGCGCTCGCTCCACCACAGGAAGTCTCCTCCCGGCAGGAATTCGGGCCTGCGGTTCTCCACGTATGTGTTCATGCGCTCGGACACCACGGTGCGTGTGCTGTCCGCTCCCACATCCACGCGGCACAGATCCAGGCGTTTGAGGTCGCGGCTGCGGCGAAGGAGCCAGAAGCCGTTTTCGTCGCCCATCCAGCGCATGCTCAAGAAGTCCGTGTAAGTATCGGCCGCGGTCCATCCCGCATTCAGAATCTCCGCATCCTGGTATTTGAAGGCGTTCATCTCGACTTCCTTGATGCCGCCCTCCATGTCCATGACGTAAAGAATTCCCCGAGGTCCGGGTTCGCCCGGCATCTGGTAGTGGTAGGTCTCGAGGGTGGGACGGGGACGGGACAGGGAATTGATAACCCAGAACTTCTGTATCATGGACATATCCCAGCGGATGAATGCCACGTGCTTACCGTCCGGGGCCCAATATGCGGCAGGGAAATGCCTTGCGGTAGTATCCGTTTCGTTGTCGCCGGTGTAATTGCTTCCGTTGTAGGAGAACTCCGCCGTCCCGTCAAAGGTAAGCCTCTTTTCCACGATGAGGGAATCTTCCGGGTCGATGGAGAAAAGCCGCATCGAGGTGCTGTCCATCATGTACAGATCGTGGTTCTTCACGTATATGCCCAGGCTTCCGTCCGGGGAGACGTTCGCGAAATCCGGGTACAACTCCTCCTCTTCTTCCGTATCCCAGGTGAGCTCTTTCGTGTCGATGTCGTACTTGAAGCGGTACGTAATATACTCCTTGGTCTCGAAGCCCGCGGTGTCCCTCTTGTGCGTCTTGGACTCGATCTCGAACTGGAAATACTTGTCTTCCTTGAGTTCCAGGTCCAGGGGAAGGTGTTTTGCATCGTACGGATCATGGGTGACCTCGGTGATCTGCATAGCAAGGTCGTCCATGTCGAACACCTCGCGCTTCGTGCGCGTTGCAGGGTCCACTATATAATACTTGGTACCACGGGATGTTTCCCATTTGTACCAGAAACGGTCGCTCCCGGCAAACCAGTTGGGGCTTATGCGCGTGGAATGCACCATCGCCCTCGTGTGCTTGATTGAAAATCTCGCAGCCTGCGCGTAATTCGCTCTCGTAACTCTTTCCTGTGCCATGGCGCTCACGCTCACGGCCAGCAGTAACAATATAATTATCCTTCTCATAGTCTTTTATTTCTGAATTGCGAAGATAGGCATATTTCCCCACAATCGCAAAACCACCGATCCCTGGCAAAACCGGCCCTGGCGCCTAACCCGTTGACACTCAACGACTTCCTTGTTTTGGGGTGCAAAATTTTTTGCACCCCTTAACACACAACCCGCTATGCCACAGCTACTTACCCGCCAGGTAGCGCATCCACACACCTGCCTTCCCGTTTATGTGTACCCACATTACTCTATGCGAAATACACAAAAGAGACGTTTCGTGTGTCTCGCGAACACTTTTTGCCAGTGGCTGCCCCAAAAACTGCTACAAAACACACGAAATACCCTTTTCATGCGTTTCACTATTTGGGGCTTGGGCGTTCCGCCCGGCAAAAGAGTCGCTGATAAGTGTATGCCGCCCCATTCGCTCCGAGCGTGTGATGAGCGTCCGGAATATATGCGATAAGGTTTTTGCGTGGCCGGAGGCCCATCTATGAACTTGCACTTTTTCGCGTTTTGAAGTTCGTTACGCCGGACTTCAAAATGAGGAAAAGTGTAAGTAGGCAAGCCGCTCCGCGGCGCGGCAGGTGCGCCGACCCGTGCGCTTCAACCATGGCAAAACACACAACTACCCACGCACCGCGAATACTCATCCAGGAAAAGGTCGCAAATCCGGGATGAACCGTGCAAATTGCCCATCTCATCCAGGAAAAGCCCCCAAATCCTGGATGAACTAATTATATTTGCCGTCTCATCCAGAAAAACGGTCTTAATCCTGGATGAGATTGCAGCCCTAGTCTCTCATCATGATGATGGGGATGCGGAGGCCGGCGGAGATGTTGGCGCAGCGCATTTTTCTGGAGAGGTGGTTGTTGGAGCAGTAATCCTTGTTGAAAGGGGCACCGAAGAAGTCCTGGCTGAAGCGGCCGAAGATGGCAACGCGGTCTCCTATCGGCCAGAAGCTAAAGCTGTAGCCGGCCTCAAGGGAGTAGCTCATCGTGAGGCCCAGGGCGTCCAGGTTCTCACTCTTAATCAAAGTTTTGGTGCCATCGGCCTCCAGACGCCGAACCAGAATGTTGCCGCCGAAGTCCAGGCCGGCGCCAAGATAGGGCCCCTGGCCGAAGGGATACCAGTCGAAGTAAAGGAGGCCCAGTTCCACGGCGTGGATTTCATGCGAGGGAGGTGCTGTGGGATTATCGTCTGTTGGGACGCCCGTGAAACTCTTGTTCCGGTATCCCACCATAAGCCTCATGTTCACGTTTTGCATGAGGGGAAGGTCCATGCCCACATTGAAGTACGGATGCCAGCTGCCTTCGGCCCTGTTGTTAAAGCCGGTGATCGTGGAAAGCGACATTCCTCCTTCAAAGGTGAGGAAATTCATGGGGCGGCGGTAATAAATAACGGTCTGTGCGCCGGCAGGCACGAGGAAAAGCAGCAGGGCTGCGATTGCAAACAGTCTTTTCATAATAACAGCCCTCCCTATTTCTTCTTGTTGGTCATGATCATCTTCAGATTACCATTCAGGTCGAACACCTGATAACGGTCTCCCACCTCCGCCACGATGCCTTCGCGGGTAAGACGGACGTCTTCGAATTCATCGGCAATAAGGCGCTCGTTGCCGCGCCAGATAGTCCAGAGGGTGCGTTTTCCGGCCTTGCGGGACAGGGCGTAGATGAGCCTCTGGTCATTGCCCTGATAGAGAATCTGATAGTCGTTGTACCGGAAGGGCTGCACGCGGTGCACCCTATCGCCGGATGCGTCCAGCACGCCCACCTTCTTGCCTTTTACGGCTATCACGGATTCAAGGTCGTAGATCATGAGGTCCTTGTAAACGGGGCCCACCTTCCACCAGCGGGTGCTGTTGTCGAACATGCCAACGCGCCCGTGAGGGCCGTTACGCCCCACGACGAAGTTGCCGTTCTGGTCCCCGGGGCGGATGCCGGAATACTGCGTCATGGAACCGGCCGCATAGACATCCATTCCGCGGTCGAAACCGGCCACGAGAGCCTCTCCAAGGGCATAACCCATGGAGCTCACTGCCTGCGACAAGGCCGGATCGATAGTATAAGATGAGCCGGACGAAGTGTACCCGCCGCCACCGCTGGAGCTGCCGTTTACATAAGGGCAGTCAGCGCGATGCGTCTCGTGCTTTTCATAGTCTATCCACCCGCAATGGTTGCAGTATTCAGCAACTATGACGGGGTCGCTCACCGGCGGCACCACCTGAGAGAAGGCCGCCGCCGAAACGAATAGGCAAACTAGTAGTAAAATGCTCTTTTTCATGTTGATTCCCCTTTTTTGCAAAAATAAGTCTATTTTGCGAAGAATCAAACACTTCGGAGCAAAAGAGTTATGCGAGTTTAACCGCGGTACCGGAGGCGGTTACCATGAGCATGCCGTTGCCCTGACCGAGGACTTCGTAGTCGATGTCGATGCCAACGACTGCATCGGCCCCCATCTGGGCGGCGCGCTGGGAAAGTTCGTTCAGGGCGTTCTCCCGGGCGGAAACAAGCTCTTTCTCGTAGGTGTTGCTGCGGCCACCGATGATGTCGCGGATGCTGGAGGCGAAATCCTTGAGGAAGTTTACACCGGAGATCACTTCTCCGAAAACGATGCCTTTGTAATCGGCAATTGTGCGTCCTTCTACGGACGGGGTGGTTGTGAGAATCATAGTTGAATCAGATTTTTCGTAAAGATAGCAAAATTGTGCTATTTTTGTATCATGCAGCAGAACGATTTCATTCCACTCACCGGGGACGAGTCCCTGGAAGCCCTTATGCTGGGCCAGATTAAAGCGGGTTTCCCCTCTCCTGCGGAAGAGGTGAGGGAGAAACTGGATCTTGTGAAACTCCTCGTGCGCCACAGCGCCTCAACTTTCTTTTTCCAGGTGGATGGCGTGTCGATGGTTGATGCCGGCATGGACGAGGGTGACATCCTTATCGTGGACCGGGCCGTAGACCCGTACAACGGATGCAAGGCAGTGTGCTTCGTAGACGGGGAATACACCGTGAAAAAGGTTGAAATCCAGGCCGATGGCGTCCGCCTCCTCCCGGCGAACGAAAACTGCGGCAAGTATAAGCCGATAGAAATCCACGACGGCAACCGCTTCATGGTCTGGGGCGTGGTAACCTGGATAATCAAGAAAGCATAGAGGATGTACGCCCTTGCCGATTGCAACAATTTCTTCGTCTCGTGCGAAAGGGTTTTCCGTCCGGACCTGAACGGGAAGCCGGTGATCGTGCTGTCGAACAACGACGGCTGCGCAGTGTCCCGCAGCAACGAGGCGAAAGCGCTCGGCATCAAGATGGGCGACCCCTTTTTTAAGATCAGGCCGATAGTGGAGCGCAACGGCGTGGCAGTTTTCTCCTCCAACTTCCCGCTGTACGGCGACATGTCCCGACGCGTACAGGAAGTTTTGGCGGAGTTCGCCCCCGCCGTGGAAGTGTACTCCATCGACGAGGCATTTCTGGACCTGAGCGGCGTGGAAGTGGATTTCGACGCCTACGCCAAGAAGATATCGGCCGAATGCTGGCGGCGCACCTCCATCCCCGTCTCGGTTGGCATCGCCCCCAGCAAAACCCTCGCGAAAATTGCCTCCAAACTGTGCAAAAAGTACCCGGCCCTTCACGGAGGATGCTATATGTACAAGAAGGCCGATGTGGAAAAGGTTCTGCGCGGCTTCCCCGTGGAAGACGTATGGGGCATAGGGCGGCGGAGCGTTAAGAAACTCGTGTCGATGGGCATCCGTACGGCCTGGGACTACACCCAGCTGAGCCCCCTGCAGGTGCAGAAGATGTTCCATCTGCCAGGCTATCGCACCTGGCGCGAACTGCACGGGGATACGTGCATCGGCTTTGAAGACGTGATTGAGCCGAAACAGAGCATATGCGTGTCACGGAGCTTTGCGCACGAGATATCGGCACTTGCCGATTTGTCGCAGCAGGTGGCTAACTTTGCGTATTCCGCAGCGGAAAAACTGCGCCGCCAGAAGTCCGTGTGCCAGGAAATCGCCGTTTTCGCCTTTACGAACCGCTTCCGCGACGATGCGCCCCAAACCTTCGGGAGCCATCTCACGGTGCTGCCGCAGCCATCGGACGACTATCGCGCCATCATCGGCGCGGCCCTGAACGCCTGCCAGAGCATGTGGCGCGGCGGTTACGCATACAAGAAAGCGGGGGTTTGGCTCAGCCGCATCGGCCAGGCATCGGACCAGGTGGCGTCGCTCTTCGAGGATCAGGACGCCCTCGAGCGCTCGGAGCGCCTCTCCCGCGCCCTGGACGACATCTCATCGGCCTATGGCCGCGGCACGGTGCGCTTCGGCAATCAGGGCGACGGCCGCATCCGCTCCTGGAGCGAGCGCCAATCCCCCCACTACACCACCCTCTGGAGCGATATCCCCAAAGTGCGGTAATTGCCCGTGGCTTACGCCAGGCCGGGTTCGCAGGGTTTGCCGATGGCGCGGCGATGGGCGAAATAGAGTTCCTCTGTTGCGAGGGCCATTTTGGTAACGGAGAAGGCCGGGCCGTCGGGCTCTGGATAGGTGTACCAGGTGTCTTCCAGGGTGTTCAGGTCTACGCAGTCGCCATACTTGCCAAGATACTCATACTCGATGTGAACGGAATATAGTGACGGGACGGGAAGTTCCATGTCGAAGGGGTCTCCGTCTACGTCGGTGCCGTGGACGTGGAAGCCGGTCATGTCGTGGCGGAGGGTGCCGTTACCGAGGCGGATGAACTTTTTGGCGTTGGGAAGCGTATCCACATGCACCGGGAGCTCGCCGGAGTCGTACTTCCCGGCCTCAACTTCCGCACGCACGTTTTCGCGTTCCCACTCGTACCAGTTGGGGATGTGGGTGAATTCGGTTTCCCCTTCCAGGGCCTGCAGCTCGCCAAGGCGCGTCATCCTCCAGCGCTTGCCGCAGTGCTTGCAGAAGATTTCCTCGCCCTTGGAGTCCATTTCGTATTCGGTGCCGCAGTTGGGGCACTGGTACAGCACTTTGTGCAGGCCTTCCGCGCGCTTTTTATACGTTACCTTCGTGCCCGATTTCGCCTGCCAGTCGAAATCGTCGTACTGGAAAGCTTTCACAAGAGCCTTGTTAATCTGCTCCGGTGTGCTCTTCTCCACGCCCTTCTGAGTGAACTGCAGGGTAAAATCGGCCTCCGTGCGGATGCCGCGGTCGTGCAGATTCCAGAAAGGAGAATTCACATGATGGCCGTGGCAGATGAGCGTTGCCACCGGTACGTTAAGCATCTTGCAGAGCTTGCCCAGCGACGAAGGCAGCACCGCCGTGGTGCCGCAGAGGGAATACCGCGCCTCCGGATAAACCACCGCGATGTCGCCGTTCTCGATAACCCGCTTGAGCTGCCTCACCAGCACCAGGTCGCTCGTGAACTTGCGCTTGCAGATGCAACCCACGTTGCGAAGCAGCCCTTCCCGGCCGATGAAACCGTCTATCGCCACCACGTAATTCGCGCTGTGCGGGAAAATCACCTGCGTTGCCACCTTGAAGTCCATGAAGGCGTTGTGGTTACAAAGAAGCAAATACGGCGGCTTCAGTTCATTCGTTCCGTGACGCCTGATGTACGGACGATGGATTAGCATGTCCGGGGCGCTTAATAGCTTGGTGATGGGCTTCAGGTACCACTTTGTACGCACGGGTTCCTTAGCCATGTCGAATCTCTCGAACGGTTTTTTCATAGGTCAGGTTTAGTAATCGGCTCCAAAAATAATAAAAAAAGAGCGACCCGCAATGCGAGCCGCCCTAAAACTTTGTAAATGGAACGATTAAAGCTGTCCTGCTTCTGCCGCCTCGATCATGGCCTTACCTGCGGAAATGAAGATTTCCACGCGGCGGTTCTGCGCCTGGCCTTCCGGAGTATCGTTGCTGGCGATGGGCTCGTTGAAGGAGTGGCCTTCGTAGACGATACGATCCTTGGCGATGCCGTGCTTGATGAGATAATCAGCAACCGCCTTTGCCCTCTTGAGGGAGAGTTTCTCGTTCACGGAAGCGGAGCCGGTGTTGTCCGTGTGGCCGTAGATGGTGATGTCCGTGTCCGGCAGGTCTGCCATCTGGGCGGCGAACTGCTTGAGTTCCGCCTTGGCATCGCTGTTCAGTTCCGCTTTGTTCACGGCGAACAGAATTCCGCTGGAGAAGGTGACCTTAATGGCGGTGAGACCGTTCTTGTCTGTAATGGTTTCAACCTTTGCGTCTTCGAGGGCGGCGAGTTCATCCGCCTTCTTGTCCATTGCATTGCCGATGGCTGCGCCTGCGCCGCCGCCGACTGCCGTTCCAAGTGCTGCGCCGATAGCTGCACCCTGTGCGTCGCCGGTGATGAGATAGCCAATCACTGCGCCTGCTGCCATGCCTGCGCCAGAGCCGATGAGGCCGCCTTTCGCTGTTTTGGAAGTGTTACCGCAACTGGTGAGAAGCATTACACCACAAAGTAAGATTGCTGCAAATTTTTTCATAATTGTTTGTTATTAAATAGTGTTTCGTGTTTTCGTCGTGCTAAAGTACGCAAAAAAAACGTTTCCTCCAATTTTTTGCAACATTATCCTCGTAAAATGCATCTAAACTATCGTTAATAATAATAAGTATATGAAGAAACTGTTATATCTGGGCATTGCCGTTCTGGCGCTCGCAGGATGCGACAAAGAGTTTTATTATATTGATGCCGATGGAAAATTCGGCGAGGGAGAGGCCTATACGGCAGACGGCGGCATAAGCAACCCCGGCGGCGGCCAGGGTGGCGGCGGGGAGGCAGGAGTCCTCACGGCCGCGGAGTGGAACGACCTTGACAACTGGAATTTCTGGGGCGGGCTCATGAACGGCCAGGACTACACGGAAATGAACACCTATTGGGGCCTCAACACATCGGGAAGAATCGCCTGCAAGGTGGTTGACGCCGCAGGTGCGCCCGTTGTGGGAGCGAAGCTGGAGTTGAAATCGGCCGATGGTGCCGTGGTGTGGACCTCCTTCTCGGACAACGAGGGCAAGGCCAATCTCTGGGCCGGAGCCTTCGGGAAAGAAAACCAGAAGGACGTATCGGCCTACACAGTGAGCGTAGACGGTGTCCTCCAGGACGGAGCACCCAAGCTTACCAGCTGGAGCGCTTCTGTCATCGACGAGAATGTATACACGCTGGCATCGGCCCCCGAAACCGGGAATGTCGTTGACATTGCTTTCGTCGTGGATGCAACCGGGTCGATGGGCGATGAGATCGACTTCCTGAAGAAGGATCTCGAGAGCATTCTCACCCAGGTGGGCCAGAAGCAGACCTCCCGCAGCATACTCACCGGCACGGTGTTTTATCGCGACACGGACGATGACTATCTCACCATAACATCGCCCTTCACTTCCGAAATTTCCTCCACCGTGGCTTTCGTCAAGCAGCAGGAAGCCGGCGGCGGCGGAGACTGGCCGGAAGCCGTCCACACCGCCCTGGAAGTCACTCTCAAGGAACTCCAGTGGAGCAGCAATGCGTATTCCAAGCTGGCGTTCATGATTCTTGACGCTCCGGCGCACCAGGACCACCAGGGCGTGATCGAGAGCCTGCAAAGGTCCATGTCCAAGTTCAGCGCTAATGGCATAAAGATTATACCCGTGTTCTGCAGCTCCCACAGCAAGGACTGCGAGTTCATGTGCAGGCAGTTCGCCGTCCTCACCGGCGGCACCTATGTTTTCCTCACGGACGACAGCGGCGTGGGCAATGGGCACGTTGTGGCATCCGTAGGCGATTATCAGGTGGAAAAGCTCAATGAGCTCATCATCCGCCTCATCGACAAGTACATTTCATAAAATCTTCGTACCTTTGCCGAAAATTTGTTTGTGATGAAGAAACTTTTGCTCGTTTTCGCGGCCCTCGCAGCCATGGCCGCCTGTACGCCAAGCCTTCCGTACGTGACCTTATCGGCCCCCGAATCATTCAATTCGGAGAATGTGGCTTTCTTAACCATTTCGTTTTCCGGCGCGGCTGAAACGGAGGTTCAGGTTTTGCTCTCCGGCACTCCGGCGGACAAACTGACATTCGAGAATAAGATCACCATCCCTGCCGGCAGCAGAGGAGAAAGGGTGATGGTTACCGTGGACCCCGTGGGCATTGAAGAGGGCGCGGTTATCACCATCGGCATACAGGATGTAATCGGCGCGAATGTCGGCAATCCCGGCATCGTTTCGCTCACGCTGCAGACTTATGGCGGCGGTGTGAACAGTGGCGATAGTGGCGGAAATGGCGGAGATAGCGGCGGAAATGGCGGAAACGACGGCAATGTCACGCTCGTTTCCACCTGGAGCGCAGCCCTTAACGGCGATCCATATACAGAAGAAGGCGAAGATTGGGTAGATCTCACCATGAGCACCTCCGGCATCAAATACTATGGCGTGGAAGCCCTGTTCGCAGGCGAACTGGAAGAGTATTACAAGGATGTCGCCGGCCTCATCGCGAGCTGGGACGAGTATATTGCCGATTATCTGACTAACGGCTATACGGTCACTGACGTCCTCTTTGTCGATGGCGAATACACCTATATTGATTACCCTGGCGCCGGTGCAGCCCAGATCTATATCGTGGAGTTTGATGCCACCGGCAAGACCACGGGCCGATATGGCGTCTCAAGCGTTGTCTTCCCCGAGTATGAAGGCGGCGGAGGTGGCGGCAGCGACATCACCGCAACTCTGGTATCAAGCTGGAAGGCCGAAATGGACGGAGACCCCTACACCGACGAATACGGCGACTGGATCGACCTTAAGATGACCACCACCGGCATCAAGTATTATGCGGTGGGGGGCATTACGGACGATGTTTTTGACGCTTATTACGACGGCATCGAAGATTTGATCCAGGATTATGACGCCTACATCGCCGGCGAATTGGAGGATGGCTACACGGTCTCCCAGCTCCTCTTCGCTGACGGCGAGTATACCTACATCGAGTATCCCGGTGAGGGGGCAGGCAAGATTTACATCATCGAGTTCGACGCTTCCGGCAAGGCCACAGGCCGATATGGCGCAACCGCTGCAACCTTCCCCGAGTTTGAAGGCGGCGGTAGCGGCGGCGGTGGAGAACTGGAATGGGAAAAGACTACTGTCGGAGTGCCCGCAGCATTCACGAAGAATACCAGCCTTGGCGTAGAGTATCAGGGCCGATATACCGATGGCGACGACACCGGGGATCTCTTCTCTGCTACCGGCACCGGCGAGTCCATGTGGGCAATCGACGTATTCGCCCCGAATGCCTTCGACGGCGACGTCCACGCCTATGCGGCCGATTTGGCGGCATACATAGAACAGAGCCTTGCCGATCTCGTGGAAGAATACGGCGCAGATATGGTCTCCTACATCTATGAAGATCTTGCAGACTTCCTTGCCTATGAAGTCCTTGGCACCTATGAAGGCGAATCCTTCTTGTTCGACACCTACGAAAACGGCACCTACGACGCCCTCGTCCTCACCTTCACCGCCGACGGCGACTTCACCGGAGAGTACAACCTCGTAAAGGTGACCGTGGACGGCCACGAGTACGTGGAACCCGCCGGCGCGCCCGCACACATCACCCGCGCCAGCCGGCATAACTTCTCCATCGGCAAAGGCCTCGAAAACCTTGTCCGGGCCCGCTCACTTCACGCCGCCCACACCAAGGTCGCGGCCCGTCGCCTTGCTCCCGGACACACTGTCATTTCGAGCGTAGCCGAGAAATCTGCAAAAAAATCAAATAAAATTTGCAGATTAAAATAATAGTTGTACCTTTGCAGTCCCGATTCACCAAAACGGGTGCGGAATTTTTGTGCAAGCCGAGTGAAGAAAACTTGTTTTATTCCGAGGCGCAGCCAAAAATGCCGACTTTTCGAAGAAAAGGCGGAAATAGCTCAGTTGGTAGAGCACGACCTTGCCAAGGTCGGGGTCGCGAGTTCGAGTCTCGTTTTCCGCTCCAGAACGGCAGCCGAAAGGTTGCCGTTTGTCGTATCTAGGTAATGATGCAAAAAACAGTTGGTGACGGTCGCCGCGAGGAGGGCCGTTTCCTGTAGCCCCCCGCAGCGGCGCAAGTCACCTCTTTTTCCCTTTTTCCGCATTGAAGTTCAAGTACCATTTAACAAAGTTTTTATGATGTTCCAAAGATAGTCCCCGGTGTATTCTCATATGATCTTTGATGTGGCCGAAGAAAGACTCGAGGCCATTTGTTGTCTTAGGGACATCAGGGTGATCAATGAATTGGAACATATCAGGAAGAGCATGCCAAATGTGGAAATATGCCTTCCGGATAGTGTCATGGGTATATGATTTTTCGCCTGTGGTCGGAGACACTGTCTTCTCCATCAAAAACTCAGAATACTCGTCATACCATTCGCTCAAACATCGTTTCCAATAGCGTTCATCATTATGTGTTTTTATCCTGCTTATCTTGCATACTAATCTACGCAACTCAATACCGGCCGCACTCTTTGGGTGTTGGGTAATCCAGTTTAAACATTCACGCTCAATGTGAGCTAAACACCTTTGTCTTATTGCGTTAGGAAAAACGTACTTGACCGCCTTTATGATGTCTGTGCCGCCATCTGAGGTAACACTTACCACTCTTATCTTCATACGCCGAAGGGCCTTTAGGTCGGCAATAATCTCCATCTCCCTTTCGTCATCAGTTAGTCGATAAAACAACGTTGCTTTTATATTATCCGCTCGATATACGACCAAACACACCTTGTTAGGAAACCATGTCCCATCTATCAAAAGATTGACTTTTTCATACTTCCGGATCTTCCAGGATGGAGCTTCTTCAAGATATTCATAGAACCATGTCTTAAGTTGGCGAATACTATATCCGCTCATACCTGAGATCTGTTCTATGGTCTGTTTTCCTTCAATCCACCAACGGAACCAGATAAACCTGTTTTGCTGACTGACATCTTTTCTTCGGGCAGTAAAAAGACTCCCGCAGTTCTTACATTTATAGCGTTGATGACCGCATTGCTTACCCCACCTAATTGTGTCTAAAAAGCCACAATATGGACATCTTTCTCGCCTTGTTTTTGCCATAAAAAAAGTAGTTTGATGAAACGCGTTTCATCAAACTACTCATAAATGTTTATAAATCAAAAAGTTTATAGGGACACCACCAACTACTTTTTGCACCTATACCGTTTTGTTTTCTTTGCTTCGATGGCCGTAATACAATACTGTACCTTCGATTTGTCGCTACGTTTAACCCCTACATACATTTTAACTGTTCCAATTCCTATGCAGTTATATGACATTCGCAGGAGGCTTTCGAACCCTTTTTGATTGGCAGGCAACTTCTCAACAAGAACGGCATTAGTAAGGATGGCATCAAGTTGAAGCACGGCTAGTGTGGACAAATACGTCAGAGAAGCTTGCCCCGCAGTTTCTTCGATGGAGATATATCGAATATTGATATAGTCCTTTAAGTATATGTTGTACTTTCTGGCTTCTGGATTCTTTTTCTTCCAATCGTGATAAAAAGCAAGAATAATCTTATGTCTGCGCCTTTTATCGTCTACCGATTCACCAGTAGGTATGTCATCTTCCGTAAATAATGCCTCATCTACTTCTTTCGGCTCCTCATAGTCTGTATCGTGCGGAACAATAGGAAGTGAATAGATATCTGGTTCCTCTACGTAGCCGATAAGTATCTCAAAAGGAACTCCCATCACAGAGGCTGCTTTGTAGATAGTATTAATATTGTTAGACTTGAACAAAGCTTTAACGTTTTGCTTACGTATTCCCATTCTTCTGGCAAATTCGGCCTTCTTCATTCCTGTCTTTTCCAGAATCTCTTCACCTTTTGCTTCAAAGTAGATTTGCGGCATAACTCCAGTTTTTTACAAAAGTAATTGAAATATATTACTCTTGCAAATAAAAAATCGGGAGACCTTGCGGCCTCCCGATAGAATTTGCCCCAGACTACGTGGCGGAATTACTTCGAAAGCGAGGATTAAGACGGCGGGGACTTCGCACTACCCTTTGTCCATCCGTATCACGGTTTACTGTCTTGTGGAGCATAGGAGAATCGAACTCCTGACCTTTTGAATGCCATTCAAACGCTCTACCAACTGAGCTAATACCCCGAATGTGGACTGCAAAGGTACTACTTTTTTTCGAGTCTGCAAGAGAATTCGCAAAAAATTGCTATTTTTGCGGTACTATACGACAAATGGGGATGTTTTGGTTTTGACAGCGCCGATGTCGGACGGTAAGCACGCCGGGCGTGGGGACCTTGCCCGTTAATCTCAGATCCCGAAACAATAGTTGGCAACAACAGATTCGCACTCGCTGCTTAATTTGCCAAGCAAATTAGCTTAATCCGCCTCGCCTAGGCTGCGGGGCCGACGAGTATCCCTCGGACTTTAAGCCCGTTATGTTCCGGCCCAGGGGTATCAAGCAAACGGGACGCTCTGCGGCACTGCCTCCAAGCCGCGGCTAAGAAAAAAGAGGATAAGGTGAGGGATTGCCCGCCTTCCGGCAGCCCGATCCCCACAATCAAAGGAAGGATAAGCGTGTAGAAAGCCGCCTGGTGCGACGTTTGGACGGCGGTTCGAGTCCGCCCATCTCCACAAATGAGTGTATTGGACATCATACTCCTTATCGTGGCAATCGTGGCCGTGCTTGCGGGAACGGTTGCCGCACTTCTTGTGAGGTCGAAGTATCGTGAAAAGTTAGCTTCCGCCGAGGCGCAGGCAAAGGTTTCGGAAGCTTTGCGTCTTCAGTCGGTCCAGGACCTCAAGGACAACCAGTCAAAGGTGATCGACGCTGTTAAGAACGAACTGAAACTGGAAAGCGAGAAGGCCCTGAAGGAGCGCGAGGAATCCCTTAAGAAAGAGGCGGAGGAAACAATCAAGGCCCTCACCGGCGGCCTGAACAAGGACATCAAGGATATGAGGGAGGCCTTCGACGCGCAGAAGAAGGCGCACGCGGAGGAGTCATCGGCAATCAAGACTAAATTCGACGAGACGGTGCGGAACCTGCGTGAGCAGACAGACTCCATCGGCACAAAGGCCGATAACCTTGCCAGCGCGCTGAAGGGCAAGAACAAGATGCAGGGCATATTCGGGGAGACAATCCTCGAGAATATCCTCAAGGCGGAAGGCCTGCGCCTTGGCAAGGACTACGACGCCGAATTCTACCTCCGGGACCGCAAGGGCAACATCATCGTGAACGAGGAAACCCAGCGCCGCATGCGCCCGGACTTCGCCCTCCATTTCCCGGACAACACGGATATCCTCATCGACTCGAAAGTGAGCCTTAGCGCCCTGGCCGATTATTTCGATGCCACTACGGAGGAGGAAAAGGCCGATGCCGCCGCGCGCAACCTGGAATCGGTGCTGAGCCACGTGAAGGAACTCACAGGCAAGGAATACCAGAAGTTCGTCCAGGGCCGGAAGACTCTGGACTACGTGATCATGTTCATCCCCAACTATGGGGCCTACCAGCTGGCAAAGCAGGAGGACAAGGACATTTTCGCCAAGGCGTTTGCCCAGAACGTACTCATAACCACAGAAGAAACCCTAATCCCCTTCCTGCGCCTGATCCGCAGTGCCTGGGTGCAGAAAGAGCAGATGGACAACATGCAGGAGATCGTGGACGATGCCCAGAAGATGATAGACCGCATCGCCCTTTTCTTCGACGACAATGCCAAACTGCAGAAGGACTTGGAAGACGTGCTCGAGGGCTTCAGGAAGAACACAGAACGGCTCACCACCGGAAAGCAGAGCGTGCTCAAGGCAGCCCACGAGGTGGTTCAGCACGGGGTTGCTCCCACCAAGAGGGAACTTCCTCCAATTACAGAAGAACAATAACCAAAGTACAGTATAATGAAGCGTTTATTCCTGCTTCCGCTATTAGTGCTGGCCGTCTCCTGCTATCCCGGAGAAACGGACCAGACAATTCCTGACTACGAATACGGCCATATCCCGGATGATCCCGGCGAGGGTGTAACCAAGGAACTCACGGCTACGGTAACCACCGGAGCCGCATCGGACATTGCCATCACATCGGCAAAGATAAGCGGCAGCTGGAACGGCGCAAATGCCGTGGTGCGTGAGACGGGCTTCCTGCTGGGAACCAGCGCGGAAGACCTGGAAGAAACCTGGCAGGCGGAGCTCCCCACTCCCGGAGCCACTGGCACTTCAGGCGCATTCTCCATAACCCTGGACGCCCTTGACGGCGGCGTTACCTATTATTACTGCGCGTACGTGCAGCTCCAGGACGGGGATCTGATCAAGGAGTTCAAGGGCACAACAAAGAGTTTCACAACCCAGACACAGCCGGATGTTCCGCAGGTGTATTCGGGCAGCCAGCCCGGATGGGCGGAACTCCCCGTGATGAACATATCCAAGTCCGGGCAGTACATGATAAACAGCACGGACGCCACCCAGTATTATGCATGGCACATCAGCCCCGATGTGAAGGGGCCCGGCAACAAGCTCGCCCGTAACTATACCGTGTGCTACAGCGCAACGCATCACTGCCCCGTGTGGGTGGCCGCACCACGCCATAGCATGTACACTGGCAGCGCAGGCCGCACAGACGCCTACGGCAAGGACCCGGACATTCCCGCGGACATCCAGTACAACTCCAAGAGCACCGGCGGCGGCTGCAACAAGGGCCACATGCTGGGAAGCGCGGAGCGCACATGCTCATCGGCCACCAACCGCCAGGTATTCTACTACACCAACATCGCCCCTCAGCTTTCCGCCAACTTCAACACCGGCGGCGGCCGTTGGAACGTGCTGGAAGACTTCGTGGACACCCAGGTGTGTGCCGATACCCTCTATGAGGTGCTGGGCTGCTATTTCGACAAATACACGGATGCATACGGGGAAACGCAGAACCCTTCGACCATCAGCTTCGGCGGCCGTGACGACATCCACATGCCCACGATGTTCTACTATGTGCTTCTCCGCACAAAGTCCGGAAGCAGCGGCAAGAGCGTTGCAAGTTGCAGCGCCTCCGAACTGCAATGCGTAGCATTCGTCCGTTCCCACGTGAACGTGCGCCAAAAAGTATCCGCCACCGAACTGATGTCTGTGGCGGACCTTGAAGCAATCACGGGTGTAACCTACTTCCCCAACGTTCCCAACGCCCCGAAAAACACCTTCAGGGCATCCGACTGGGGGCTCTAGACCACCTTGGCCTCCATTCCACCACGCCGGTTAGGATGCAGGTGAAATAGTTGGAGGTCATTTTGGCCATGAAAGTGCGCAGGCGGTTGCCGTTGCCGAACTCTGCAGCATTATGGTTATAAGTTAGTTCAGGTAGTCCGTAACTGCAAATATAATCTTTTTATAGCATCCGTACAACTACTAATCATACAGGATGAAGTGGGGCGACGTGTCGATGTACAGGTGCCCTCCGGAGGCCGCCGCTTCGGCACGGAGCACGCGCACGGCGTTCTCGTTGTCCACCATGTCGCTGGAAATGAGGCGCTCCGAGGAATTCCACCCGATGAGGGGATTGGCCAGGCCGGTGTAATAGTCCGTTCTCTCGCTGGTGGCAAGATACTCGCTCACGGCAAGGATTACCTCCCGGGAAGCCCAGTCTCCCGTCCAGGAGCCGCCCTGATATATCACCGTGCCGCCTGAAGTGCGCAGGGAATGAACGGAGTATGTGTAGTAAGAGCCATGATCCTCCCTGGAATAGTAACAGTCGATGCCGGTCATCCTGGAGAACAGGCCCTCTCCCCCACTGGTCATGGAGAACTCGAATACGCGAAGAAGATCCGAATAGGTGATCCTGTAGACATACACCTTGTTGCCGAACGGGAACATCTCGTAGACGTTAGCCGCGGTGATATCGCGCCGGCTCTGGCTGAGGGGGAAGGTGGTGCGGATACCGCCGCTGTTGACAAAGGCTACATCGGCCTCTCCGATGGCGCGGGTGATATCGCACATCCAGTTCGATATGGCCGCGGCGCGTTCGCCGCTTCCGCTGATATAGCTTGAGGTGGCTCCTTTAGTGATGTAGCCTATCACTTCGTTCTGCTGCTGGGAGATAGCCTCCAGGGCGGCATCGGACACCTCCAGGATTTCGTCCGAGAGGTCATCGGCATTCTGCCCGGGGCGGTCGTGGAGGTCGCGGGAAGAATTCACGGAAGGGGTGGAGTACTTCAGCACATTCTTGAAGGAGACGTTGCCATCGCCGTCAAGAGTGAAAGCGAGAACCGCATATCCATAGTGTTCGCAGTACCTCCCGCCCTGCAAATACGGAAGCCCCCAGCCGGTGGTGGACATGCTGGTCACGTGGGAATGCCCGCCGAGGACAAGGTCAAACGGGGAGCCCGTGCCCAGGCGCTCCGCGGCGCCGGGAGCCTCGCCGTGAACCAGGAGGATGGTTGCGTCGCAGCCCTGGTTCGTTTCCAGATCGGCCGCAATCCTGTTTGCGATGGAGTAATCCGCGTTTATGGAGTATCCTTTGCCGGAGAACTGGGTGGACATGATACTGCCGGAGTAATCCGGAGCAAAACCCACGATGCCGATCTTCACGGGAACGGTGCTGCCGCCATCGCCAACTGCCGTTTTCTCTACTATAACATAATCGCGCGTGGAAGATACCCTGGCCCCGTCCCGGTACAGGTTCGCGCAAAGCACCGGCACTTCGTTCACATAATCCTGCCCTTTCCACTGATAATCCGGAAGGGTTCCATCCTCATCCACGATACTCTCGAATCCCCAGTCGAACTCGTGATTGCCAAGGGCCACCGCGTCATATCCCATCTTGTCCATGGCAACGTATACAGGCCAGCCGGAAAGGAGATTGGATACGCTTGCCCCCTGATACAGGTCTCCCCCGTCCAGAAGCAGCAGCCGGTCGGTTTGACGCTGGGCCCCGTGGCCGCGGATGTCATCGGCCTTGTCGGCAATATAGGCAAGCCGGTAATGCACGTCGCCGTTTCCGTCTGTGCTCACGATATATCCGTGCATGTCCGTGGTTTCGATGAGCGGAAGAAGATACTCCCCCGGCTTCGAAGGATTTACCACCGGACCGGGATCCGGCACCTCGTGACCTGGGCCGATGACGGGCTCCTGCTTCTTGCATGAAAACGCCGCCGCGACAAGCGCCACAGCCATCAGAAAAGCCCGGAACCCTTTGCTCATACTTGTGTTTTTGCTATGCAAATATAGACATTTTTAGCTATATTTGCTGCCACTAAACCACATATATGAAAACACAAAAGAAAGGTTTCAACGTGAGCGATATCGCCCGAGACGCCTGCCAGCTTTTCGGGGCGCAGGCTCGCCAGGGCTACGACTGGTGGTGGCACTCCTTCACGGGGTATGACGCCGAAACCGGAGCCGCCAGGCCGTTCTTCATCGAGTTTTTCCTCTGCAATCCCGCCCTCGGGGCCGATGAACCCGTCTTCGGCCAGATTCCGGGCAAGCCCCAGAAACCCTCGTACCTGATGGTCAAGGCCGGCTCATGGGGCGAAGGAGCGGCGCAGCTGCACCGCTTCTGGGGCTGGAAACAGATCAAGGTGGACTGGGGTGTCCCTTTCAGCGTGGAGGCCAGCGACTGCTATCTCACCGAGGACTGCACCCGCGGTCATGTGAAGGTGGATGGCGCCGCGCAGCACCCAGAATGGATGTGTGCTGACGGCGAAATGTCCTGGAACCTCCGTATCCGCAAGATAACCGCCTTCAACGTGGGATTCGGGGCCGATGAGGTCTTCCGCCACGCCGAAGCCTTCGAAATGTTCTGGCATGCCGAAGGGATGAAGTCGGAGTTCGAAGGAGAAGTGTTCTGGAACGGACGGCGCTTCCTCGTGCGCCCAGAAGACTGTTACGGCTATGCCGACAAAAACTGGGGCAGGGACTTCACCTCTCCCTGGGTATGGCTTTCGTCCAACAATCTCACCAGCGAAATTACCGGCAGGAAACTTTCCGACAGCGTTTTCGACATAGGCGGCGGCCGGCCCAAAATCGGCCATCTGGCACTTCCGCGGAAGCTCTTGTCGGCCTTCTGGTATGAAGGCAAACCCTACGAGTTCAACTTCTCCAAAGCCTGGACAGGCGTACATACGGAGTTCGATTGCAGGGAAACCGATACGCAGATTATCTGGCACGTGGAGCAGCGTAGCAGTTCCGGCCGCATGGTCACCGACGTCACCTGCGAGAAAAAGGACATGCTGCTTGTGAACTACGAATCCCCGGACGGGGCAAGGCGTCACACCCGCCTCTGGAACGGCGGCAACGGCATCGGCACGATACAATTATTCGACCCCCACGGCAATCTGATAGACCGCATCCATGCGGAGAACATCGGCTGCGAATACGGAGAATACGGGGCCTAAAGACCTGCTCTGATTTCTTTTTCGACGAATTCCCTGCTGGTGGGGATGATTGCCTTGATTTCACCGACAAGGCCGCCATTTTCGTCTATGTCGATCCTGCCCACGAAAGGGCATACCACTTCCTGCTGGTTGAACTCGTTGAACCACTTGAGCTGAGTTGAGGGAATGAAACCCAGACGGCCGCCTTCGTGATCGAATATCGCTTTTGCCCCCGGACGGGGAATCAAAGACCAGGTTTCCGGCTTCACCACACCCACAATAGTGCCCGCATCGTACAGATTGCAGAAATCCTGCACTTCATCGATGTCGAAGGTTTCCGTATTCTCATCCAGGAACTCGTAATAGTCCAGCGTGTCCAGGAATGACAGGTCCAGTTCTTCCTCTTGCGGTTCTTCCTCTGTTGGCTCTTCGACCGGCGGCTCCTCCCGGGGCGGAACCACCTTTTGCTCCTGGGTGACGGGCTTAACCTCCTGCACCGGCTTCTGCACAACCGGTGGTTGCGGGGCGCTCTTTTCCTTTTTATTATACTTCGTTTGATTGTACGAGCGGTCGTGGTCGTCCTTGAAAATCAAGTACAACGCAAAAAGCACGACAGCTATGACAACGACGTAGAACATAATCAGCCAGTTATCTCCTGAATCCGCCTTGCCACTTCTTCCGGATGGTCCACAAGGAGCTGGCCGTGATTCATTTTGGGAAAGACTTCAAGATGCAGAGCGGGGTATATCTTTTTCAGATGCTCCGCCTGGGGCTTGGCGACAAAGGCTTCCAAGCTACCATGCCAATAGTGGATATCCGCCCCGCGGATGGATTCCAGCTTATTGGTATAGACGGATTTGTATCCGTCCAGCACGGCCCGGCCTCCACCGAATGGGTATACTTTCCGGCATTCGTCAAGAAGCACATCGAAATAGTGCGAGTGAAAAACCCAGCGCCAGAATCCCGTCCAGTGATAACAGGTCCACACATTAGCGCACTGGTAATAGCGAAGAGGCCCCACCAGCCACCTTGGAAGCGGAAGCAGCGGCGCGGCATCCAGAATAGCATGGCCGATGACAACTTCGTCCCGCTCCAACACCCGCGACAGTATCTTCCCGCCAAGAGACAGGCCGTACGCACAGTCCAACCGGCCGGCATACTTCTCCTTGATATGCGCTATCACCTGCCCAGCCTGATCATCCACAGAAGTAAAACGGGTATGCACTCCCAGCGTGAACCCATCCACCTCGGCGGCAATAATCCGGTACTTATCCTTAAGCAGTTCCACCAGAGGCAGGAATATCTCATACGATACCCCCAACCCCGGAATGAGCAGAAGCGTTCGCTCCCCTTCCTTACCAAATACCTTAAACTCCATACGCACAAATATAAACATTTTACTCCGAACTCCGCACCTTTTTCTCCCTCCCCCACCACATTTCCCCATCTCGCGGGCCAAACGCCCTCCTGGCGCCTATACCACTGATACTCAACGACTTCCTTGTTTTGGGGTGCAAAAAATTTTGCACCCCTTAACGCGTAACTCGCTATGTCACAGCCACTTATCCGCCACCCAACAGGGACGGCATACACACATCAGCGGCTCTTTTGCCGTGGCTGACGCCCAAGCCCTGGAAACCCCGTGAAATGCAAGTGCCTGTGTTATAGACACTTGCGCATTCCTTCTGTGGCAAAACGCCACAGAAGCTTTTTGTTATTCGTTGATTGACAGCGAGTTGCATTTCACGGCGCAACACGGGCATCTAGACAAGAAGCACAATTGGAGGAGGCCAAAGGCATAGAATTGCGGAAAAATCCGTATATTCGCAGACAATAAAACTAAAACCTATGCGCACTCTTCTGAAGAACGGAAAAATATATGACGGCACCGGGAGCGATGCCTTCATGGGCGACATACTCGTGGAAGACGAAATGATCGCCGAAATCGGCAATGATTTAAAGGCCGATGCGGACAAAGTCATCGACCTGGAAGGCCTGAGCATCTCCTCCGGTTTCTTTGACGCACACTCGCACAACGACTGGTTCGCCATCAAGAAAGAACCGCTGAAGTATTTCGAGCCTTTCATCCGCCAGGGAATCACCTCCTTCATTTCCGGCAACTGCGGCCTCTCCGCAGTGGGTTTTGAAGCGGACTCCCCCAATGCGGACAAGGTGGGCGCCGGGCTTTTCGGCTACCGCGGAGACACCACCGGAGTGTATCCCACCGTGAAGGAATTCTTCAAGGCGGTTGATAAAAACAGCCCCTGCAACATGGCCGTTCTGGTTGGTCACTGCAGCGCCCGTGCAAGCGTTGCCGGATATGACAGCCGCGCGCTCACAGAAGATGAGCGTAAGCGCATGCTCGACATCATGGAGCAGGGCCTCAAGGAGGGCGCCTGCGGCCTGTCCCTCGGCATGATGTACCTCCCCGGGCGCTTCGCTTCCGTAGCGGAAACCCGCGACGTTGCCCTTCTAGCAGAGAAATACGACCGCCCTCTCACTGTACACGCCAGGGCTTTATCGGCCCTTACCATGGACTATCAGCCCCTGTTCGGCAGGCCCCATAACCTGCGCGCAATGGACGAACTGGTGGAAATGGCAAAAGGCACGCACCTGAAGCTTCAGTACTCGCACGCCATTTTCGTGGGCACGAGCACCTTCAAGAGCAAGGACGAACTTCACCGGATGATCGACGACCTTCGCAAAGAAGGCGTTGACGCCTGGTTCGACATCTACAACGAACTGCTCGGCGTGTCGGTGATGACGGTGTTCCTGCCCAGCTGGTTCATGGAGCTTCCGCCTGAAGAGAGGCTCAAACCCAAGAACAAACTGCGCCTGTTCACCGTATGCAACAGCATGATCCTCAAGATGCTTGGCTTCGGCTGGAAAGACATCGAAATCGCGTACCTGGGTCCCGGGCTGGAGCAGTATGAAGGCAAGAGCGTAAAGGATATTGCCCGGCAGTGGCACAAATCGGGCTTCGAAACCTACATGAAACTCTGCGAGATGTCCCAGTTCAAGGGCCGGGCAAACATGGGCCCGTACTCCACGCCTGAAATCATCGAGTGGCAGTCCAAGCGGGACAATGTGCTCTATATGACAGACGCCTGGGTAGAGGAAAACGGCATCCAGAACCCTGCAATCTACGACTGCTTCCCCAAGTTCATCCGCGCCTCACTGCTGGGCCATGGAGACACCATGCCCCGCACCATCCGCAAGATGACCGGCGGCGTGGCCGACCGCTTCAGCATCCCCATGCGCGGCTACCTCAAGCCCGGCTACTTTGCCGACCTCACAGTCTTCGACGAGGCCGAGATGAAGCAGGCCACACCGGACCAGACCAAATCCTTCGGCATCCGCCGCGTTTTCATAAACGGAAAGGAGGTCCTCTGCGATGGCGTCCTTGACAAGGAGAGCCTGAAAACCTCCGGTCACGCTCTTCCGAGCAGGCAATAACATTATTTTTGCAATTCCGGAAAAGATTAGTATCTTTGCAGTCCCTTTGGTGCGATGGCCGAGCGGTTAGGCACAGGTCTGCAAAACCTGCTACAGCGGTTCGATTCCGCTTCGCACCTCCCAAAAGCGCCCCGGACTCAGTTCGGGGCACTTTTTTTAACGCTTTTCCGAAAAAAAATGTTATCTTTCGTAGGAAAAACTGGAAAACGCGATATGAAACAGTTTATATATCTCTTTATGGCCGCCTGCCTTCTGACGGCGGTATCCTGCAAGAAAGACATCCCCGATACAGTCACAACGAAGTATGGTGTTGACGGAGAAACGATTGAGCCCGAAGCGGTGGACCTTGGCATCGTGGTAAACGGCAAGAAAGTCTTGTGGGCCTCATTCAACCTTGGCGCATCCAAGTACTACGAATCCGGGAATTACTATGCCTGGGGAGAGATGTCTCCAAAGAATGAGTACTCCTGGAAAACATATATCTTCTCCAACGGATCGGCCCAAAAACTTACCAAATACTGTCCGGAGGACAAGGCCGGGCAATGGGACGGCGCGGCGGCCGGTCCCGACGGCAAGACTTCCCTATTGCCGTACGACGATGTGGCCCATATGAGGCTTGGCGGCTATTGGAGGATGCCCACAATAGAGGAGCTTAACGAACTCCTGAAACTCAAGGACCAAAAGAAAGACTACACCTGGGAAGATTGGGTGGGCATCACTGATGAAGGCGGCAAAAAGATCTACGGCCTCCGCATCACCCGCATCTCCACCAATGCCACATTATTCCTTCCTGCCGCCGGATATAGGGACGGCACCGAAAACGTGAGCACCCACGGCCATTACATCTCCTCTTCAATCAATCCGAAATACCCGGATACCGCCCTGGGCCTCGGCTTCAGCGAGGTAGCCTCGGGCACTAACAACTACAACCGCTACTCCGGTTTCTCGATCCGGCCCGTTTTTGTAAAGTAATGTACAAACTGGATTAACGGATATGAACTACAACATCGGCCTTTTCAATGACAGTTTTCCTCCCGTTATGGACGGGGTGGGAATCTGCGTGGAAAACTATGCCCGCTGGATGCAGGAAAAGGTGGGCGGCGTGTCGGTAATCACCCCCAAGAACATCGGGGCAGACTACAGCGACAAGAAGTACGAAGTGCTTGACTATCTGTCCGTTAAGGTGCCTTTCCGCCCGCCGTACGTTACCGGTGTGTCGGAGATGGACCCGGTGTTCGTTCGAAAGATCATCCGCCGCAACTTCAAGATAGTGCACGCCCACTGCCCCTTCATGTCGGGCCTCACCGCCCAGAGGGTGGCCCGGATCCAGCGCATCCCCATGGTTGCCACCTTCCACTCCAAATACCGCGAAGACTTCGCCAGGGTAATCTCCAACAAAAGCATCCTGGACGGCATCATAGCGGAAATAGTGAAGTTCTACCAGAGGGCCGATGAAGTGTGGGTGCCGCAGGAATCGGTAAAAGACGTGCTTTACAGCTACGGCTACAAGGGTAACATCGAGGTCCAGGCCAACGGCTGCGACCTTGTGGGAAACTACAGCCCCGAATACTTCGCCAAGGCCCGTGAGGCCGTGGGAGTGAAGGCCGATGAATTCGTAATGCTCTTCGTAGGCCAGCACATCTGGGAAAAGAACGTGCGCCTTTCCATCGAAGCAATGGGCCGCATCAAGGACCTCCCCTTCCGGATGTTCTTCGTTGGCACCGGCTATGCGGAGGAAGAGATGAAACAGATGGTGGCCGATCTTGGCATTGCCGATAAAGTCACCTTCGTGGGGCGTGTAACCGACAGGGAAAAGCTGAAGCAGTACTACGCCGCCTCCAGCCTCTTCCTCTTCCCTTCCCTGTACGACACCGACGGCCTTGTGGTAAAGGAAGCCGCCTGCTTCGACACTCCGTCCGTGATGCTCCGCGAGGCATCGGCCTCCGGCATGCTCACCGACGGGGAAACCGGATTCCTCATTCATGGCAATGCCGATGACTACGAGGCGCTTCTTCGCCGCCTGCATGCTGACCGGGACCTTGTGCGCCGAGTCGGCCACAACGCCTCCACCCGCATCGTCCGCAGCTGGGAAGACATTGCAGGTGAAGCCATCGACCGCTACAATTCACTCATCGCCCGCAAAAGCATGATTCACCCGCTATGAAACAATACCTATATACATTAGAGATGGAGACGCGCGACTACGAGTGCGACATCCAGGGAATCGTGAACAACGCCAACTACCAGCACTATCTGGAGGCCACGCGCCACAAATGGCTGCAGGACAACGGCTACTCGTTCCGCAAATGGCACGAGGAAGGTATCGACGTAGTGGTGTCGGAAATCAACATCAAGTACAAAACGCCCCTCCACGGGCAGGAAGCGTTCCTTTCGTGCCTGAACCTCCGCCGCGACGGCGCCCGCTTTGTATTTGAGCAGGACATCTACCGCAAGGCGGATATGGCGCTGTGCGTATCGGCAGTTGTTTCTACCGTTTCAATAGTGGACGGCCGCATCTCACGCGGCGACGAACTTGCCTCCCTGTTCGGGCTCTAACTATACCCATTCCACCTCCGAGACATCCAGCTCACGGGAGGTTCTTCCCCAATTGGCAGAATACAGGAAGGTATAGCCTTTCAGTTCACTTGGGATGCGGTTGAGAAAGTCAAGCCGGGGCTCGCCGTAATCGCCGGAACTGCCATACAGCAGCATCGTCTTCTTATGGTCGTCTTTGACGTACCATCCCCCGCCGTGCACCTTCACGTAGCCACTGACGAGATCGCGATGGTTTACGACCAATCCATAGACAAGCGTCCCTTTCAGCGGGCTCTCCGGCCGGGATACTATGATGAACTTTGGATGCATAGGATTAATAAGATAATATAGTGCAGATGCGCTCCACGTCGGCCGGCTCCAAATCAGGATAGATCGGGAGGCAGAGGACGTGGTCGCAGAGGCAGCGGGCGACGGGCGTGGAGGCGGCGTATTCGCGGCACTGGGGCAAATCGCTCAGGAGCGGGTAGAAGTATTTGCGGGCGCGAATGCCGTTCTCCAGTAGCAGAGCATGCGCCTCGTCGCGGTTTTCCAGCAGAACCGGCATATAGGAGTAGTTCGGGCCGATGCCTTCCCGCGGCTCCAGCAGGCGCACACTTGAGGGCAGCGACTGCCGATAGAGTTCGTACACGGCCTTGCGGGCAGCCAGGACCTCGCCGAAGTGCCTCAGATTGCAAAGGCCCATGGCGGCCTGCAGCTCGTTCATCTTGGCATTTCCGCCTGCGCTCACACAGATCTCATAATCCCGTATCCCGAAGTTTTTCTCATCGTCCAGAGCCACACTAAAACTTTTTCTGCCTTCGCGGACTAAAACTCCGACTCCGTTATCGAAAAAGTTTTCTTCCCCATGGGGTAAAACTACGGCGCCGCCCTCTACGGTGCTGAAGGCTTTCGTGGCGTGGAAGCTAACGACAGATGCGTCGCCAAGGGTTAGGGCGGAGCGGCCGCGGTAGCGTACTCCGAAGGCGTGGGCCGCATCGTATATCAGCGGGAGGCCATGGCGGGAGGCGATATCGGCAAAGGCCTCTGCGTCGCATACGTTGCCATACACGTGCACCGGCAGGATGGCCACGGTGCGGGGCGTGATCAGGCTTTCCGCAAGCGCCGGATTCAGGGTACCATCGGCCTCTAGCACATCGGCAAAAACCGGCACGAGGCCGCAGCGGAGAATGGCGTTAACCGTAGAGGGGAACGAGAACGGCGTGGTGATTACTTCCCCGCCCCGGGGCAGGTTCAGCGCGCGAATAACGCCCTCCAGGGCCAGATGGCCGTTGGCGAAAAGGCTCACGGCGGGCACCTCCAGGAAGCGTTCAAGAGCCTCGCGGAAAGCCTCGTGTTTGGGCCCCATGTTGGTTACGATGCGGCTGTCCCAAAGGCTGCGGATTTCTTCGCAGAACTCCTCGAACGGCGGAAGATATGTCCTGGTTACGTTAATCATAGAAACAGTAGAACAATTTGATAAAAAACCGGCGTAGAGCCCTGCGCAGCCTCCATAGCCGGAAGCCGAGAGGCCTATCAGGCCGATACATTGTCAATTTCCTTTCGATGGACTTATGGTAATGTCCCTGGGTATAGTCATCCAGTGCATGCAGCATGCGCTCCCGAGTTTCTTTTGATATACCGTGGGGATGCGTTGACGACCATGAGCCAGGAACCAACTTTCGGTACACTGCCATGCAGTCCGTCAGATAGTACATCCCGCCGCGGAGCGAAGCCTGAATCTGAAGCACATAGTCTATGGTAATGACCTCACGCATAGGCGTTTCCATAAGGAACGCCTCCCGGCGGCACATAAGCGACGGCGTGGACACGAACCAGCCCCCGCCCTCGATTACCTCCGCCGCACTCAAAACCCTCGAACGCAGGGAAGGGGCGGCGAAACGCTTCCTCTTTCCGCCAAGAAGCAGGACCCTGTGGGCGCATCCGTCCAGCTCCGGGTGGGCACGGAGGGCATCCACCTGCTTCTGGAGCTTCAGCGGGTCGGTCCAATAGTCGTCGCCCTCGCACAGCGCAACGAACTCTCCCCTCACCTGCGGGTAAATGAACTCCCGCGAAATCACAACGCCCTTCGAATACTGGTTTTCGGACTGATAAATGCCGCGAATAATCTGAGGATAGTTCCTCTCGTATTCCCTCACGATATCCGACGTGCCGTCCGTAGACGCATCGTCGTGCACGATTACCTCGAACGGGAAATCCGTCTTCTGCATCACAAAACCCTCCAGCGCATCCCGGATATACGCCGCATGATTATACGTCATGCACACCACCGTCACCACCGGTGGCGGGCAACTCAAGGGGTTGGCCGCCACCGAAAAAGAGCAGTCCGAGAGCATGTCGTGGGCGGCTTCCCGGGAGTTGAACATGAGGATGTCCAAAATAGAGAGTGAAGGCACAAAGGGGGCACCAAACTGGGGGTAAGGGCGCAGTTCGGGCTGCAGGAAGCGCAGTTCGATGCCATGCTCACGGAAATCGTCAAAGCTGTACAGCGCCTGGCCGCCGGGAGCGTTCAGGTACACATCGGCCCCAAGCCGGTGGCAGAAGTCGTATATGCGTTTCTCGCGCTTCAGGGCAGCATTTCCGGGGAAATCGGAGGTGTGGCCGATGCGCGTTTCTATGCCCAGATATGCGCACACCTCGCGGATGGAATTCTCCAGGAAAGGCGCGAGCATCCCCCCGGAATCGTAGGTGAGGACGCGCCGGGCCAGCGCGTAGGCATCGGCAAAGAAAGGAGCCTTGTGATAGGCCATTTCCAGCGTCCGTAGCTTATTCTTCAGGCCGATGGGTTTAATTTTCGTGTCGATGATGGAGCGGAAACTGCTGGCATCCTCCACCTCCATCCGCAGCCACTGGGGCCGGCCACCCACGAGGATGCGGTTGCGGTTTATCCAGCTTTTGCGCATATACGAATAGTCGTCGCCGATGAGGAAGACGTCGGCGGCGTTGATGAGCTGCCAATAGCCCAGGTACGGGAACAGGTATGGCTGGTTGGCGGCTACTATCATAGGATGTCGCAATGGGCAAGGAGTTCGGGGTCGTCCGTGTCGATGGAGCAGGCCTTGCGGTCGTCGCCCACGTTTGTGACGGGGAGGCTGGAGCAGCGGAAAAGCCCGTCGCCGAAATAGCGGTCGTTCACGCAGAGCATCATCCCGCACATATAGTCTTCGAAGCTCTGGCCATCCCAGTCGCAGTGGAAAGTGCGTTGCCTGAGGAACGGCTGCACAATCATCCCCTGAGGGCTTTCCAGCAACTTCTCCCAATCCTCCTGCGAAGTAAGCACCCCTGCATGAACCCCTTCGCTCTTCCCAAGGCAATATGGCTTGATGATATATGCATTTTTATTGTTCTTTGCATCAGGCACATTTTCGCAAAGCGATGTGCCTATTGCATGCGCATGTAAAAATGCCGTGTCGTCGGGGCTGAGGCAGGCACCCGTGAAGGAGTCCTCGAACCAGAGGCGCATGAAGCGTTTGTCGTGGATGAGGAAGATGTTGCGGAAGTCGCTATACATGCCGCGGTCCATCATAGCGCGGAGGGTGTCCAGGGAGAAAGAGAGCAGGTCGGCCTGGTTAAGGGCGCTGATGAGGAAGACGCCGGGGCGGGCCCAGTCGGCGCGGCGAGGCTCTACTTCGGGGGCTTCCAGGATGGTTACGGTGCAGCCGTGACGCTCGTAGAAGTCCTTGTACAGGCGGATTTCGCTGGTGCGGTCGGCGCTCTTCAAGACGAAGATGTCGCGCCTCCCCTCAAGGATTTCCAGCATGTAGTCCAAAAGCTCCGGGTAGCGGGTGCTGCGGGTGCGGCCCGGGAAGCGGGCCATGAACTTGTCGGCCCATTTCTCCGCATACCAGCTCATGAAGATGCCGTGGGCGAAGAAGCGGGATGTTATCTCGCATATCTTCAGCGAACCGTCTTCCGCTATGATATAATCCGGCCGCCACGTGCCTGCCCGGAAGGGGTATTCCTCCTGCATTTCAAGGATTTGCAACTCCCTATCCCCCAGCGGCATAAAGCGGCTCACATAATCCTTATAGTGAAGTGAAAGATGTTCCGCACACGTGTATATAACGCGGCGGAGACGGTCCAATTCGGCACGACGCCCGGAGGTTATCCCAACCGGGCGCGGATGATACCAGTGGTGGTAATAGGGTATGAGCCCCTCTATCATTGGAACAGCCTGGACTGGTATCCCAGGCACTGGAAGCCGTTGCGGTTGATGATGGGGATCATATCCTCGTCGATTCCCAACTGCATGCGCACCCAGTAGCAGATGCTAACGCTCATGCCCAAGGTGTCCGTGTACTTCATCATCCTGCGGATGTTCTTGATGCACAGGGCACGGTCCGGGGCGGTGCGGCTGCGCTGCTTCACATGGTCTGCATTGGACGGGGTGGAATAATCCTCGTACAGCTGCCTTTCCATATCCTTGTCGAAGCGGCCCAGGATCTCGCCCAGTTGGGCAAGGTTCTCCTTGCACACGGTTAGGAACTCCGGCTTGTAATTCACAATGCCTGCGGCATGCAGCGAGTCGAAGAATGTGCGTATTGTCTCGTCGGTGAGGCAGGGCGTGAAGATGGGCTGAACAAGGGCGGAGTTGGCCAGGATATCGTTGGCCTGGCAGAACTTCACAGCTTCAAGTCTTTCTTCAATAGTAGCGGCGTAAGGCTCTATGATACTGCGGAATGCAGCAGGCATAATCGACACGCTGGTGTTGAACTGCATGCGGCCTTTGAGCTGCTTGAACAGGTCCAGGACGGACTCCCCTTCATCGACAACAGTAAGGTCGCTTTTACCGGCCTTGGTGGCTATGAAAAGCCTCGCCTTGGACTCCGGGCAGCGCTTGAAATGGTCGATGAATTCCCGCAGAATCCTGTGGGCGATACCGGTCTCCAGGGTTGCTGCCTGGAAGGCCTCGGTCTTGGGAGAGAAATAGTAATAGTGGTTCTGGTTTTCGCTGCCCACTCCGTTCATCTCATCCAGCAGCCTGCGTACATACAGGTGATAGTTGCGATATGCCTTAATCACAGGCTGATGTTTGCCGTCGTTCACCAGGCAATACATACAGCCGATTCCGCAGCCCTGCACGGGATTAATCTCGTAAGTGAGGGTAGGACAGCGGCCGGTGTAATTATGGATTTCGGTCTGAATCGCTGCGGGATCGCAGTCTTCCACGATGTAATTCTTATTCCACATATAGCAATAGTCCTTTAAGATATTCTCCTTCCGGATGATAAATGTTCACTGCATGGTCGGCCGGCTGGTTTAGCCTGTCCAGGATGCGTACGCTGCGGCCGGTTTCCGCCGCGGCGGAGAACACGGCCAGCGCAAAGGCTTCCTTGTCAACCACCTGCGAACAGCTGAAGGTGAATATGAACGAGCCCGGAGCGGCCTTCGAGATGGCGGCAGCGTTGAGCCTCTGGTATGCGCGCAACGCATTACGCAGCGCTCCGCGATGCTTGGCGAATGCCGGCGGGTCCACGATAAGCAGATCGTACTTTCCTTCCGGTATGTCCCGCAGGAACTCCATCGCGTCGCAGCAGTGACCTTCGTGCTTATCGGCAAACCCGTTAAGCGCCACATTACGGTCCACAAGGTCCATGGCACGCCGCGAACTGTCCACGGAGTCCACATGGGAAGCCCCGCCCGCCAGGGCGTAAATGGAGAAACCTCCCGTGTAGCAGAAAAGGTTCAGAACCGTTCTGCCCTTGGCCAGCTCCCCTACCCGGCGGCGGTTGTCCCGCTGGTCCAGAAAGAAGCCCGTTTTCTGGCCCTCGCACCAGTTCACAAGAAACTTGTGTCCGTTCTCCAGCACCACGGACTCGTCCTCCGAGAAACCATCGGCCTTATAGAGATATCCGTCCACAAGGTCCAGCCCGGCCTTGAACGGCGCAGTGCCGGAGCTCTTATCGTATACTGCCTTCAGCGAAGGCCCGTACACTTTCTGAAGCGCATCGGCAATGGCGCCCTTGGCCCTGAACATTCCGGCCGAATGGGCCTGCATCACGCAAACCCCGTCGTAATAGTCGATGATGAGGCCGGGAAGGCCGTCGCCCTCTCCGTGAACAAGGCGATAGCAGTTGGTCGATGCGCCCCCGTGGAGCCCGCAGGCCTTGCGAAGACCCAGGGCCCTGGAAAGCATTATTTCCCAGAAATCCGCCTTTGTGGGGTCTTCGTCGAAGCTGAGCACCCGCACGGCAATAGAGCCAATCTGGTAGTGCCCGTAGGCCATGAAATCCCCCTTGGCGGAGAAAACGCCCACAAGGTCTCCCTCCGCGGGATTGCCCACGATCTGGGCAACCGCACCGGAGAACACCCAGGGATGATAACGCAGAAGGGATTCCTCCCTCCCCTGCTTAAGATATATTTTCACCATTGGCCTTATTCTTTTTGCGGCGGCGCCTGTGACGCCCGTTTTTCTTCTGTGCCCTTGCGGCGGCTACAGCAGCCTCGTGCGCTGCCATACGGGCCGCCTTCGCCGCGAGTTTCTTCTCCCGCATGACGCGAAGCCTTTCCTCTTCCGCTTCAATCCTGGCCTTACGCGCCTGAAGCGCGGCGTAATGCTCCGGATCCCGCTGCTCCAAAGTCAAGGGATGCTTCTCCTCCTGCTGGAGCTTCAGGTACATTTCCCGGCAAATCCACGCGTCGGTGGCGGCATAGAGCTGCTGGGCGGGCGAGAGCACATCGGCCTCCCAGTTGGAAAGCTGCATAGCCTTGGAAATCTTTACGCCCAGGATGATGGCAGCCATCTTTTTCACCGCCTTGTCGCGGATGCCCCATTCCCACACCATCTTCTGCAGGTCCACGAACCCTGCGGCATGGAAGCCGGCACGGTGGTATAGCCCGGTGATGTCTCCTCCGGTAGCCGCGCCTATCTTCAATATGCCCGGATCCGCCAAGATGGAACAGAGCTTAGCGGGTATGCCTATCAAATTGATTCTGAACAAATATGCCCTATCTTCCCCGCTCAGCTGGATCAGTGCTGTGGAATATTGGCGCTGCCCGGGAGAGAAGCAGGGACGGGTTTCCGTGTCGAAGCCCAGCACCTTCTGCTTCTTCAGATAGCGGACGGCCTGGTAAAAAGAGTCGTCCAGCTTATCCACCACCTGGATCTTCCCCGGAAAGGAAGCCAGCGGAAGCGCTCCTATCTCCTCTGCACTAATCGTTATCTGATACATAGAAGCGGCGGATATTAACTGCGAATGAGTCTATGAATTCTGCAAGGGACGACGGGAGATATCGGTCCGACAGTTCCACCAGCACCATAGTGCCGTCGTGATCCTTTTCCGTGCGGTAGAGCGATGCCCCAGGATATGCGATGTTATGGGTGAACAGGTTTTCCCTGCGGAGCATCCTGTAGCAGCTATGGCATAAGGCCGATGTAGCCTCCACCACCCGGAAATCCGGTGCGAGGACCTTCGCCATTGCCATATCCTCCTCGGAGAAACCGACGCGGATACTGTCTGCAGTGGCCATGATTTCGGAGGCGGAAACTCCGAATTCGTCCAGAAGAAGGACGTGCATCGGCAGAGGGAACCCCGCCTTCCGGTACTGCGACAGGAAGCTTCGGAACTGGCTGGATTCGTCCGTGCCCTCACGCGGAGTGAGAACTCTCAGGGCCGATGCCGACTTCATCCCCGCATGCACCGCTTCGTATACCCCGCTCTCTGCAACCGGGGCCGATGCCCACACGCCGATGTTCACCTTATCCCCGCCGATGAGGGCTTCTTCCAGAAGCGCCTGGGCCGGGGAAATGGTGAGCGGCCGCCCGCCCGAAAGCTGGATGAGCGTATCCACATCGAACTGCCCCCACTGCGACACCAGCGACGAAGCGAAAACCAGCACCTTGGCGCTGCTCTTGCGCTTGAGATTATCGGCACTGTACGGATTCAGGCGGCAGAGCGTGTCCATCGCGAACAACGACAGCCTCACGGCAGCTTCCCGGAGGCCATCCGGATTCTCCGGAAGGAACTTCTCATACGGATCGTTCACCGGGTCCAGCAGAAGGTCTATGTGCTCCCCGGAGAAATCCGGCAGAAGATCCTCCCTGGGCGAACCGTCGATATTGTTCACGAAATCCGCCGTGAGGAGGCTCTCCGACAGGAGTATGGCCTTTTCAGACGGGCCGATGACGGCAATGCTGCCACCGGGGATGTCTGAACGGTAACCCTTCACAACGCCGTTGAGCCCTGATGTATCCTGAAGGATCTCATACACCAGAGGGATTGTGGGACGGGGCGTGAATACGGTTTCACGGCAGGAAACGAGTGCAGCGAGAGCCGCTATCGACAGTATGGTTGCAAGTCTTTTCATAACCTGCAAATTTAGTCATTTCCTATAAAATATGCAAAAGAGAGGGGCGTTTTGCATTTTTTGGTGAAAAAGCATATATTTGTCAAAATGTTTAAATCTTAGATCAGATGAAATTCAGAACTCTGGCAATAGCCCTGGCAATCCTGCTGCCCATGGCGGCATCGGCCCAGCAGGCCAATCGCCCCTCCACCGCAAACTACACATTCACAACGGATAAGGAGATTCCCGTAACCTCCGTGAAAAACCAGTACCGAAGCGGCACCTGCTGGTGCTTCTCCACCCTGTCGTTCCTGGAGTCGGAAGTAATCCGTCAGAAAGGCATAACGGACGAGAATCTGTATCCGGACTTTTCCGAAATGTTCATCGTCCGCTACTCCTACAGGGACAGGGGTATCAAATACGTCCGCCTGGACGGCAAACTGAACATGGCCGCCGGAAGCGATTTCGGTGACGTAATGGATGTGATCCGTGAGGAAGGCCTCGCTCCCCAGCAGGCATATTCCGGCATGAACTACGGCACGGAACTTCCCGTGCAGGGAGAGCTGGACGCCGTGCTCAAGGCCTATGTGGAAGCCGTGGTGAAGAACCCCAACCGCACCCTTACCCCGGTGTGGCCCAAAGGTCTCGTGGGCATCCTGGATGCATACCTCGGCCCCGTTCCGGAGTATTTCAGCTACAATGGCGTAACCTATTCCCCGAAGTCCTACAGGGACGCCATGGGCATCAATCCGGACGACTATATCGGCTTCACCTCCTACACCCATCATCCGTTCTACACCCAGTTCGCCATCGAGGTGGAAGACAACTGGCGCTGGACTCCCAGCTGGAACGTTCCCCTGGACGAATACATGGCCATCGTCGACAATGCTATCGAGAACGGCTACACCGTGCTCTGGGGAGGCGACGTTTCCGAACCCGGCTTCACCCGTGACGGCCTTGCAATCCTTCTGGATACGGAAAACAAGAGCACTGCCGGCTCGGACCAGGCCCGCTGGACCGGATCTGCAGACCAGGCCCGCCCCGAACCCCAGGTGTACAAAGAACTGGATGTAACCCAGGAAATCCGCCAGATGATGTTCGACAACAAAACCTCCACGGACGACCATGGCATGCACCTGTACGGTACCGCGCACGACCAGAACGGCACCAAGTACTACCTCATCAAGAACTCCTGGGGAGACACCGGTGCATATCACGGCACCTGGTACATGTCGGAGAGATTCGTCATGGCCAAGGCCCTTAACATCGTCGTCCATAAGGACGCCATTCCCGCTGAAATAGCCCAGAAGCTGGGCATACGCTAATGTCCATAGTTAAGCACATTCCCAATACAATCACTCTCTTGAACCTCCTGTCCGGGGTCGCGGGAGTGATTGTTACTTTAAGCGGAAACCCCGCCGCCGGATTCATATGCATGCTGGCGGCGGCTGTTTTCGACTTCTGCGACGGGCTCGCCGCAAGGCTCCTCGGCGCCCATTCGCCCATAGGCAAGGAACTCGATTCACTCTCAGACGTAGTGAGTTTCGGCGTGTTACCTGCAGTAATGCTTTGGGTAGTTATGCCCAAGGGCGCGCCACTGTATGTACACGTGATTCCGCTGCTTCTTGCAGCCTTCTCCGCATTAAGGCTTGCGAAGTTCAATCTGGACACCCGCCAGGAGAGCGATTTTATAGGTCTTCCCACCCCTGCGGCCGCCCTTCTTGTGGGTGCTCTTTCGCACTTCATGGAAGCCTCTCCCGCCACCTCTTTCTCGCAGTTTGCAGCCTCGTCTTTCTGGCTCATTCCGGCGCTCGCACTGGTGCTCTCGGCACTGCTTATTTCGGAGCTTCCGATGTTCGGAATGAAGATCAAAAAGGGGCATAAACTGCTGGACGGGAAACGCATCGTTTTCCTTGGTTTTGCCCTCCTCGCGGTGGCCTTTACAGTGGTATTTTCGCTTCGTTGGAGCCTCGCAATCCTTCTTATCTTCGCTTTTTACATCCTGGAGAACGTTTTTCTCGGGCTCTTTTGTAAGAAGCTGAAAACCAAATAATGAAACACGTTAGTTATGCGTGCTAACAAAAATGTTAAGCGCAAAAAACGGGCAAAAAGGAGGCAATTCCGGCTTGGTGTCTGGGGAATTCTCGGCATCCTCGCCTCAGTTGCCGTCTTCGTTGCCTGGCCCTATATAAAGCATGGCCGTTTTGCCACTCAGGGCTCGTCCGTGCCGGAGGGTTACGACTACTTCTGCCTTGACATTTCGCACTACAACGGAGCCATCCAATGGGACTCCCTGAAGGTGGCCATCGACCCCCGCGGATACACCACAAGAAGCGTCCTTCACGCCAAGAGAATTCTGCCCGTAAGATGGGTGGTCGTGAAGGCCACGGAAGGCGAGCAGATGGTGGACGACCGGTACCAGGATTTCTGGGCGGAAGCGGGCAGGATAAACACCAGCCGGGGGGCATATCATTTCTTCCGCAGCAGCAAGGATCCGCGCGTGCAGGCGGATAACTACATCGCCCGCGTAAAACTCCGCAAGACGGACCTCCCCCCTATCCTGGACGTGGAGACTATCCACAAGGGATGCACGCGCAAATTGCTTAACGACAGGGTCCTTACCTGGCTGGATATAATTGAGAAGCATTACGGCCGTAAGCCCATCGTATATACCTCAGACTCATTTGCCCGCAGTTATCTGTCTTCCGACATCACCGACAACTATCCCCTTTGGATAGCCCGCTACAACAGCGAGCCCCCGAAAACGTCGAATTGGAAGATATGGCAGTTCACCGACAAAGCCCTGGTGATAGGAGCCCCGGGCTATTCAGACCTTTCGGTGATTAGAGTAAACCCTTGATATCCCTAATCATAGCCTTGGCCACCGAACGTGACGCTCCGGTTCCGCCCAACTGTTCGCGAATGGCGTCATAGTCGGCAATCATACCCTGGCGATAGCGCTCGTCTTCAAGGATGCGGCGAACCTCCCGGACAAGGTTTCCGGATGTGAAGTATTCCTGCAGGTACTCCTTGAAAGCAGGCTTATTTATAATGAGATTCGCAAGCGAAATATATTTTATCTTGAGGATATTGCGGCCGATCAGATAGGTTATGGGCGAGGTCTTGTAGCCCACCACCTGGGGCACGCCCAGAATGGCGGCTTCCAGCGAGGCGGTGCCGGAGTTGATTACGGCGGCCTGCGCATGGCGCATCACCGAATACGTCTGGTTCTCTACCACATGCAGCCATGGGCGGCCTTCCAGCCAGTTCGCGTAATCCGCCTTCCTGCGGGAAGGAGGGGCGGCAAGAATGAACTGATACTCGCGGTAGGCGGGAATCTCGCGCATGCGTGACGCGAACTCCATGAAGGTTGGCATCATGGTGGAGATTTCGCCGCCGCGGGAGCCGGCAAGAAGGGCGATGTACGGCTTTACAGGAATGCCGTTGCGGCTCAGGAAAGCCTCGCCGTCCTCTTTGACGGCATCGGACTCAAGGATGGCATCCATCAGCGGATTGCCGCAGTATTCAAAGGGAACGCCCTTGCGCGTGAAATAATCCACCTCGAAGGGGAAGATTATGTACAGTTTGTCCACGCTGGCCTTGAGCTTGGCTATACGGCTTTCCCTGGATGCCCACACCTTGGGGGCGATATAGTAGAATACCTTGAACCCGCGAAGATGGGCGAACGAGGCAATGCGGAAATTGAATCCGGGATAGTCGATAAGGATAACCACATCCGGCTTCCATTCCAGTATATCCTTCCGGCACATCTTATAGCGAAGGAAGAACTTCTTGAACATGGAGAAAACTTCCATGAAGCCCATCACCGCGCCCTCGTTGTAATCCACCACAAGCCCCTCCCCTTCCTGATTGGCGTGATACACAGCATCCATAAGAGGCCCGCCCCAGAAGCGGACATCGGCCTCGGAGTCTTCCGCGTACAATCCTTTCATCAGGTTGGACCCGTGCAGATCCCCCGACGCTTCACCTGCTATGATGTAGTACTTCATACGTGACGGGAGAGTTCCTTATAGTCAGTGCGGTCTATCCGGCAGGGAGTGATGGTGATCCAGCCGTCTTCGATGAGGCTATGGTCTGCATGCTCGGCTACTCCGTCCGGCTCGTCGTCTACGAAATCCCCAATCATCATATAGCCGGTTTCACCTTCCTCGAGGGGAGAGAACCTCTGGAGGCGGCCGAACAGGTTGGTGGGATCATAGTGGGTGAGCCGCTCCGCGTCAAACTCCTGGAACTCCTTCACCCAGTGGCCACGGCCCTGGCGGGCATACTTCACGCCCTTGATTTCGCTGTCCGGGAGTTTGGGGAAGTTGATATTGTAGAAAAGCCCGTAGCTATCCTCCGGCCAGTTGTCCAGAAGGTCTTTCACAATTGCGGGAAGCCGTTTTTCCACAGCCGAGAAATCCGCCTGGCTTGAATAGTCGCAAATAGAAACGGCGATGGCCTTGCAGCCGTTCAGCGCGCCTTCTTCCGTTGCACCCAGGGTGGCGGAGTAGTTGGCGGCCGACGATGCGTTGGATCCGTGGTTGATTCCGCAGATCACGAGGTCCGGATTTCGGTGCTCGTAGAAATATTCAAGCCCGAACTTCACGCACGATGCGGGAGTGGCGTCCAGATAATGCCAGCTGCCGGGGCTGAACTGGGGAAGCGGTTTATAGGCAAGCTGCCTGTACCCCAGTGATACGGCCATCGACATTGCGCTTTGATGGACTTTCGGGGCCACTACCGTAACATCCCCGAATTTGGCCATTATATTTACCAGCGTGACAAGCCCGCCGGCCGTGAATCCGTCGTCGTTGCTTACAAGAATTTTCATAATGTGCGAAGTTACAAAAAATAAGGGACGAATGTAAAATTTGTCAGTTTTTTTTCGTAAATTTGCGACGCTTTTAAAGCGAAAAAACGTTTAACAAACAATAAATTAATTCAAACAACTATGATTAAACTCGGTATTAACGGCTTTGGCCGCATCGGTCGTATGGTTTTCCGCGCTGCTGTGGAGAACTTCGGTAAAGACATTGAGGTTGTAGGTATCAACGACCTCCTGGATGCAGATTATCTTGCATACATGCTCAAATACGACTCCGTTCACGGCCAGTTCAACCACGACATCAAGGTCGACGGCAACTTCATGATCGTAGACGGCAAGAAGATCCAGGTCTTCGCAGAGAAGGATCCCGTCAACATCACCTGGGGTGCCCTCGGTGTAGACGTTGTTGTGGAATCCACCGGTTTCTTCCTCACTGCAGAACTTGCAGAGGCCCATATCAAGGCTGGTGCCAAGAAGGTTATCATGAGCGCTCCTTCAAAGGACGCCACCCCGATGTTCGTCTATGGCGTTAACCACAAGACCTACGCCGGCCAGACCATCATCTCCAACGCTTCCTGCACCACCAACTGCCTCGCTCCCCTCACCAAGGTCCTGAACGACAGCTTCGGCGTAAAGCGCGGCCTCATGACCACCGTTCACGCTGCAACCGCAACCCAGAAGACCGTTGACGGTCCTTCCAAGAAGGATTGGCGCGGCGGCCGCGGCATCCTGGAGAACATCATTCCTTCCTCCACCGGCGCTGCAAAGGCTGTGGGTAAAGTTCTTCCCGAACTCAACGGCAAACTCACCGGCATGTCCCTGCGTGTTCCCACCAGCGACGTTTCCTTCGTAGACCTCACCTGCGAACTGGAGAAACCCGCTTCCTACGATGAAATCTGCGCTGCGATGAAGGCCGCCTCCGAAGGCGAACTCAAGGGCATTCTCGGTTACACGGACGAAGCAGTGGTTGCAAC
>JAEEGJ010003458.1_pt1 | contig 60953 bp, 48 predicted proteins | sample 8958761 | NCBI WGS metagenome assembly JAEEGJ01 (sample SAMN16246546, study PRJNA631951) | gut metagenome | biome: gut microbiome; feature: rumen; material: RS-attached | host: Bos | place: Iran: Karaj | collected 2018-10 | reverse complement strand
GCCTTGGCGGCTTCGGCGAGGAGGTCGCGGGTCTTGGAGAGGTTAAGAACGTAGATGCCGTTCTTTTCCGCCAGGATGTAGGGTTTCATTTTCGGGTTCCAGCGCTGAGTCTGGTGACCAAAGTGGGAGCCTGCAGCGAGCAGGTCTTCAACGGAAGGCAGATTTGCCATAATGTATTCCTTTTCGGTTGTGACTACCCGGCATGCAATTAAGCCGCGAAGCGAAGCCCGAACCTGGGGTTGAGGACCGCGCCACCGAAGCGACTCTCGCAAACCGGTGATTGGTTTTACCCGGGCGAAATTACCCGAGCGAGGACAAAGATAGTAAAAAAAGCGCCCAGAGTGGGCGCCTTGCAGCAAAAATCAGTTCTTGACGCAGCGGATAGAAAGCCCCTCGTCATCATCGACTTTAAAATCATCCTCGCCAAAGTCTCCGTATCCAATCAAATGGGATTCGCCAGATTCATAAGCGCGGAATAAGGTCGTACCGTTCAAGCCTTCCCAGAAGCCAGGATGGCCATAACCAGCAGGAAGAGCTCTAAAGCCAAAGATATCCATACCCTTCGGCAGACCTAGACTATTTCCAGTTGGCCAACCGGTTTTGGACATTAGGGCTGCGTCATAGTCTAACTTGCCCTTATTCTTATGCACATAATCCCAAAGGTCCTGCCATTCCTTGATTCGAGGCAAATGCCAACCTGCAGGACAAGCCTGACGAGATGCGCTCAAGTTGTAGAGACGACCATACTTGTTGCAATTTTCTGGTTTTTCACGATAGCACCAAGAACCTTTCATCTTGTAGTTGAGGTTCTCGGCCATCCACGTCTGGGAGCCAATCGTCACCGCCTTATACTTCTTGCCGTCTCGGGAATCCACAAATCCGTCACCGGTATCGGACTCGAGTGCCTTGATCAGTTCGATGTTCTTTTTCTCGACAGAAGAAAGTTGCGCAGTCACATCCGCAAACCGGGAACGGTACCAGTCAAACCCCGCGAAGTATTCCTGCAAATCCGCGCTCTTGAACTTGTAGCCGTGACGTGCGAAAATCGCATTCCTCAAAATTCTGAGATTGTCCATGGAATAGCCGGAAAGGTCGGACTCCTTCAGCCTTTCGTTCGATATCTTGAACAGCAACTGGTCATCCAAGACCAGCGGACGGGATGTCTTGGCCTTCCCCACTTTGTCCGCAGCCGCGCTCAGGTCGCTCAGGGCCTTGGTCGCCTTTTCCAGGACCTTCTGGCAAGCGGTCATGTCTCCGTCTTTGCATTTATCCTCGTCACTCTTGCATGCGCCGAAGAGAAGAGAGAGCGTGGCAATCGCCACCATAAACAAGAAAGCTGTTTTATTCTTTTCCATACTGAATATTTAAAAATATAATTGGTTTACAAATGGCGGGCAAAGCCCAGAAAAGCTTTACCCGCCTATGAATAAAAAGCAGAAATATTCAGACAGAACTTAGAAGTCGTATCCGTTATAGACTGTCTGCTTTATGTCTTTCACCTTCGGGCAACCTTCCGGAGATTTTACGGTATAGCCATAGTTCACCACAAGGTTATAATCATAGATGCGCTTCACTGAAGCCGTAATCTTCCATGTGCTGCCTTCCGGGCATTGGTCAATCGGACGCAGGCTCGTCGCAGTCCAGACAACCACATCCTTCTTTTTGTTTCTTGTTGTTTCCTTAAATACAAAGTTCTCCGTCTGGAAGGTCTTTGAATCAATCTCCTGAGCATTGGGCGCAAAAACGCTCTTTATTTTGGCAAACTTAGCTACACCACCCGATACAATCGGGCCATCACCTGTTTCGTACTGCGGCTCATTTTTCAGCGCAGCATCCATAAATCCGCTAATCTCGGACATATCGAGCGGTTCGAACAGCGGAGCGGGGAAAAGATCGTCGAACTTCTGGACTAACCCGGCATCGCACAGGGACTTCCATGTAGGAATCAGGGCAAGGCATTCCTCGACCTGCTCGGCAGGCATCTCTTCGAAGTTTCCGCTTTCGGCATTGCGGAGGCCCACCCAGCAGAACTTGTGAGTCTCGCCATTGCGCGGATCCATCTGCAACGATGTCACAAGCGTCGTCTTGTCCTGGCACTTGGACATGGCTTCAAGCAACAGGGCTCCGACGGCATGTATATCCTTGCGCTTGCCCGAAGGAATGTCGAAGAAGGCAACCTTGTCGCTAGACGGGGCCTCAAAGCCAATCGCTGTAAAGTCGCCGGTCTTTTTCATTTCGGCCACACTGGCCTCCTGCAGCGTAACCCATGCGCCCATGGTCGGCGGGATAATGGAGAGGTTGGCCTTGGCCGTCGCCGAAGGAGCAAGCACCGACAGCACGAGTCCAAGGATGATGGAAATTACGGTAACCGACGCATGCACAATACAGACAACCTTCTTCCACTTCTGTCCCATGTAGTGGTGGGTATGGTCGTAGCTGTAGATTTTCCCGAAGGCATGGCGCCATGCATGGACAAAGGCAGCAATCGAAAGCATGCCCAGGAGCACCGTTCCCACGACAGCCGACTGGGAGGCAACCGTAATAATCAGCGCGAGCACGGCAAAGGCAACGGTAACGAGGCCTTCCCAGTTGAACACGAAGCGAGACTTCTTGTCAAGCGGGCCGCCCGTCTTGGCGAGCATGAAATGATGGATGTTGGTGCTTCCGCACAGGAGCGTGAGCCAGAAAATGAGCGTTCCCTTGTCCTGGATTACGCCCGATTCGTCCGGAAGTTCCACCTTCACCGGCTTGGGAGCCGGAGCAGGGTCAGAAGCCTTCGGCTCCTCCTGCGGCAAAGGCGACCCGCAACCGATACAGAACTTGGTCCCGGCCGCCACTTCTTTTCCACATTTTGGACATTTCATATTTTACCTCGTTTTAAAAAATCATTCGCCCGTGCACATCTTGTTCAGCAAGGCAAGCGACATCAGCATATTCTGCGGAATTCCATTGAATTCCAGCGCATTGAAATAGAAGGATTCTCCGTCAACCCTGAACTGGTATGTCGCACGGACCTGCTTTCCATAATAGGTAATGTTGCCACTGACGTTTACATAGCTTTTGCCATCGGAGCCCGTACCGCCCGTCCACTCGGGATCGCCCATAAACCCATTCACCATCTGCGACATCGTCTTGGAAGGACAACTGTGCAAGTGCCCGTTCTTGACCATTTCTATGTTCGCATAATCGCAGCCCTGCAAAAATGCCACGGCCAGCATACACAACAGGAGAGCAAGCATTTTGGGTGATATCATCGGAGACTCCTTCTCGGTTTTCATTAAATGTAAATAAAAACTGACGAAAAATTCCCATCTTTTTTCATTCCCCCTCTTTTTTTCTAAATTTGCGGCCATGGCAGAGAAAAAGAAGATACTCGTGATGGTCGCAAGCCCGAAAAACGAACGCAGTGGGACGCTTATCCCCACGAAGGCGTTCGTGCAGGGGCTCGAAGAAAACGGTGACTACGAAACCGAATACCTCTTCATCGACCGCCTGAATATCAAGCCCTGCCGCGGGTGCCTCAGCTGCTGGGGCCGTCCTGACGGAAGCTGCTTCATCAAGGACGACGACATCCCGATGGTGCGCGAGAAACTCATCAACTCCGATATCGTCATCTGGAGCTTCCCGCTGTTCCTTTTCAGCATCCCGGGCCAGATGAAGGTCCTGATGGACCGCATCGTGGGCATGGTCCACCCCTACATGGGCCAAAAGCTCAAGGATGGCGCGAACGCGCTGAACTCCCACCTGCACGGATTGCAGTTCCAGAAGGAAGGCCAAAAGATCATTCTGCTTTCAAGCTGCGCCTGGATGGATATCGACGTGGTCTATGAACCGATCCGCAAGCAGTTCGACATTATCCTCGGACACGAAGGCTACACGCTCATCGCCTGCCCGCAGATGCGCGCACTCGACCATCGCGGTGGCCCGCGCCGCCTCGCCATGCTGCGCGAAAAGTACAGGAAGGGTGGCGAGGAACTCGCGAAGACGGGTTCGCTCTCGCAAGAGGCCATCGACATGATGCAGAAGCCCATCTTCAGCGACGATGCCTATGTGACGCTCGTGACAGAGTTCGTCACACACATGTTCGACCGCCCGGACAATTTTTAAAAAAGCAGGGCTTGCGCGATGAAACTGATTGCCGCCTATATCTGCATTTCACTTTTCTTCGTGCTGCTTCGCGGCAAGCTGTTCCACAAGTCGGAAACCCGAAAGCAGACCGCAGTCAACAGCGTCCGCGTATGCGTCGAGATTTACGCGCTCACCTGGATGATGTCGTATTTCACCTGGAACCCGCCACCATCAACAAAGCACGTGCTGTACGCCGCGATACTTTGGGGCGCCATGTTCGCATGGAAATACCTCACGTTCAAGAAATCCGGCTCGCTGCCCAAATGCAAGTGGTCGTTCGCATTCCCGATCACCTTATTTATAATCCTGTTCATCCGAATTACGGCCATCTGGACCCTGCGCACCTTCCCCGTGAACGACGTAGAATCCGTCATCACTACCCTCAGTCTCCCTCTCGACGGCTTTACCGTCGTATTTGTCAAGAGCTACCTGCTTCGCGCGTTGCTCCCCCTTGTCCTCCTGACCGCAGCGCTCTCCTATTTCTTCGGGGAGGTCTGCTCCGTTTTCAAGAAGCCCAAGATTACTTGTGCGCTGCTCACCGCTGTCGGCGTCACCGTTTTCCTTGCGGCCTTCATCAACAAGGTTCCCGTCTCCAGATATATCGAGGCCCTTGACATCGACAAGACGAGCGCGGAAAGCGACCTTCTGGAAAAATACTACGCGGATCCCGACTCCCTGAAAATATCTGCCCCGGAAAAGCCGTACAACCTGATATGGATCCTGATGGAATCCATGGAAAATACATTTGCGGACACGGCCCACGGGGGCGAAGCCTACGAAAACTACATTCCCGAACTCACGCAGCTGTTCGAGAACAACATCGGATTCACCCATTCCGAAAAATTCGGAGGCGGAAGCGACATGATGGGTTCGTACATGACCATTACCGCGACATTCGCCAAGTCCACCGGAGTTCCGCTGCTGTCCCGCCTGCGCCTCAATAACAAGTTCGTCCCCGGGGCAAGGAGCCTATGGGAAATCCTGCACCGCTACGGTTACGAAAACTACTTCATCATGGGAACGGATTCCAGATTCACCATGTTCAACTGGTTCCTGGAACAGCACGGCATAGATCGCATCTACGATACGAGGACACTGAAAAGCAAGCAGCAAATCGATGAAAAATTCAAGAACATGCACGACTTCGAGGTCGGCCTCACAGACCAGAGCCTGTATACCGCATCCATGCACTACATCGATTCCATTTCGAAAAACGGCAAGCCTTTCTCGGTATCCCTCCCGACCATCAATACGCACTTCCCCTACGGATTCTACGACCCGAATTGCCTCGAGAAGCCCGCATCGAGCTCGGACGAAGATTACTACAAGGCGACCCTGCGCTGCTCATCACGCGAAGTGAACGAATTTATCGACTGGTGCAAAAAACAGGACTTCGCCGAGAACACGCTCATCGTCATCGTCGGCGACCACCTTTTCATGAACGCATTCCCCGGAAAGTTCCTCGCCCATGCGCGTGAAGAAAACCGCAAATGGGTAAGCATCTTCTTGAACCCCGTCAAGGAACCCAAGACAAGGCAGCACCAGTTCACCTCCATCGACATCACGCCCTCCATCCTGGAAGCCATGGGCTTCGAGATCGAGGGCCACCGCTACGGGCTGGGCGCATCGCTGTTCTCGGACGAGAAGACACTGCTCGAAATTTTCGGCGCGGATTCGCTCGAAGCCGAACTCAAGGCCCTTTCGCGCAGCCCCGAATTCTTCAAGAAATTCATAACGGAGAACAACTAGGGACGGTCCCGTGCTCGCGAATGGCTTTTTAGCAGACCAAATAGCCCCTATCCCCCTGTTTGGTCCGTACTTTTGCATATAAAGTAATCAAAGCATCTCGTTTTTTCCGAGAAAATGGACGCCGAGCGACATATTTAAGGCAAAAATTGCGTAGAAAGCACATCAAATACGGTTTTTATTTACACATAAATTAATTTTGTACAGACCAAAAAGCCCCGCGGTTATGAGACTAGGGAGGGCACCCACCGGGCTAGCCCTCCCTAAGACCCTCCCGACGCTCGAAACAAGTTTCTTCGCGGGCACACCTACGGTGTGCAAAAAGAAAGGCCTCCGCAAAGCGGAGGTCTTTCGTAAAAAGCGTTTCGCAGATTAGCGCTTGCTGAACTGGAAGTGCTTACGGGCCTTCTTGCGGCCGAACTTCTTACGTTCAACGGCACGGGCGTCACGAGTCATGAGGCCTTCCTTCTTGAGGGCGGGCTTGACTTCGGCGTCGTTGGCCACGAGAGCGCGGGCAATGCCCAGGCGGACAGCACCCATCTGGCCGGCGATTCCACCGCCACGAGCGGTGACTTCGACGTCCCATTCTTCCGCGTTGCCGAGGATGGCGAACGGAAGGTTGGCGATCATGTTCTGCACTTCGGAATGGAAGTAATCCTTGAAATCACGACCATTGATAGTGCGCTTGCCGGTACCCGGCTTCAGGATCACAGCGGCGATGGCGTTCTTGCGGCGGCCCGTGCCACGGTAGATCTTCTTGTTCTTTGCGGTAGCGATAGAGGTATCCTCCGTTCTAAAGATTAGAAGTCAACGACTTCGGGGTTCTGCGCAGCGTGCGGATGTTCGGCGCCGGCATAGATTTTGAGTTTCTTAACCATCTTGTGGCCAAGAGCGCTGTGAGGGAGCATACCCCAGATAGCAGCGGTCAGCGGGGCGGTCGGGTCCTTCGCCATGAGGTCGGCAAAGTTGATCCAGCGTTCGCCGGCGATGTGACCGGTGTGACGGAAGTATTCCTTCTGCAGGTTCTTGTTACCGGTAACGGCAACCTTGGCGGCGTTGATGACAACGACGAAATCGCCAGTGTCGACGTTCGGGGAATAGATGGCCTTGTGCTTGCCCATGAGGAGACGAGCAACTTCGCTTGCAACGCGTCCCAGGGGTTTTTCCGCAGCGTCCACAAGCTTCCACTTGCGGGTGACGGACTTCGGGTTTACCGTAATGGTCTTCATGTAAATCCTCTAGTTAATGGAATTCCTGGGCAGGGGTGCCCCGGAAAAAGCGATACAAATATAGATGGTTTCGGCAAGGCCGACAAGGGTAAAAAATCATATTTTTCTAGAAAAGTCCGAAAAACACGGGTTTCAAACTCTATCAATCATATCAATTAACATAATTGTACGATTATTTTGAAGAAAAGATCCCCGCCTGCGCGGGGATGACAACAGCAAACTGAATAACAAGTGAAGGTCTAAAATGTATGGGTCCCCTCCGCTACGCTCCGAGGATGACCCATCACCAAACAACCATCAGGGTCATTTTTTGGGGCGTTTCTTGCGGATGAACGCGAGGGCCTTGCTGCGGCGGCGGGCCGTCTCCTGCAGATTCACGGACTCATCGTACTCGTCCACGATCTCGCGGCCGAGGATTTCTTCCAGCACGTCCTCGAGGCTCACGATACCCGCGATGGCACCGAACTCGTCCACCACACCGACCATGTGCCCGCGCTGCTTGAGGAAGCGGAGCAACAGCTTATCGAGCATGACACTGTCGGGTATCAACTGCAGAGGGCGCATCATCTGCCGGAGCGTAACATCGCGCTCGCCTTCCGCCAACCTGTTATAGGCATCGCGCCGGAGCACAATCCCAATCCAAGAATCCTTGTTTTCGCCATACAGGGGGATTCGCGAGAACGGCCAGTTGCCGAGCTCGTCGATAGTCTCGCCGATGGTCTTGTCGGCAGGGAGGCTGAACACCACCTGGCGGGGCGTCATCACCTTGCGCGCCGCGACCGACTTGAGCGCGAGAATGTTCTTGATGACGGATGCCTGCTGGCGGTCGATAACCTCCTCGCGGAGGCCGAGACTCACGAGGCTGTTTATATCCTCGATGCTCACGTCCTTCTTCTCTTCGTCCTCGCGCGTCCAGTGCTTGGTCAGTGTGAGGCAGAGCCATATAAGCCCAGTCCAGCCGAGAATCTTGGTGATGTAGTAGAACGGCACCGACACGAGCGGGGCGAACGTCTTCGCCTGCTTTACGCCGAGAGTCTTGGGAGTGATTTCACCGAAGAGGAGGATAAGGATGGTAAGGATAATCGGGAGCGCCATCGCGCCGGTAGAGGAGAGACGCTTCACCGCGAGCGCCGTCGCGAGCGATGCGCCCACCGTGTTCGCGACCGTATTCACGATAAGCACAGATGCGATGTAGCGGTCGATGTTATCCTTCACGTGCGTGAGGTACTTTGCCGTAAACTTCTTGTTCTTCTGCAGGAACTCCACCGTCGCGGGCGGCACGCTGTAGAACGACGCCTCCGTCACGGAGCAAAACGCCGAGAAGAAAAGGCACGCCAGGACTGTAACGACGATGGCTATCATTCGGCACCTTCCCAGAGCAGCGGGTCGATGGCCCAGAACTTCACGCGTTCAGCACCGAGCACAAAGTCTATAAGCGCACTTGCCGAGGGGTCCCTGATAATGTTCGAGCCGCCGGTAAGTATCGGGATCAGTTCGATATCGTTTTTCTCGCCAATCTTTGCGCGCTTGCGGGCCTCCTTCAGGGCAGCATCCAGGCCGCCCAGGCCCTGCACCAGCCCGTACTTGTAAGCTTTTTCGCCCAGGAACACGCGGCCACCGCCATACGAAGAATCTACCTTCGCGCGGGCAATGCCCGTAGCGCCCGAGACCACCTTCACAAAGCGGTCGTAGAACTCATCCATGTACTGCTGGAGCGCAGCCTTCTCCTCGTCGGTCCAGGGGCGCGTGAAGGTTTCCGCATCGGCGTGTTCGTGCGTCTTGACCGTCTCTGCCTTAAGGCCCACCTTGCTCATGAGCCCGGAGGCATCGATCTTGCCACCATAAATGCCGATGCTCCCGACTATGGAATACGGCTCGGCAAATATCGCGTCGGCGGCACAGGCAATGTAATATGCGCCCGAGGCACCCATATCGCCGATGCTAGCAACTACGGGGATATCACGCTTCTTGAGTTCCATGATGGCACCCCAGATCTTGTCCGATGCAATCGCGCTGCCACCCGGAGAGGAGATGCGTATCACGAGCGCCTCGGCACTGCCCGGCAGGCGCCGCAGAGCCTCGGCAACTTCCAACTCCATGCCCGCGTCAATAGTCCCGTCAATGTTCAGGAGCGCAATGCGCGAACGCTGACGCCACGTTTCATCAAAAATCTTGCGCGATGTCGGCTCCCAGTCGCTGTAGCGCGCCTGCGGGGCGTCCACATCGAAGAACTCCTTGAGCGCGTAAGCCGGCACCTGGTCTATATAGAGGAGCGTATCCACGAGCCCCGCCCGCACAGCCGCGGACGCAGAAACCACCGGGGTAGACGCCAGCGAGTCGAGGGTACGCTTGACCCCGAGGGACTGGCGCGTGTTCCGCACCGCAATCATCGAGGAGACAGTCTGCCAGAGGTCGGTGTAGAGTTCCTTGCGGTTCTCGCGCGCCTCGGTAGACATCGAGTCTGCCACGTAGGGTTCCACCGCCGACTTGTAGGCACCGTGCTTGAGGAATTCCACCTTCACGCCAATCTTATCAAGCAAGCCCTTGTAAAAGAGCGTGTTCCCGCCGAGGCCACGCCAAGTAAGGTGCGCGGAGGGTTCCGCCACAACGCGGTCAACGGAAGCCGCAGCCAGCAGTACAGACAAACGAATATCGTCCACGTAGGCGACCACCTTCGCGCCACGTGCCCGCAGGGCCATCACCATACGGTTGATTTCACCCGATACGCCCAGGTTCCCGCGGTAGCCGGAAAAATCAAGAATCACGAGGCCCGCAGACGGGTCGCGCATCAGGTGCTCGAACAGGTTGCGCACCTTCGAAAGGCCAATATCGCGGGCCCCGAAGAAGGGCATACTTTCGCTCTTTTCCACCACGTCGGTATTGAGGGGTACGCGCACAACCTGCGCAAAGCGGGACGCCCGCGGGTTACGCGACGAATGGTAGCCGAGGGCGCCGCCCTTCGGCAAAAAGTCGTCGAACACGGTCAGGGCAAAATCGTAGTTGCCGCCAAGCGAGGTCGATACCGTGAGGCGCCATTCGTCGTCGCCGTAAAGGGGCATCTGGAGTGCGAATCTAAACCCGTAGAGGCCAAGTTCCAGGAGGAGCCTGTGGTTCTCGAAATCCTCCCAGTCGTAGCCTACCGCAAGGTTGTGGCCCACCCGGAGGGTAGCACCGAAACTGTGGATACGGTCCTGCGACTCCGGCCCCAGGTAAAGCAAGTTTTCGCAGGTGTAGCCCAAAGAAAGCCAGTTGAAGGGGCGAACCAGAAAGCCCTGGTCCAGCGTCCATTCCGTACCCTCGAAATCCGCACTGCGGAGGGCCTGCACGCGCGTACCCCAGAAAAGCAGGCGGTCGAACATCGGGAACGAATACGTGGCACTCCAGCGGGCCTCATCGAAACCCTCGCCGTCGGTGCGGTAATCGAAACCGACGCCGAGCCTCTCCAGGTTCGCACCCGCACGCAAGGCGGACACGTTGTCATCGAACTGGTAGCCGAGCAGCACGCCCTTCGAATCAAACGCCGAAAGGGACGCCGGGTTGCCGAAAATCCCGTGGCCGCCATCCTGCGACACGAAGCCCGATTCGCCCGGAATGTAGGCGAAAGAGGCGCAAACGGCCATAAACACTAATGCAAAAAACTTTCTCATTGCAAATATTTTAGCAATTTTTTCTACGCAAAACAAAAACAGGACTATTTTCCGAACTCAAACCTTGAATAAAGCCCAATCACGTGGCCCGTTTCCATCCCAAACAAGTAGCCACGGTTCATTTCGTAAAAAATAGCAACCCCAAACGATTTCCCCAAAACTGCAAAATACCGAGCGGCATCAACACGCATTTTGAATCCACGATAAAGGTCATCCATTTCCCTGTATTTCTTTTCAAGATTCATATTTCGCGACTTCTGCACACGCCATCGATATAAAAAGACATAGTCAAACTTCCACCCAGAATAGGCATCATGATCCCATAAAAATTTCCAAGAAACAGAACCTTTCAGACCGAATTCATCGCCTGGCTGAAAGCTCCGCTCCTCCAAAAAAGTGAAATATTCAGCGGCCACACCAAAGACCATATTCCTAGAAAAATCATAAATACCAAACGGAGAAACGCCAAACCGGTGAAAGCGGTTCTCGCGACTCCCTTCACGCGGAGGAAACCGCCAACCAGCATCTACGCCCCAAAAAGGGAACGGCATTACCTTCATACCCAAGTACGATTCATTAAGTCCATTTACCTGCAGGTTTACCATTTCGTGGACCTGGTCATGCAACATAGTGTCCCATTCGTAGCTAACCAAGCGGTAAGCAAAGTCTCCATAGATGCTAAAACACCTGCAAGGAGCAAATTCACCAGCTAGGTTCAGATCGGCACTATACACATCATCATGCAGTTCCGCAAGACCACCGAACTGAACAAAACTTCTGGGAGCGTGTACCAGCGAGATAGTTTCGCGGGCAAAAAGCGAAACCGCACCGAAAAAGCACACAAAAAACAGCGTATTTTTAAAAAAAACAGACATTTTACTTGAGTCAAAATTTAAAAAAATTTCCTGACGGCCATTTTTTCTATATTAGCCACATACAAATCTACTATGGTATTTTTATATGGCAACGTCATCTAAAAAAGAAGAAACTGATCTGTTTGACCTTTTGAAAGATCTAGTGAAGAACTGGTACATAATGCTACCCTGTATAGTACTCTCTGGTATCGTGGGAGTCATTATCGCATTGTGGATTAGACCAATCTACCAGGCCGACGCACTGTTGCAGATCGAATCAAAGAACAACAAAGGCATGACAAGTGCAATGATGGGTGGCCTAGGGAGCCTCTTTGCCAGTTCAAGCCCCGCCGAAACGGAAATCGAGCTCATCAAAAGCAGACAGATTATTGGGGATGCAATAGAAAAAATGCACCTGCAATACATTGCCAATCCAACCAACAAACTGCAGAGGCTTCTGCACAAAGAAGGTCGAATGGAAATAAACCAACTCGAAATTCCATGGAACAACCTTCCCGAAGAAGAACGAAAAAAACCTTGGATCGCGGAAATAAAAGACAGCACAACTTTCAAACTTCTAGACCACCACAAAAAAATGGTTCTTGACGATTGCCATGCAGGAGTGACCTATAAAATTCCCTACGCAGGGGATACTGTAACCTTCAGCATTCTGAAGATGAAAGTAAAAAAAGGGCAATCGTTTGAATTAATCAAAATGGACCGGCTTGATGCTATAAGCGCATTCCGCGATGCATTTGACATTGCCGAAAAAGGAAAGAAAACCGGCATTCTTGAATTTAGCTACCAAGACATCTATCCCGACCGTGCTACAGAAATTCTGAATGAAATAGCAGCCGCATACCTACGGCAAAACGTAGAACGTAGCAACGAAGAAGCTCAAAAAACTTTGGAATTTTTGGAAAAACAGCTTCCCGAAGTTAAATCGCAAATGGATAGCGCAATGTTAAGATTTAACAACTACCGTAACAGGGTCGGTTCAGTTGACATTGGTGCAGAAACACGCCTAGTTCTTGAAAAAAGGACAAAACTTCAGCAAGATCTACTGACTTTGCAACAAAAGAAAAAAGACGCAATCCGCTTATTCCAGCCCGAGCATCCCACAATAAAAACGTATGAAGAACAAGAGAATGCCATAAAGCGCGAATTAGCCGCAAATACAAACGAGACAAAGAAATTACCCGCAACACAACAAGAAGTTCTCAAACTCAGCAACGAGGTTGAACTGAGTAAAATCATGTACACAACCATGCTGAACAACATTCAACAGTTAAAACTCGTTTCCGCCGGAGAGATTGGAACGGTCCGAATCATAGACTTCGCCGAAGAGGTCACCAAGCCAATCAAGCCCAAAAAAAAGGTAATCCTTTGCCTAGCCCTACTTATCGGGTTCTTCATCGGAGCAATGATTGCAAACATATTGAGCAAGTTCAGCAGCGGAGTACGTGATGCTCACTTGATTGAACGCGAAACCGGCCTCAGCGTATACGCCAAAGTACCCAAGGGCAATCCCAACGGGACAAAGGGAACTCGTCCGCTCGCAGTTGTCGAGCCCGACGATGTCGCCATCGAATCCCTCCGAACGTTGCGCAGTTCTCTTGAATTCAGCATGGACGAGGCAGCCCACCATATTATAGGCGTCAGCGGACTTATCCCCGGCGTAGGAAAGAGCTTTATTTCTGTAAATATGGCAGCCCTGTTCGCCGGACTCGGCAAAAAAGTCCTGCTTATTGACGCGGACCTACGCAAAGGGCGACTGCACAAAGAATTCGGCATCAAGCGCGGAAAGGGAATCTCCCAACTTCTATTGCACCAAGCTTCCTTGGATGAAATCATCCACACTACCGAAGTCGAGAACCTTTCCATTATCCCTTGCGGCATTGTTCCCAACAATCCGTCCGAACTTCTTGGTTCCAAACAATACGCCGATTTAATAAGCGAACTGGAAAAGTCGTTCGACCTGATAATCATCGATACTCCGCCCATCATGCTGGTCACAGACGCCACGCTCGCTTGCCGATTCGCATCGCAAATCGTCATGGTTATCGAATACAACAAGCATGATATCAATGCCATTAAGGATGGCATGGCCCAATTGATGAAGGGAAATGCAGATGCACACGCCTGCTTCGTCATCAACAAGTACGAACACAGCCATTCCGATGGATACGGATACAAGTACGGCAAATATTAATGTATTACCTACACTTTTAAATTTTCAACAAATATCGCCTGCATAGCGATATTTGTTTTCTCATGACTCCGATTATGAGACAGGTTCCATTCCTCTTCATCACGTCAATGCTAGCCGCATTACTTTTTAGCAGTTGCGTTTGGACGTCGACAGATACGGACACGGACTTTTTACCCTTAGACGATTCCGAATACCCCTACGCAAATATTCCGAGGCTCGTTATAGAAACCGAGGGGTTCAAGCAAATCCGAAATATGGAAGACTATATTTCGGCACATTTTCAAATATATGATAAAGACCATCCTATTACAGAAGTACTTCCTCTTTCCGTAAGAGGGAGAGGGACATCTTCTTTTCACAGCATGCCCAAGTACAGCCTCAAGTTAAAATTCCAACACCCCCAAATGCTGCTAGGAATGCCTTCAAACACGGAATGGGCACTTATTTCAAACTTCGCCGACAGGACGCACTTAAAGAACTTCATAACATTAAAACTCTATTCATGGCTCGGAGGGAAATATACCCCACAGACACAATTTGTGGAATTATATTTGAATAGGCAATACCAGGGGCTCTATCTCTTATCACAAACAATAAAAGTGGGGAAAGACCGGATCAACATTCCCAAAAACGACAGCAGTTTCCTATTTGAAAAAACAACAGACATTCGAATAAAATCTACAGACGTTTGTATCAAGACAAAAAAGGGGCGAATTTTCAGTATAAAGTACCCCAAAAAAAGCACTCCAGCAATACTAGATCGTCTCAAGAGCCACCTGGATGACTGGGAGGCTTTTCTGGACACACTTAACGAGTCAAATATAGACTCATTGGGAAAATGGCTGGACACGGATGATTACATCCGTTTTTATTGGGTTCAGGAACTTTCAAAAAACACCGACGCGAACTTCGGGAGAAGCATCTTTTTCACATGGATGGTCGGCGAACCAATCCATTACGGTCCAGTCTGGGATTTTGACGTCGCCTACGGAAATCAGGTGAAAAAAGAAACCAAAAACAGCAAAAATTGGTACATCCGCGACTATGGATGGGACAAAATCCTTTTTTCTTCAGAAGAAATCAATCGACGTGCAAAAAATTTTTGGCTAGAAAACAGAGATTTTTTCAGCACCATTCCCGACTCAATAACCAAGTATTCAAATATGGTTTCCCCATTGACTATAAACGAATTCAAGCGATGGCCCGTACTCGAAAACGACGAGGCATGGTGTTTCAACGAGCCCTATTCCAGTTATCAGGAATCAATAGACTCCCTCAACAGTTGGATCAGGCAAAGAATTGATTGGATTGACCAGCAATACGCTTACTAACCGTTCACTCTTGTTCATCGATCCAAAAAAGCCTATCTTGAATCCATTTTTTCAGGCTCAACACGGCATCTTCATATAAGGAATATCCATACGGATGGTAATCGTATTCAACACTTTCCAAGACCGGCCATCTCTTAAAGTTATTATGAGCAGCCTTTTTTAACACAGTCCCAACTGAATCTACCATAACCATGACCGCATCAAATTTGTCCCTATTTTCCGTCCAAAACTTTTTTATTTTCCCATCAAAAATTTCATCTTTAAATAAATAATTATTCCAATACGAGCCCCTCACATACCAATGCTGAGGATTGTTCACGGACTCCATGTCGTAGCCGCCAAACGCCAAGTCAAAGTCCCAAACAGGGCCTATTTTTATCCGGCCGCCCTTTTCCCAAACAAAAAACACGCTCGAGAAAAAGTTTGCATCGGGATTCTTCGCAAATTCTTGCACCCAGTAGAACTTCACATATTCATCCACATCAATCCACTCCGACAGTTCATCCGAATGTGCAGTCTCTATATCTTTCAAGAAATACTCAAAATCAGTCACTTGTTGTCTTATTACCGCAATAGCCTCTGGAGATGGAGTCTTGGGCTCGTGAATCGTAAAGGGCTTTCCCCAACTATAAATGACTTTTGAATGGAAAATCGGATCGTCATCCTGATATTTTTCATCCACTTCGACAACATACACATCATCCGACTGCGGATAATTCACCCGGTTTTTTCCCAACTTAATAGTTTCCACCAACAGATATACGCCCATATACGTTTTATTTAAATACAGTTCTACAAACCTGCATCGAGGGGCGTAGAATACCCTCAAGTTTGTCGACAAGCGATACGCCAGATAATTTTTCATTAATGTCTTGTCTGCATAATTAGAAACCAACGCCCAGTCCCTATTTTGCGGCATTCCCAAAAGATTCTGTTTTTCGATAAATTCAATTTTATAACTAGGCTTAGGGGCTTGCCACGACGTGTTTCCCCTTCCCCTAATCGTCAATTTCATTATTTCACTTTCCGGAGAGGTTTCCCCATATATCTGCATTTTCGCCGGGATTTCCTTCTTCTTGTCATATATTCCCCGCAAGCCCTCCGTTTGAATCACCAGCCTGGGAATTCCCGCATAGGGATACTCTGAATCATCCAAGGACAAATATGTTTCCTCAATCTCCTCTTCTACGGTATCAACAGAATTGCTGCAGCAAGCAAAGAAACAAGCAATTACAGGAACAAGCAAAAGCGAGGCAAAATGTCCAAGATAATTCCGCATTTTTCCACTACGTCGAATAAACCCCGATTAACGTATTGACTGTATCATTTATATCATACCCTAACGCCTTCAGTTCGGCATAACAATCTTCACGCCGTTCGCACTTGCACGCACTTATTGCATCTGCCCAAGCATCTATACAATCTTGCCCTATAGGGAGGAAATGCACATTCGACGTCAACTGCGCAGTTCTTGTTATGCGATCGGAAAAAAACACAGGAAGTCCTGTTGCTTGGGCTTCCACCCCAACAATGGGAAGCCCCTCAAAATGCGAGGGCAACGCAAAAACGTCCATGGCCATCATAAGGCCGGCAACATCATTGGACACGCCCCAAAAAACAACACTATCCGCCAAGCCCTTTTCTTTCACGGCATCCATCACGTCATTTTTCAGTTCGCCCTCACCAACAAGAAGCAGTTTTGCCGCAGAGCACTTTGATTTAATTTTTTGAAACACGTCCAATAAAAACATATGATTTTTCTGATAAGCGAATCGTCCCACGTGTCCCACCACAAATGCCGACTCCAAGTTCGCCCCCCTACGGAGAGCATCCCTCTTTTGAGGGTCAAATTGGAACTTTTTCAAATCAATTCCATTTTTCACAAGCCTAATCTTTTCACTAGCCACGTTAGGGAACATCCATTCCGCAGCCAAATCCGAACATGACAAATACTCATTTGCCAAATACTTCAAGAATCTTCGGCAACAATTATGGTAGATTTTTTTCAACTTCCGATTTTTCCCATCCACTCCAGAAGCATGAGAATGTAATATGATCTTCTTTACACCCGATATTTTACAAGCAACAGAGGACACAAGCAACTTATTCGCAACATCTGAGTGTATGTGCACACACGAATATTTTTCTTTCCTTACTAGCCGAGACAGTTTCCACATCACAACAAGCTGCTTGATTAACTTTTGTCCCGTATACCCGACAAAATGGACTTGACATCCCGCATCATTCAATTGCGCAACATTTTCCTCTTTTTCAAAAGGTTCTATCGTCGCTATGTCTATTTGCATTTCGGAAGGCCTGTGTTCTATCACATTCCTCACCAAGGAAAACACTCCTCCCATGCCAATATCATCTACATTTACTTCCAAAACCTTCATATTATCTTTTTCCACAACATACGCAAGAAATTTCGTTTGAAAATAAATCTCGGTTTAATCCCGGCTTTAAGAGCGCCCAAATAGTCCGCTTTGAACGAATCACCATAATGGAGTTGTTTTCCTTTGAAATTTGACATCTTCTTTCTCACTTCAGAAAACAACCTTCCACTTCTTTTGTCACAACCAAGTTCATTTGACACAAAAACACCCTTCATCCCGTCAATACCGCATTTTGAAAGCATGCGGCCAATAAATGAGGACGAAAGATACATATCCGAAATAAGGACAATGTCCTTACCCTTATCCTTTACGCTATTAAACAAGGCAACAATTTCTTCACGTGGACGGCACGATTCCATTTCTGCACGCAATTCCGCTTCTTTCAAATTGCCGCGAACATCTATGGGATAGCCTTCCAAAAAATTGTAAATCTCATCTATAGAAACCTCGCCAGTCTGCGATTTATTCCGGGCTTCACATTCCGCCAGAATCCTCGCCGATTGAAACTGAGCCGATTCACCAAACGAGCCAAGTACAGACTGGCCAGCCAAAAGAAAAATATCCTTCGGGAGAGAAACCGAACGAACAATCAAGGTGTCAAATACATCAAACGACACCAAATCAAAACGTTCTATTTTCTTCAATTCCTTAGAAATGTTCATTTTCTTAATATATTATAAATCCAAAAATACGGCAGTGGGATTTTAAATGCGGCCTTCATAAAGCCGGTTTTCCAGCAACTATTGCTAAATGCTAGCAAAAATTCCTTCAAACGGTAACGGAAAAGACCCTTTTGCGGTAAGAAATAAAGCTTTTCGCCATCAACATTATAAAAGAAAACAAATAGCTTCAATTGTTCAAGCGTCGGCCGCATGCCAAAATCAATCAGAGCTTTCCAGGAACCAACATTATCACGCGGCGCATCTTTTAAATAGCGCAAGGCACCCGCTTGAAGTGCGCAAATATAGTTTTGGATTTGCGCATCATTTTCATACTCGTATTTTTTCAAAACAGGGACAACAACATCTTGACGGACCGCATAATCATCCGTTGACCCTTCCAAACTCTGGAAAAACTTCTCTAGAATGCCGTACGAGCATAGAACCTTTTTCCTCATCTTGAGGTTTTCTTTGCCAAAAAGAAATCCGTTCGTGCGACCCTTTAATGGATAAATGACGTTTACCCCTATATAATAGCCCGTAACATTCGCATTTATTCCCGATTTTTCCAGCAGCAGTTCCAGATAATACTGCATAGCGCCATGCCAACCAATATCAACAATCGCAACGTTTCCGCACATGCCAATCTGCTTTAGATACATTACGATATCATGATACTGCCTTCTTGATTCTTCATCAATTTTCGCCTTATACGCATCATAAAACGACTTTACCTTTTCACTCTGCGCTAGCATTGATTGCAAGAAGTTCTGGTTCCATGAAATTCCAAATGCTTTTTCTATTGTGGCCTTTTCTTGTTCTTGCACACCATAATATGAAGCCAATTCTGAAAATGCCACAAAGCGCTGGTTTGACAAATACCGAAGAGAATCTTCGTAAGAGGGACAATCCCAAAGGAGGGCTCTCCTCAGACTATTTCTTGAAAAATAGACATACTCATGCTTTATGCCACTATCGACAAACGACCGATGCAAGCAGCATGCTTTTTGCATCATAAAGCCGTCTCTTGAAAAAAAGAAGACCTTTTCCGCCTTTTGTTCGACAATCCCATGGCACAGCCAATCTGTAAAGTCCTTCAAAAAAGGGCCAACCACGTCAAATCCAAACTTCTCGTATTTTTCTTCGGCGACCATAATCATCCTTTTATCAAGACTAAAGCGCACACACCCAAGCAGCATCTCTTCTTTATCAAAGAGGCAAACACCCGCCACGCTTTAGGCAACTTATAAATGGGATATACACCCAAACGTTCCTGCAGGATTGGCTCATTCAACATTTTCTTTACTGACCTGTATTTTTGCACCCACGAAATCTGGCCTCGGCGTAATTCTATATTTGTCGCCATACGAAAATAGGCCATAGACGTTCTAGTCAAGCGATAATCAAAGGCAACCGCATCAGAAAAATAGGAACGGAACTTTTCCAAAGTAGTTATCATTTTACACTGTTTCTCCCACCTATCCGCCCGATAGGTATGCGTCAAGCTGTTGCCATTCAAGCAATAATGATAAAACTGGAACGGGACTAGCTTCACACGTTTTGACGCATTCAGCACTTCCAAATTAAACAATACATCTTCCGATATAAATTCACGCTCAGACAAAAACTTTATACCATTGTTTTTTATCAAACTTAAAGAATACAGGCCTTTGCATGCCGATGGCTCGTATTTTATACTCGAGGTATACTCCGGTTCTGCCCCGATAAAGTCCAGCTTTAAGTTTTCTATTTCATCATTCTGGTACAGCCGCTCTTTATGCGGCACCACACGAAAACCGGGATACTCATCCGTATTGAATTCCGAGAATACAACATCTAAATTATCCGACTTGCACACCCCATAAAGGGTTTCCATCATGTTCCTTTCTACATAATCATCGGAATCTACAAAAGCAACGTATTCACCATCCGCGACTTCAACGCCACTATTGCGGGCTAAACCCAAACCGCCATTTTTCTTATGAACAACCTTTACATTTGAATATTTCAACGCAAGTTCATCGCACAGCCTTGGACAACTGTCCGGAGACTCATCATCAACTAGAACCACCTCCACACCATCCAGAGTCTGGTTCAGAAGGGATTCAACACATCGAGACAAGTACTTCTCGACATTATAAACAGGAACGACAACCGAGACTTTATACCTTGGCGAATTCATCTAGAAATCCTTTTATCACATATCCCACAAGAACAAGGTCATTCTCCCTCGTTCCACAAGATATTTATACCCTAGTTCATATGGGAAATACAACAACCCCAAAAAGAGCCATTTTTCAAAAAATTTGTACTCAACTTTCTTTGCGTTCGTCATAACAAACGCTATAACAAAGCACCAAAACGCAAGCATGGGGTCAAAAACGCGCCGCAAAAGTTCGTAATTCCAAAAACATCTATCAATAATGCTACCAAGGACATATACATTGTACAACGATATAATTGATTTTGACGGCTGAATTTCCTTAATAGTCCTGTAGCCCAAATAGAATAGACTGCAATGGCCAATACATTCAAAAATTTTTCCAAAAAAAGATCTTGTGTACTCGTCATTAAACGCATCTGAAGAAAAGAACTGGTTTGTTCGTTCCGTGTATATAAGGAATTTCTCGTTCACCCCACCCAAAAAAAGAAGCCCGTTTTCCAAATACGACCAGTCTATCGCATTTGACAAGACGACGGCACTAAAAACAAACGAAGGGACCGACAAGAAGAACGGGATTGTTTTAGAAGCGAAGACTAGATATATCGCCGTAATAAACAAAACATTCAACATATTCACGGTATGAACGGAAAAGGACATTATCGCAAAAAAAACTAGAAGCGCAAGCCTCTTTACTTTTTCTTTTTTTGTCTTATCTTCTTCGCCATCATCGAAAAGGACACCCATATACAAAAACACGAAAGAAAATCCCAAGGCTTGGCGAATGCAATATTCGTCAAAAAAGATAAAAGCCATTAAGAATGTCGGATACAAAAACAACGACAATCGGGCGTATCTTTTACAAAAATACAGGCCACACAAGATAAAAGGAATTGAATACACATACAAGAAAGTGTATTCCGTCACCCCGACACTTCTAAGGAGCCGATTAAACGCAGTGAACACAACTTCCGAGGCGTCATAATCAAACAAAAAAGTTTCTTGATACCGAATGTAATCATTTCCACGCAAGTACCTTGAGCCAAGGACAAAAGCAAAAGCAACCGTACATAGCCATATATATTGCCACGGTTTTTCCGATTCGCTTACTTTTTTTCCGGCATATATAAAAACAATAAGCATCAATACGTTTACTATGACATAATTGAAATCAACCGTTCCCATTCAATTATTCTCCGCATTCCATCATTGTCTTTCGTTTTCCAAGCCGTTTCAAAGTTTTCCAAGCAATATCGCAAATATAACAACATCTTTCAGCACCTTGACCCCTCCCGTTTACATTAGAGCCCCTGCCAGCGGTCACTTTTTAGTCACAATCCGTTATAAAAATAACTATATTAATTTCAAAAGAAGGTATTTATGTCTGACAAAAAAATCACCGTCACTTCTCCTCTGCTGCCCAATCTAGACGATTTTATCCCAATGCTCAAGGACATCTGGGACCGCAAGTGGTTAACCAATAATGGCCATTACCATAAGGAACTTGAAAAAGCTCTCGCCGAATACCTGGGAGTTGAGTATATCAGCCTGTTCACAAATGGGACGCTTCCGCTGATTACGGCCCTGCAGGCAATGCGGATTACGGGAGAGGTAATCACGACTCCGTACAGTTTTGTTGCAACGACGCACTCCATCTGGTGGAACGGGCTCAAACCGGTATTCGTGGACGTGGATGAAGAAACCGGAAATATTAATCCAGAAAAGATAGAAGCAGCCATCACTCCACACACGACGGCCATCATGCCTGTACATGTGTACGGGACTCCCTGTAACACAAAGCGCATCCAGGAAATTGCCGACATCTATGGACTAAAAGTTATTTATGATGCAGCCCACGCCTTCGGTGTGCAGGTCAATGGCGAATCCATCCTGAAAAACGGAGACATGAGCACCCTTAGCTTCCATGCAACCAAAGTCTACAACACGATTGAAGGTGGCGCACTGATTTGCCACGACGAGGCAACCAAGAAACGCATCGATTACCTAAAAAACTTTGGTTTTGCTGATGAAACAACAGTAGTCGCACCAGGCATCAACAGCAAAATGGACGAAATCCGTTCTGCATTCGGACTCTTGAACCTGAAACAGGTAGACAACGCCATCGCAAGCCGCAAGGCAACCGCCGAAAAATACCGCAAAACCCTTAACGATGTCACAGGCATCCGCATGCTTAAGGATATAGAGGGCGTGCGCCACAACTACTCCTATTTCCCGATATTCATCGACGAAAAGCAATACGGCATGAGCCGCGACGCTCTTTACGAGAAACTCAAGGAAAACAACATATTCGGCCGCCGCTACTTCTACCCACTTATCAGCACGTTTAGTGCCTACAAGGGCCTGGAATCGGCTAACCCTGCCAACCTGCCCATAGCCCACAAACTGGCCGATCAGGTGCTTTGCTTACCCATGTTTGCTGGACTAGACACAGAAAGCGTCGCTCACGTCATCGACGTGATCAGGAACAAAAGGTAGTTTAGAATGCCTCAAAAAAAATTGATGCTCCTGGGCGGGCTTAGATACCTACTTCCTGTAATCGAAGAAGCCCACAAACAGAACATCTATGTGATTACGGCAGACTATTTGCCGAACAACATCGCCCATAAATATTCAGACGAATATTGTAATGTAAGCATCATCGACAAAGAAGCCGTATTAAAAGCCGCCATGGAACACAAAATCGACGGAATCCTATCACATGCCGTTGACCCGGGGGTTGTTTCCGCTGCGTATGTAGCAGAAAAAATGGGGCTCCCGTTCCAATGCAGTTACGACGCAGCTTGCATTCTTCAAGACAAGTCGCTCTTCCGTAAGTTTCTTGCAGATAACAGATTCAACTGTCCGAAGGCAAAAGGCTACAGCAACATCAAAGAGGCTTTACACGACATAGACTATTTCACATGGCCCGTTATTGTAAAGCCGGTGGATTCAGCAGGCAGCAAGGGAGTTACTAAGGTTGAAAATAAAGCCGACTTGCAGAACGCCATCGAAACCGCACTGCAGTCATCCCTTTCTAAACATTTCGTCATTGAAGATTTCCTGGATAAGGTCGGAGCGCAGTCCAGCGCAGACATTTTCACCGTAGATGGAAGACTCGTTTACCCAACCTACTCCGACCAGTTGTTTGACCCGGATGCGGCAAACCCCTACACACCCGCCATTGAAATATGGCCGGCATCAATGGAACAGAAATTCCAGGACGACCTCACAAATCAACTTCAGAAACTCTTTACGCTCCTGAATGTCAAATCCGGCATTTATAACGTGGAAAGCCGCGTATGTTCCAACGGCAAAGCGTACATAATGGAAGTTAGCCCCCGAGGCGGAGGAAACAGAATTGCGGAACTCCAAGATATGGCGACAGGTCAAAGCCTTATCCGTAATGAAATTCGGAAAGCCCTCGGAATGACTTTAGACATCATTAGCCCTCCCATTTATGACGGAGTGTGGTGTAACTATATATTACACACAAATATGCCCGGGACATTCAATTCCATCGACATCAACGAATCATTTAAAGAAAAGCACGTTAGAAACATCGGTCTTATAGTAAAGCCTGGCGACCAGATAGCACCCTTTACCGGCGCAAATAATTCTCTCGGGACCTTGTTTTTGCAGTTTCAATCACGAAAAGAACTTGAGTATTATCTAAAAAACGCATCTTCTTGGCTAAAAATCAACCTTAGTTGACAACTATGTATATTCCGATGTATATTTAAAAAATAGACCAGCAAAACCAAAGTTAAACCAGAGAGTCATATGGAAAACAAAAAGAAAGTCGTTGTTCTCGGTGCAACCGGCACCTTAGGTACAAACATAGCTGTTTACCTCAAAAAGAAAGGCTATGACGTAATCGCCGTTGGACACCGTCCAAGTGACAATGGTTTTTACGCCCTTCAAGATATTCCGTATCTCGCAATCGACGTCACCAACGTTGAGGATTTTGCCAAGTTACCCCAATCAGATGTTTACGCAGTCCTTCATTTCGCGGGTATGCTTCCCGCAGTAATGAAAGGCTATAATGCAAACCTATATATTACCTCCATTATACAGGGCACAATGAATGTCCTCGAATATGCAAGGCAAGTCAAAGCAGATCGAATTGTATTCCCGCAATCCCTTTTTGATGTAAGTTATCTCTTTGGTACAAAGGTTCCTATTCCCGCGGACTCTCTGCGAAAACCTCCTCTAAAAGGAGATCATGCCGTTTACGTCATCGCAAAAAACGCCGCTGTCGACCTCATTCAACACTATTATGAAGTCTATGGTTTAAAACGTTTTATCTTGAGACTTTCTCGTGTTTACACTTACCACCCCAATCCTTTCACCTATCGAGATGGAAAAAAAATCCTGGTTTCAGACAGGTTTTTCATTTACCAAGCCATGCAAGGCAAGGACCTAGAAATTTGGGGAGATCCGCACAAACTTCTTGAAACATGCGCCATGAGAGATTTCCTACAAATTGTGGAAAAATCCCTTGAAGCACCTCACGATGGCGGGCTTTACAACATCGGCAGCGGCGGCAGTACATTAAAAGAACGCGTTGAAGCAATTGCGGATATTTTCAACCCCGCTGGAAAAAAATCCAAAATTATCTATTGTCCAGAAAAACCTAGCGCACGACAATTTGTTTTGGATATTCGCAAAACCGTAGATGAACTAGGGTACCAGCCGCAATGTTCCTGGAAAGACTACCTGCTCGACTTCAAGAAAGAAATGGAAACGCAACCATTTGCTCTTCTTTGGGGTAAAGAAAGCGATTACTATCCAGAGACTAAGCAATGAAACTAGCCATTATCGGAGCTTCTTGCGGACAGCTTCCCCTCTGCCTTAAGGCAAAAGAAATGGGGATAGAAACCATATGTTTTGCATGGGAACAAGGCGCCGTTTGCAAAGACTATGTGAATAAATTTTTCCCCATTTCAATTTTCGAAATGGATAAAATTGTTGATGTATGCAGACAAGAACATATTGATGGCGTTGTATCAAACGCATCAGAAAAAATTGCCTGCGTAGTCTCGTACGTGGGAAGCAAGCTTGGTTTACACACGACATCCTATGAAGCAATCCTATCGATAAAGGATAAATTTCAGGTTCGCCAAAAAACACAGAACATTCCTGGGCTCAGTTCCATTCGTAGTTGTAAATACGCTAACGGACAAAAAGCCCCTTTTTTGCCCTGTGTCGTCAAGCCTCTCTCCGGATCAGGGAAACTTGGCGTTTCTTTCGCCCACAGCGAAAGCGAATTCATCGAAGCAATCAATCTCATTAAAAGAAACTGCCCTTCAGAAATACTGATTGAAGAATACATCGAAGGGGTCGAAATCTCCGTAGAATCAATATCTTTCAACGGCAACCATTACGTTTTACAAATAACCGACAAAGAAAATAGTGGTCCTCCGCATTTTGTCGAATTATCGCACCACCAGCCATCGTCTCTGCCCGTCTCCACCACACAAAAAATCAGGCAAATTATTCCAAACATACTGGACGCAACTGATTTCACCAACGGGGCATCCCACATTGAAATGAAAATCGACTCCAGCGGAAGAGTATACCTTATTGAAATCAATCCACGAGGTGGTGGCGACGAAATTTCGAACACACTTGTAAAATTGAGCACCGGCTATGACTACATCAAAGGAATGATTCAAGTCGCGCTTGGATTCTTGCCTCCCCCTACTATACGCAAAAACCAACATGCTGGGATATATTTTTTGTGCGAGCAAACAAAAGCTAGACTTCCGTTTTTTACAAATGGGCCACATCACAAATGGCATGTAAAAAGCGATTTTAACGCCGAATCGTTAAACACAGCCACCGGAAATAGCGACAGGAACGGATACCTTATTTATTGTGCAGAAGACAAAATAAATTGGAATGATTTCCTTTAAAAAGCGGAAACGTGTCGCACAAATTTGTACAAAACAATTGTTGATATTTTTTTCAATTTCCTTTTCACTCTCAAAAGAAAATTCTTTGAACCATCGCACCATGAGGATTGGAAATCATGGATCATAAATGATTTTTCATTGTTGTAATACGTTCCACTATACCAGTCTTTATTGCAAAAACAATCTTGGCAACAAACAATAACATCCTCTATCTGTTGCTCAGTATTATTTCTAACAAGTCCCTTTTCCTCAAAAAAACATGTTATTTTAGAAACATTCGTCTCTTCGTCATATTTTAGTCCTTTAAAGAAGGTGCGCGTCAAATATAAAGAAAGAAACTCTTCAAAAAAAGGATGATGCGCTTCCGACGCAATAACGCCCGTCCCCACAAAGGAATCATGTTCAAATCCAAGAAACGCCTTTTTTTCCCAAAAATAGGAGTCCAAAGGCTTTAAAACAAGGACGTCCGTATCTAAATATAGCCCCCCCTCATTTACCAAAGCGTAAAGTCGGGCGACATCACTAACGAAAGCAAATTTCTTTGCAAAATAAGCCTCCCTCGTATATTCAAACCGATTTACATCAAAATTACTTTCATTCCACTCTTTTATTTGGCAATCCGGAAAATTCTTGCGCCAAGATTCCATATATTTCAGCACTTTCTCAGGAAGTGGAGTTTTGCCAAACCAGCAATAATGAATCACTTTAGGAATCATATTTTTTTCACTCGACGCAAAAGCATAAAAAAACCATGATACAACTTAGCAGCCCAAAGCCCCAGGTGATCAATCAGCCAAATCATCCGACGTACAAAAAGCACATCTTTCACTGAGCGCGAATCGAACTCATTCAATTTGCACCTATTTTCATCTAAATATTGTAAGCTGTCATCCAAGGAGATTTCAAAAGAATCGCCCCCATCTATAACTTGTTTAGAATAGTCAAACGACCGCGCTTTACAAAAGCCGTCTCCAGACGCCTTGTCACAAAAGCAGCCCGAACCGTCAAAGCCATGATTTCTAACTTTGGAAACAATCGGAGAAATAAAATACTTGTTTTCTATCGCCAAGTACGCTCGCAAAGCAACATCAGTCATACCCATCATCAACTTGGAGGGATGTCTTAAAGATCCTACAGCGCCAAAATAATCCACTAAACAAGCGTCTATCATTTTTTTATAGGACTTTTCCTTCACACATTTTACAGCATCTTTCAAAAGGTTTCCGTTACAAAGATGTTCCCGAACGCCTTGTTGCTTATTCTTCCAAAAACCGGCGCCCCATACGGCAGCATTAAAATTTTGCAAAAAACAAGTAGCATTTTTCTTCGCAGACCAATTTATCGGATAGGAATAGCCCGTAACAGCAATAATGTCCTCATTTTTTTCATACTCAAACAAACATTTATCCATATATTCCAAAAAATTCGGCGAGAACTCGCAATCATCATCTGTTCGGATCCACCGATCATAGCGATCCCGAACATAGTGCATTAGATTTCTCACATTTTTCGAAGATCCATAATTACATTCACGCTTAAAGACCGTAAATTTTCTAAAAACAGAAAAATCTCCACCTTCAAGATATTCACTAATTTCTCGCCACCCCGCTTCATATTTCTCTGATGGAGGGTAGTCCAAGCCAACATAAACATCCGTATAGCAGGCCCACGTATTTTTCTTCAAGCTTTCCATGAGCCGTATAAAATGTTTAGAACGACACAATGTCGGAATTATAATAGGCGCATAAATCATATTCATTTTCCTTTTCCCAACGTAGCATCTTCATTACGTCCCAACTTTCCTAATCTATATTCTTTTACAGTATTCACCAAATAGTCAAAGCATTCTAATCTGAGCAGCTTAGCAAGGCCCAAATAAATCATCGCCCCGCTCACGATTGTCACGCTTAACTGAGCAATAAGATTCAATGTTGTTTGCTCAAACAGACAAACGCCCTCGAAATAAACCATCGCCCCCATTATGATCGACAAAACAAAGGAAGGAAGAATATCGCGCATCTGTTCCAAAAAACCATACTTCAACAACTTCTTATTTGGGAACGCATTTACAAACGACCCCAATGGGGCCGTAACCGCCAAGCTCATCGCAACGCCAATCGGCGTACGGAAAAAATAAACGGCTAGGACAAGAACCAAGAAGCCGTACCCCTTCTTTATTATCTCCAATTTAAGGAACACATCGCTCCGGCCTACGGCATTTATTGCCGAGAGGTTTGTCGTATGCACTGGCCAAAATGCGTAACTGAAACAACAAATTTGAATAAAGGGAACGGCCGGCAACCACTTTTCTCCAAGCACAACCAAAGTCAAAGGCTTTGCAATTGCCGCAAGGCCCGCCATCATCGGCAAAACCAAGAACGAACTCGTTACAATTGCACGACGCGCCATAGATTTCAAACGGGGCCGATCATCTTGTACCGATGACAACGAGGGCAGCATGACCGATTGAATAGACGCATTCAAATTATTCACAACAAGATACGGAAATTGATCCCCTCGATTAAAATAACCCAATGCCGTAGGAGAAAACATTTTTCCGATAACAAGATTTCTCATGTTTTGGTAACACGTGTCCAGCAAAGCCGAACACAGCAATTTCCAACCGAAAGAAAAAAGGCTTTTCCACCGAACAAATGAAAATGAGAACTCAGGGCGCCATTTAACCGTAAGCCACATAATCAAGCACATTAAAAACGAATTGGTCAGTTGTTGCACAACAAGCGCCCATATTCCAAATCCTAGATAGGCAAAGATAATGCCTAACACGCCAGCCGGGACAATTGCACCAATACTACGATAAAACAACTTCTTGAACATCATGTTGCGCGCAACATAAGCTTCTTGAACGGAACTTAATGCGCCCAAAACAAGCATCAAACCAAGCACGCGAACTACAGGGACCAATTTGGCCTGATTGCCGTAAAATTCCCCAATAAAGGGAGCCAGGAAAAACAATAAAAGATATATCGCGCTTGCCAGCCCAAGACAAGAATAAAATACCGTCGAAAAATCAAGATTGTCAATCTGTTTTTTTTGTATAAGGGCAGTATTCAAGCCACTCTGCACAAACACATTTGCGATGGCGATAAAAACAGTCACCAACGCAATAAGTCCAAAATCTGCGGGAGACAACAAACGAGCAAGGACTATAGCAACAACAAATTGCACCCCTTGAGTGCCAATGCGTTCAAGGAACTTCCAAAAGAGGGACGCAATTACCGCGGCTTTCAAGGACATTTTTATCTCTAAGAAGTTCTCTACTTACCAAAAAATTTTCGCTTAAGAAACTTCGTTCCCTTTATCAGCCAGTTCTGCTTTTCCATAAACATGCAAGGTATTTCCTTGTACTTTACAGAATTCGTTTCTAGCCACACGTCCAGCAGGCGTTCACTCACGAATCCAAACACACGGGAATCATTCAGGCTATACTGCGAAATATCCAAGCGGCGTTCCAGTTCAAAAAGGATGTCAAAAAGCCAACTACAGTATGCGTCAAGGCATTTTCTTTTCATGATAAACATATTGAAACGATGCCCTATCGTCCGCTTCATGTAGTCATCATACACCGGTATATATTCCGGGCACTTTTCAGCAATAATCTCCCTAGTCGTATCCAGGTCGATTGCATGGTGCGCATGAGCATACTGGGAATAATTCGTTTCCACAAAATAATCCCTCGGCTTCGGCAAAATCACATCACAATCTGCCAAAAGATTTTCCAGTTCGTCACGCTTTAGAACCGACACCCACTTATCCCTCTTGGGCTTTACAGAAAAGTGTCTTCGATAATGGGCTAGCCCGATGCATTCCGCATCAAGGTTCTTCCAAGCCCAATAAAGCCCCGTGAGTTCGCAGTAATTCTTGTTCTTTTCACTGATATTATCGCCAGAATCATCCCGCGTATAGCCCAAATCAGGTTTATTCGCCGCCCCAACATGGACCGGCAAATACAAATCCTCCGAAGGCATTCGGTAAGGTTTATGAGTCGTCACGACAATTTTCACATTCATTACAAGCTTTCCTTTTTTGGATCACTCCAATCCCGCTTGATTACAATCATTCCACCAGTCAGCAAAAGCCTCTTCCAGGGAGAATTTCAACGGATAATCCCGAGCCAATCTTGAGCCATCTACATTCGTAGAAACCATCAGTTTCTTCACGCGAGCAGGGCAAATGCCCAGGCCAAGCCCACCAAGCATTCCACACGCCGTTGCGGCAGTCATCATCGGCGTTCGCGGAATATACGGAATATGACGCTTCATCCCCGTAGCCTTGAGCATTGTATTTGCAATTTGCTCAATGGTAAAGGAGGGATAATAGCAACAATTGTACAACTGAATCTTTTCAGCAGAATCATTCTCCGCCATGGCAAGCATTACACGAACCAAGTCCTTTACATAAATACAGGCCTTAATGGTATCCTTGCGCCCCGCATAAGCAAACTTATGACCTTTAAGAGCCCTGTAGAGGCGCGTCATGTTGCCGTTTTCCGCCGTCCCGAACACGATTCCCGGACGGACAATGGAAAGTTTGCGAGAATCATCACCAGCAGACCATTCCCGGTGAATTTTTTCGGCGACCAACTTCGAAATCCCATAGGGCGTATTCGGCATAGGCAGTGTGCTTTCAGATTTCAATTCCTCAGAAGCGCCATATGGTGCGATACTGCTCGTAAACACAATGTTCTTTATACCATGCTCACGAGCGAATTCGCAGACATTCTCAGCTCCGCGAATGTTCGTCTCGAAATAAGCTTCATCCGGATGTCCCGGTGTGCGGTGAATCGCAGCAAAATTGAAAATCAGCGTATTCGAATCAAAGTCTCCCTTCATTGAGATGGGATTGCGAACATCGACCACCTGGGAGTATTCCGTACCATCAGCAAGCAAATCAGCAACATACACCTTTGCATTCGGATACTTTTCCCTAAGCAACCGTTGCATGTGAGACCCGATAAACCCACATCCACCGAAAATAATGAACGAATTAAAATTCATTAGCCTTCAAGTTCCTTTTTTGCACAAGCCAACGCCTCTGCAATAACATGATGCATATCATAGTACTTGTACATTCCAAGACGTCCACCAAATATCACATTCCGTTCCTGACTCGCCAACGCCTTGTATTTAGCATACAAGGCATTGTTCTTGTCGTCATTCAAGGGGTAATAAGGCTCGTCCCCACGTTTCCAGCCAACAGGGTATTCACGCGTGACAACCGTGTGGTTCGTCGTTGCCCCGCCCTGGCAACCGAATTCGAAATGCTTGTGTTCAACAATACGCGTATACGGAATTTCCGCCTCCGTATAATTCACAACAGCGTTTCCCTGATAGTTCTCTTGAGGAAGATCTTCCGTTTCAAAGCGCAGGGAGCGGTATTCCAACTCACCATAGCGGTAATCGTAGTATTCGTCAATCATCCCCGTAAATAGGACTTTCTTCGCCTCGGCAGCCAAGGCGGAACGTTGCTCAAAGAAATCCGTATTTAAGCGGACTTCTATTCCAGACAACATCTTTTCTACGATCTGCGTATAACCGCCGACAGGAATTCCCTGGTACTTGTCATTAAAATAGTTGTTGTCGAACACCATGCGCACAGGCAGTCGCTTAATGATAAACGCCGGTAATTCCGAACATTTATGGCCCCATTGTTTTTCAGTATAACCCTTAATGAGTTTTTCGTAGATATCCCGACCAACAAGCGACAAAGCCTGCTCTTCCAAATTAGCAGGTTCGCGCCCCGCCAACTTGGCAAGTTCCTCGGCACGCTGTTCGTCTATTTTTGCCACTGCTTCTGCAGGCGTTTTTACATGCCACATATGGTTAAACGTGTTCATGTTAAACGGCAGATTATACAGTTCATCCTTGTACCGAGCAATCGGGCTATTCGTGTACCGATTGAATTCAGCAAACTGACCGATGTAATCCCACACTTCCTTGTTGCTGGTATGGAATATGTGCGCCCCATACTTGTGGACGTTTATACCGCCCACTTTTTCAGTATAGGCATTTCCTGCGACATGATTACGCCTGTCAATCACGAGAATTTTTTTTCCTCGCTTGCACGCTTCATGCGCAAAGACCGATCCAAAAAGACCAGCGCCCACAACAAGGTAATCAAACATCCTTACTCCGCTTTGCCCTTACCAATGCTCGAAACCTCGAAGCCAATCTTCCTCAGGGCGTCGACATCAAGGATGTTGCGTCCGTCAAAGACAAATGCGGGCTTGGCCATGCCCTTATAGATGCGTTGCCAATCGAGTTCGGCAAAGCATTTCCACTCGGTGCAGACCACCACGGCATGTGCGCCCTCGGCGGCCTTGTACGGGTCTTCCTCGAATGCCACCTGGTCAATCACGTCCTTCAGGTCGCGTTTGGCATCGGGGATAGCCTTCGGGTCGGTCACGACCGGCTGTGCATGTTCGGCGAGCAAGTCGCGGACCACGAGGTTCGCGGGGCTTTCGCGGGTATCACCCGTGTTAGCCTTGAAGGCAAAACCGAACACGGCAATTTTCTTGCTAGCAATGGTATTAAACATGGTCTCGAGCATGCGGTCCACCACGCGGTGGGTCTGCCACTCGTTAATCTTCACCACCGATTCCCAGTAGGCGGCGACCTCGGGAAGGCCGTAGTAGCCGCACAGGTACACGAGGTTCAAGATATCCTTCTTGAAGCAACTACCACCGAAACCGATGGAGGCCTTCAGGAACTTGGGTCCGATACGGCGGTCCTTGCCCATCACGTAGGCGACCTCGTCCACGTCGGCACCGGTCTTTTCGCAGAGGGCGCTGATGGAGTTGATGGAACTGATGCGCTGGGCCAGGAAGGCGTTCGCGGTAAGTTTCGTAAGTTCGGAGCTCCAGAGGTTCGTCGTGAGGATGCGGTCACGCGGCACCCAGTGAGCATACACGTCTACCAGCTTCTGGCAGGCAGCAAGGCCGGACTCCGTCTGGTGGCTTCCGATAAGCACGCGGTCCGGTTCAAACAGGTCATTGATGGCGGTACCTTCGGCAAGGAACTCGGGGTTGCTAAGCACCTCGAAATGCAGGCCCTTGTCGTTGGAATTCAGGATGCGTTCCATAGCCGCAGCGGTACGGACCGGGAGGGTCGACTTCTCGACGATGATCTTGCCCTCGTCAGCGATTTCAAGAATATTTCGGGCAGTCTTTTCCCAGTACTGCAGGTCGGAGGCCTTACCGGCACCGTGACCGAACGTCTTGGTCGGGGTGTTCACAGAAACGAAGATAATGTCCGCTTCCTTGATGGCAGCCGGGATGTCCGTACTGAAGAAGAGGTTGCGGCCACGGGCACGCTTTACCACGTCATCGAGACCGGGTTCAAAAATCGGGAGATTGTCGCTGTTCCAGGCATCGATGCGGGCCTGATTGATATCGACTACGGTAACCTTCACGTCGGGGCACTTGTCGGCAATAACAGTCATAGTGGGGCCGCCAACATAGCCCGCGCCAATGCAAAGAATCTTGGTATTGTAGTTCATGATTTTACAAATTTAGCAATTCACGAACTGCGGGGAACGCACCATTTCAAAACATGTACACAAAGGCCCGAAATAGCAAAGGAAAATACTGCACTTAAGTGCAGTAAATGTTATCCAAATCACACCATTTTGAACAAGGTGTTTTCAGGCCCAATCCGACTACTTGAAATTCGCTGTCAGGGCATCGACTTCTTCGGGCATAATCGTGCGGGTCACATCCGTCACGCCGTCGCTCCAGCCGGTAAACACACCGCCGTTCACCCCTTCCGCAGAAACAATCACGGGGGTTCCCTTGAAGAGGGTCACCTTTACCGCGGGTCTGTCGAGCGGAAGCCCCTCGACAAGCACGCGACCGCTCCCGCTTGCCGCAAACGTCACGGGAACGAACTCACCCAGGGCAAAAAATTCCTGCATGTCAAAGAGGATTTCGGACTCGCGGCTTTCCGCAAATTCCTTCATGCCGTCAAGCACCTGTTCCATCCACTTCGCGCTATGCCCCCAGCGTTTCTGGTCACGCGCCACTTCGGCAGAAATCTCGCCCATCATGGCTTCGATGCGAGCAAGCACACGCGTCTTTTCGAAGTTCGTGGCCAGGAGCGTCGACATGCGGTTCACAAACTTGTTCGTGAACGACTTGTTTTCCAGCAACTTGCGGAACAGGAACGTAGACTTGGGTCCGTTCGGCCAGTCCGGGCCATCCTCGGCAGCGGCAAACTCGAATATGTTGTTCGTATATTCGCTCATGTCGTTACCGAAACCGAAGTCCATGTCGTACAGGAACCATCTCCAGGGCGTCGCCGGGTTGCGCACTCGCCACTTTTTCAGGTTGTTCGAGGGCCAGTCGCGGTTGTTCGCGTATATTTCCGTCTGCTGGTAGTTTATGAAGTTGTCCACGTCGATTTTCGTTGCCACGTACCGGTAGTTTTCATCGCTATCGAGCGGGTGCGATTCCAGCCAGTCCAGAAGTTCCACGTAATCCGAAGATTCCCCGCTGCTCGCCGAATTGTCCGCCTTCAGCAAGTCAATTTCGTCCGGGTCATAGCCATAGTGCGTCTCGAAGTAGTAGCGGTTCGAGCGCTCGCGGATGTTCTGGATTCCATAGTACTCGCCGTTATAAAAGACGATTGCGGGCCTGCTGCGCTGGTAATCCACGCCGAGGCCTTCGGAGAGCGAGCTCGCGAGGTCGTCGTGAATGTAGTCCTGCCCGAAATTCCCTACGCGAAGGATAAATCCCTTGAACGTCGTCAGCTGCGGGAACGCGGGGAACAGCGGGTACTTGAGCCGATTGTCGCCATACTTTTCACGGAACACGATAGCGACAGACTTCTTGTCGTTCGCCCTGCTGTAGTTCCCGAAAATCTGGAAGCCTGCGTCCTTCGCGAATGCGGGCGAGTTTACTCCCGGCTCAAACAGCTCAACAGTCACGGGGAGTTCGCGGTCGGACCAGTAGTTCGCACCGTAATGCGGAATCTTTTCCTGGGCATCGGGGCCGTCCATGTAGAGGCCCGTATCCGGGTCAAAGAGCGAGAGCGGGTTTGCGGTAATGAACACGCTGGCAATAGTCGGCTGTTCCTCGAACACGTAGGTGCGGGTTTCCACATCGCCCGGGTACATTCCCGGCACGAAGGAGGCGCAGCGCAAGACCGTAGTCGAAGAAACCGTCAGTGACTGAGCCTCGGGCGCATTCCCGTCGGGCAGCGCACCGCCCTGCACGCAACGCACATGCGCGTCCGCATCGAAAGCGACGGCGAACGGTTCCTTGTAGAATCCCGAGGGAGGCAGTTTGTCCGTAATTGCAGGAGGCTGCTCGGAATACACGACCGACATAAAGGCGCCGCCGTAAGGGCTCGGGTCCGCAAACCCGTATGTCGCCGCACCCTCGGGCGATACACCGAAGGACCACGTCTTGCCCACAGGCATTGCGGGGTACGCGATGGAATCCACAATCGCGCCATCCTCATTCATCAGGTAGAGGCTTCCCCCCTTGTGGTGCAGCTTGAAATTCGCGTGAGGTTCGTGCCCGCGGTTGCGCGCGATAAACGAGGTCACCTTCATATCCACCTCCTTCATCTCGTTCGACTCTGGGCTGAATCGCGTACCGTATATATTCTGCAAATCCGGAAGTTTCATTCCCTGCGGAAGCCCGATGGCATACGTGGTATTTGAATCGCCCGTACCCTCGATAACGGCTTCCCACCCGAGCCAGTCGTCCACATCGGGTTGCGCCAGGCGGAAAGCAAGCTTACGGCCCGCAGTCACGTACCCTGTCAGGAGAATTTCGTTCGCCGCGGAAATATCGACCACGTCGTCCTTCGAAGAGGAACCCGTCCCCACGAACACGGCAATCGATGTCCAGCCAAGTTCCTCGTTCTCGCCAAACTGCATGCGGCTACCGAAAGCTCGACTGCCGTTCTCGGTAAAGCACACCTTCGATTTTCCCGGAAGGTTGTCCGCACGGCTCTCGCCCGCCACGGGTTCGCTCTGCGCGTCGGTCCATTTCCAGCAGCCGGGCCCAATCAGGTCCGTCGAGTCGTGAGGGGCCTCGTAGTCGGGAAAGTCCTTCCCCGAAAGATACAGCACCATGAATCCCTGCGCCGGCACGGGCACATTCCCGAACGCCCACTTCCTGGGTTGCGAGAGGTCATCGGTCAAGTAGAGTCCAGACAAGTTCACAGGTGTTTCCGCCGGGTTAAAAAACTCGACCCATCCCGCATCGCCACCCTCGTGGTCCTTGAACGAGATGTTTACCGGGTCGATTTCCGTCACGACCACCGGGGAACCGCCTACATACGGAACTGTAACTTCGCCCGACGCGGAGCTGGCGGGCACTTCAACCGACGCACCCGAACCGCTGTCATCGGAACACGACAGCACCAGCGCGGAAAGGACTGCCAGGGGGAAAAGGGATTTACGCCTACACACCATATCCCGAATATATATAAAACGAAAATATAAAGAAACGGATTGCCGGCCAATAGTTACCGGAAACCATCTTCACACCGGAAAGTGTGATTTGCATTACGGATTGGCAGAAGGCTGACCGGACTTGCGACGGGGCCTACGGACCACAAAAAGGGCGGCACCGGTAAGCACGAGCGACACCGAGACAATCTTCCCGACGGGGAAAGCCTCGGAAAACACCAGGGCACCCGCAAGCGTAGGGACGGCAGCCCCCACGGCAGCACTGAACGGGACAATGAACAGCGCACGACCGCGCGAAAAGGAAATCTGCGAATAGAGGAACGCTATGCCGTATGTCGCGATGTAACCCAGCGTGCGGAAATCGAGCAACAGGCTCGCTACCGAGGAAATCTCGATATGGTCAAGGTCGAAGTCCATCGCGAGGCTCTTGTAGAATGCCGCAGAAAGGCCGAAGCCGACACCCATGATGAACGAATCCACCATCTCGCGGTCCTTTACAAACAAGTGAGCAAAGAGCGTCACCGCGCACAGGCCGCCCGCATAGGCCCAGAGCATACCGATATTCTGCACGGCGGTCGATTCTCCCAGGCTTTCGACCGAATACAGGAGGCCCGCCACCACAAAGCAGATGGCGACCACTATGCGCTTCGTGAGCGCTTCCTTCAATATGCAAAAGCCCATGAGCGCCGTAAGGACCGGATTCAGCACCATCATCGGCTGCACCTGCGAGAGGTCGTAGCGGGCCATCGCGATGTAATACCCGAGTGTCGCAAGGCCCGAACAGCAGATGCCCAGCCACCAGAACTTGTTCGTAACGACTCCCTTGAAAAACTCCCAGGGGCGCGACGTTCCGCCGGTGCGCTTGCCGACCGTAGACACGCCCGACTTCTCGAGGATGTTTCCGCAGGCGAACAGGAATGCCGGAGTAATTGTGAGCAGCAGGAAGAGCATGGCACTAGATTCCGAATTCCGAGGTGTCGTAGATTTCCTGGTATATCCAGTAGTTGCCCATCACGCGTTTCACGTAGTCGCGGGTTTCCCAGTAGCTGATTTCCTCGGCGCGGATGTCCCAGTTTTTGCCTTCCCCGGCAGCCTGCCAGCGTTTCGTGGGCTTCGGGCCCGCATTGTAGTTCCCGAGCACGTACATGTAGTCGTCTTTGTACTGCGCCTTCAAATCCACGAGGTAACGGATCCCGAGGCGGATGTTCATGTACGGGTTATACAACTGCGACGGGTCGAAGGAATCCATGTACTCCTGCTTCGCGAGCATCTTGCCCGTCGCGGGCATAATCTGCAACAGCCCGCACGCGCCCGCAGGCGATGTAATCTGGTAGTCGAATATGGATTCCTGGCGCATCACGCTATAAACGAAAAACGGGTCGATGCGCGTTCCGGAATGGAACTTCACCTGGTCCTTGTAGGGCAGCGGGAACAGATAATGCAGTACTTCTATCGGGGCGTCGGCAAGCACGCGACGGTCGATATTCGCCTGGAACTGGCGCGCGAGCCTGTAACCCGCAGCAACTTCCCCCATGTCGTAGAACAGCTTGCCATATTCGTACAGGAAGTCGAGCCTCTTCGCATTCTTCCTGCGGGCCTCGTCATACAGGGCAAAGGCCTCGTCGCTAAACCCGTACTGGAACAGCGTCTTGATGCGGTTGTAGCGTTCCGGAGTGTAGGTCGGGTCCTTCGCTCCCTTCTGCAGGTTCTTCACCCAGGCAAGCGTCGCCTCGGGAGTCATGGGCACGCCGCGTGCGTACGGCACCTCGAACTTTTCGAGCAGTTCATATTCCACGAGCTTCATGCGGCTCCTGTGCGCGTAGTAGCCCAGCGGGAAATCGCGGATGCAGTCGAGGAACGCCTCGCGCGCAAGGGAATCCTTGTTCTGCTTCATGTACGATTCGGCAAGGAAGTACCTCGCCCCGCTACCGCTCCACAGGAACGGATCCTTCGCGGCATCGATAAACGCCTTCTCGGCATCGGCAAAACGTTCCTGCTTGAAGTAGATGAACCCGATGCGGAACTTTGCCCACTGGCGTTTCTGGTTGTTTCCGAACCGCCTGTCGGCAAGTTTCTCGAAGGTCACCACAGCGCTGTCGTAGTTCTCTTTCTGTTCGTACTCGAATCCCTTCACCCACAGGCTGTTCGCATTTTCCTTGCTGTACTTGTTCGCGCTCTGCAACATGGAATCGAGCCTGCGGATTTCCTTCGTGTTCTTCGGGGCAAAACTCCTGAGAAGGCGGAGCGCCGCCTGTATCCACACGGGGCGAGCCTCCACGGAATCCACCAGGAACTTGTACTGCGCAATCGCCTCGTCACTGCGGCCCACCGCCTTGAGCGCCTCGCCGCGCTTGCTCCACAGCACAATGCGCGTACTCAGGTCGAGCGTGCTCCTGGAAAGCTTCTGCTGCAGCGAATCTCCGGACGGCGCCACCGCCGATTCCGGGTGTTCCGCCACCAAGCCCTCATCAAGAATCCGTATGGAATCGAGAAGCCCGAGGCATGCCCCCGCTTCTTCCTTCGCGCAGGCCATCTTCGCGTAGGCGACCTTCTCCGCGAGCGATTCCGGGAAGGCCTGCACCTTGCGGAGCCGCCTGATTGCCGCAAATGCGGAATCCCTGTACGGGGTCGATGTCGCGAGCAGCTGCATGTAGTAGCGCTTCGCCTGCTTTTCCTGCTTGTCCTGTTCCAGGTAAGACGCGTAGCGGTACTTGAGGGCGGCGGCATCGTCGCCCTTCGGGAACTTCTCGAGGAAAGCCTTCAGGGAATCCGCCTGCATTTTTTCCGAAAGCGTCGAGTCGGCAAGCGCCGCCTCCACGCGGAGCCTTGCCGCCGTGCGCGCGAAAGACTCGTTCTTCGAGAGTTTCGCCCCCAGGTTCAGGGCGGCACGCATCCCAGCAAAATCGCCCTGCCGGGATTTCGCCTTCGCCATGCGCAAGACTACTTCCGCTTCCAGTTTCGGGTCGCGCCCCCTCAGGGAATCGTAGGTCGTGTACGCGCTATCCCACTTTTCGGTGTAGTAATAATACGCGGCGCGGGCATAGTCGCGCACATTGCGGGCAAGCGAAGTATCTTCCATGCTACGCTTCGCGCGGTCGGCACGGATTACGCGGTTATGGAAATCGTCCGAAGGAATCTGCTCGAGTGCGGCATACGGGTCCAGCGGGATATCGTTCTCGGCTGCGGCGGCTTCGCCCACATTCGCGCTGTCCGCCTTGCCGTCGCCTTTTTCACCCGAAGCTTCGCACGCGACAATCAGCAATAGAACAGGAAAGAACCGGCGAAAGAACACCGAACCACTAAGTATCACCATGCACCTCGTTTCCAACTTGGCCAATAAAGCTCGATATTCCGAGGTCGGTAATGGTCTGCGCGTACTTCCTGTACATGTAGCCGTTCACGCTGTTCGTGTCGTCCATCTGCAGCACGGCAAGCGCACTCTCGCGAACGTCCTCGAAGTTTATCGAGCGTATAATCTTCTTTGTCGCCATCACGCTCCAGGGCGTCATGGAAAGTTCATCGACTCCAAGCCCCACGAGCAACAGGACGCTCATCGGGTCGGAACCCATTTCTCCGCAGACCGCAACCGGGATGCCTTCCCTGTGGGCAGCATTCACCGTATGGTAAATCATGTTCAACACCGCGGGATGGTGCGGCTGGAACATGTCGGTAATGAGTTCGTTCGTGCGGTCCACGGCGAGCGTAAACTGGATAAGGTCGTTTGTACCGATGCTGAAAAAGTCGGCCTCCTTCGCCAGCAGGTCTACAAGTACCACCGCGGCAGGCACTTCAATCATGATGCCCACCTTCACCGTAGCGCACTTGATTCCTTCCGCCTCCAGTTCCTCGGAACAGCGGCGGATGCACGCCTTCGCACGGCGCAGTTCCTCGAGTCCCGAAATCATCGGGAGCAATATGCGCAAGTTACCCTTGGTATTCGCCTTGAGGAGCGCCTTCAGCTGCGTGCAGAAAATATCCTCGCGGTCGAGGCACACGCGGATGGAGCGCCAGCCCATGAAGGGGTTCGCCTCGTTGGTCGCGGTAATGCCCGAAACTAGTTTATCGCCACCCGCATCAAGCGTACGGATGGTCACCGGGCAAGGAGCCATCGTGTCGAGGATCTGCCTGTAAGCTTCGGTCTGTTCTTCCTCGGTCGGGGCGCTGTACTGCAAGAACAAGAACTCGGAACGGTATAGCCCGACGCCCGTCGCGCCGTAATCCATCACCTTCTCCGCCTCGGTAGGCAGTTCTATGTTTGCATGTAAAGTAATGTACTTGCCGTCGCGGGTCATCGGCTCAAGCCTGCGCATGGTAAACAGTTCCCTGCGCTGGCGTTCGAACACCTCCACACGTTCACGGAACCTGCGGATGTCGTCCTCGTTCGGGTTTACGATAACAAGGCCGCCCGAGCCGTCCACGATAATCGTGTCGTCGGGCTTTACCGCCGTGACAACGTTGCGCAGGCCCGACACAGCCGGTATCTGCAGGGAGCGCGCAAGAATCGCCACGTGGCTCGTACGGCCACCGGTATCCATCAAAAGCGCGCGGGCCTGGCCCGGCTTGAGCGCCATCAGGAAGCTCGGCAGAATCTCGTGCGCGACAATCACCGCGCCGTCCTCGCCAGACACTTCCTCCAAGGCCGGTTCGGCCTCGTCCATCGTCGACATGAGCCTGTTGTACAGGTCGCGCAGGTCGGCCGCCTTGTCGCGCATCGCGGGCGAATCGATTTTCTCGAACTTGTCGATGTAGTCCCCGAGCACCACGTGCACCGCCCAGCGGGCATTTTTGTGGCCTTCGCGAATCATCTTCAGGACACCGTTCATGAGGCCCGGGTCCTGCAATATCATCAGGTGCGTCGAGAATATGAGGCTATCGTGCACGCCCGTGCGCGTCTCGGAAATTTCCTTGATCTGCGAAATTTCCTTGGAGGTGCGGGTCACCGCCCTGCGGAACAACTGTTCTTCCGCCTGCACGCGCGACTCGGGAATGTCCTCCTCGACGACGGTAATCTCGCGGCTCGCCACCTGGAACGCACGGCCCATGACGAGGCCGGGAGATGCGGGAATACCCACAAGGACCTGACGTGCAGGCCTTGTCCCGAAAGACTTCTCCGTGCCGGTATCAGCCGGGTTCTTCGTTGAAATTGTCATGGAAAAGCGTTTCCAACCTTTGCACGACTTCCTGCTCGTCCTCGCCGTCCACCTCGAAGCGGACTTCGGAGCCCATCGGAATAGCGAGCATCATCACGTTCAAGATGCTCTTGGCGTTCGCCCTAGAGCCCTCGAACATAATGAACACGTCGCTCTTCGCGGGGCCGGTAATGTCGACAATCATGCCGGCGGGCCTCGCGTGTATCCCGAGCTTATTCGTGACTGTAAGAACCTTCTCTATCATCGTTTCCTCAGAAAATATCCACGTTCACGTCCAGACCGTCATGCAGGATCACGCGGAACAGGCTGTCTGCCGAATGGACCGTCTTGACCAGGTCGTCGTGCAGTTTCCTGTCAGAAAGGAGTATGCCCACAGTATTGTCCTTGGACTGCACCTTCGCGATCAGGTTGTCCAGATGCTTCGTGACGCCTTCCAGCTGGCTAACCAGCTCATCGGCGTGCCCGATAGTCTTATCGGCGTTGGCAAAGAGATTGTCAATAGGCGGCTTCACGCCGTCAACAAGCGCGTCCACCTTGGCCATGACCTCGTTCAGGCTGTTGAGGCTCTTCTTGAGCTGCGGGTCGGTCGTGTTGACCATGGTCATCAGGCGGTCTTCGAGACTTTCCGCCTTGGTGAGGAGCGTTCTGAAACGTTCCTGGAAATCGGGGTTCGCAATCGTACCGTTGAGGGCGGCCTTCACCGACTCCAAAAGCACCTTCGTGCTGTCGCAGACCTCGCCCGCAAGGCCGAGCGCTTCGGCAATACCGGCATCAAACTGGCCGTTGATGGTATCGCCCGGGGCAAAATAGGCTTCCTCGTCACCAAGAATCATGCCAATCTGGCGTTCACCCATGATACCGATGTTCTGCACGCGAATTTCGGAATCCTTCGGGATCTTCACGTCGGTACGGAGGCGGATACGCACCACCACGCGGTGGCCGGCAAGGCTAATGTCCTCTACCTTACCCATCTTGACGCCGTTCACCTTCACAGGGTCATCGAGCACGAGCGTGCTCACCTGCGTAAAGCGGAGATAGAATGTATTGAAAGTTTCGCGAGGATCCTTTTCGTTCAAGAAGAACATTCCGAACACAAGAATCACGATAGCCAAGAGGACAACGAGGCCAACGGAGAAGTATAGAGCGGAATTCTTTTTCATTTATCTTTCAATCTAGCATATTTTTTGTACGCACATGTGCCGGAATCGCCACAAACAGGGCAAAAACTACCCGTCCACGTGCGTAATCGGGCTATTGTTCTCGATGCCGTTCACGTGACGGTCGAGCCAGTCGTAAAGGAGCGCGTCACGTTCCTCCTTCGGGAGCAGGAACTTCTCGCGGCCTTCCTTCTGCATGTACACGTCGAGGTAGGTCATGAGCACGCCACCCGCGACCGAGACGTTCATCGATTCGGTAATGCCGTACTGCGGCAGCTTGAACTCGTAGTCGGCATGCGCAAGCGTATCGGGGTGGTTCCCGTGGAACTCGCTCCCGAGGTAGAATGCCGTAGGCTGGCTCAAATCCAGGTCAAGCACGGAATTCGTGGTGTTGGTGCTCGCGACCGCAATCTTGTAGCCCTTCGCGCGCAGCTTCTCCATGCAGAGCATGCGCTTCTTGTACAGGTACAGGCTCATCCACTTGTAGCTGCCCTTGAGGATAGACTTGTTCACGCTGTAGGCGTTGTCCTCCTCGATAATGTGCACGTCCTGCAGGCCGAACACTTCCGCGGTACGGATAACGGCAGAAATGTTGTGCGGGTCGAACAGGTCTTCCAGCACCATGCAAAAATGCCTCGTGCGGCGGTCCACCACGGAGGTCAGCAGTTCCTTGCGGCGGTCAGTCACGCGCGCCAGGAGGGATTCCAGACTTTCTTTCTCTTTTTCGCTCATTTTGCCTGAGTCCTTGTATCTTCAAATATTATGGGAACGCTCTCGCGTTTCTGCTTCTCGCGTTCACGCTTCAGCCTTTCGAAGTCGCCCAGTTTCCACGGGGCTCCGTTCACCACGTTCTCGAAATCTATCACGTACTGCACGTTATCGAACGACTTGAGTTTCGCGCTGTTCAGCATGGGTTCCTTGTCACCCCCGAAGTAGCGACCCGAAGCCTTCTTGATATCCTTCACGATATGGTCTATCTTGTCGTTCACCACGCTCTTGAACACCTGCATCTGCATGATGGAATTCAGCACGGAGTTGCCCGGGAACACGATGGCCGTCAACTTGTACCTGATTTCGTTTTTCGAAATCTCGTCCATGTCGAGATACGCAATTGCGGTTCCGTGCAGCGACCACCGAAGCACCTTCGCGTGCCCGTACCCGAAAAAGAGGTTGCGCATGCCGAGCTTCTGCCCCGCGCTATCTTGCAGGGCCCAGTAGAACTCGCCCGAAAGGCTGCGGCCGTTACTCCCGTTAAAATACCTGCGGTTCTTGCTCGTATATTCGAGAGTGTAGTTCGTGCCTAGGTATGCATTGATGAGGTCTGCCGTAAAGGGCATGTTGTCGAACAGGTAACTGATGACGTTCTGGCCCAGCGGGAGCGTGCCCTTGTTCTCGTAGATGGCGCGGTACCTGCGGCCAAGCCTCGCATAGACTTCGGGGACCATCGGTGCACCCGGAGTGGGGGCAAACCCTCGCTTCGTTACCTCGTGGTACGGCGCGCAGAATTCTTCGTTGTACTTGAGATGCGGCCAGGGGTGCTTATCGCCGGCGGAACAACCGGGATAGTCGATGTTGAGGCAAGTCTTGAGACCGGAGCAGAGCGAGCGCAGGTCGTCCTCGTTACCGAGCTGTTTCAGGAGCCTGTTGCGGACAACCGAATCCGCCCCGAGCATGTTGTCGGAACCCGCAGCATGGGAGCATACGCCTGCAAGCATCACGAGCAGTGTCGCGACAGTCAAACGGGAAAGATATTCCGAAACGACCCTGAACATAGACTACCTGATATCGAGACTGTCTAGCGGGACAACCGTAAAGGGCTTCAGGGCCTCGAGCTTTGCGACCGGGCCCACTACGGATATCGTCATCTTGTCCTTGGCGTAGTACTTCGCAATCATCGCCTTCACCTGCTCGGCAGTCACGGCATTGATTTCCTTCACGTAGTCGAGGTAATGGTCCGGACTCTTGCCCAGCAGTTCATCGCCCGCAAAAATTGCCGCCGTCGATGACGGGGAATCGAACAGGCCGGGAAGGCTTTCCACGAGAGTCTTCTTCGCCATCGCGAGTTCCTCTTCCGTGGGGCCATCCTTCGCAAGTTTCTCGATTTCCTCGAACACGAGCTTCAGCGCGAACGCGGCGGATTCCACCTTCGTCTGCAGGCTAATCGAAATCATCGCCGTATCGCGGTAGTCGTTGCCCGCACGGCTGCTGATGTGGTAGGCAAGGCCCTCGTCGCTACGTACGCGCGTCATGAGGCGCGAGGCAAAACTGCCGCCACCGAGAATGAAGTTCGCGACGGACGTCGGGTAGTAATCTGCATGCGGGCGCTTCACGAAGGGCTGGTTCATCGAGATATTCGCCTGCGTAATATCCTTGTCCACCACGTAGGTTCCCGGCTTGTTCAGGAACACGAGCGGCTGCGGGGCGCTATAGGGAGAAGGCTTCGCCTTCGCATCGGCCGACTTGCGAAGCGTCGCGAAGAATTCCTTGAGCATGGCAACCGCGGAGTCGCGTTTCACGTCACCCGACAGCGCGAACACGATGTGCTTGGACGCGAAGGTAGATACCGAAAGGCGCTTCATGTCATTGACGGAAACCTTCTTGTATTCTTCGAGAGTGGGGTCCCACAGCCTCGGGTTCGGGGCATAGTTGACCTTGGTCCTCAAGGCCGAAAGCACCTTCGCGGGAGTGTCGTAACGCTGTTCGTGGGAGGTCACGTAGTTCGTCTTCACGATTTCAAGCTGCTTCGCGTCGAATGCGGGAGAAGAAATTACCTTCCCCGCCATATCCAGCATGGAAGCGAAGTCCTTCGAAAGGCAATCTATCGAGAAACTGGAAATCCAGGTACCGGAGCTTGTAGAAAGGCCCGCACTGATAAACTCGAGCGTATCGTCGAGGGCGTGCGCCGATATGTGCGTACTGCCACCACGGCGGAACATGGCGCCAACCATCCCGGAGGCGGCAGCATCCTTGATGGTCGAAGCGACTTCCGGATTATCGAAATACACGGAGAGGTTCACCAGCGGGAGGCTAGAATCGGCAACGATGTAACCGGAAATGCCTTCGGCAATTTCTACGCGGTAGTCCTTCGGGTAGGGCGCCACGTACTTGTATTCCGGGTAGACAATATCCTTGTAGGATGCCGGCAACGCAGGACCCTTCGCGGTATCCGCAGGTGCGGCGGCCGCTTGCACGGGTGCCGATTCCACGGCCGGGGCGGGCGCGGGCTGCGCCACGGGTTCGGCGGACGGTTCCGGTGCCGAGGAGCACGCCACAATGCAGGCGACCCCACTCACCAGGCCAAACAATGAACTATAAACTTTTCGCATTGCTTATAATATAGTTTTTCCCAAAGTCAAAAGAATTTTCATATCAGCAATAAACATCTAATACCCGTAGCAGCGTCGGCCAAGGATGGGGAGGGTGCAGGGAGGGGCCCGTGCGGCCTTCGCAACTCTGAGCTGGGGCCCCTCCCGCATGTTTTTTATACCCCAAAACCTTTTTCCCACGGCGAATTACAAAAAGCCGGCATCTTCCAAGTTGGAGTAATGATTTTCACGCCAAGGCGCCCTTTTTTGAAAAAAGGGGTTATATTACTTATTGAGCCCCTCCGGTGGATATCAACTCGGTGTCGCGAACGCGAGCCGCCCGTCTCCAAGAGAGACAAATCCACCCGAAGGGCTTTTCTCTATTCTCCTTAAAACCAAGGGACGGCACGTGGTGTGCCGCCCCTTTGGTTTTAAGATATATAAGAAACCGTTCGCGCTTCACCCGGGGATTAAATTACTCCGGTATGCGCTCACTTTCGCCCCCACGGCCCGTTGATACGGGCCGCTTGGGGCTCACGAACCAAGGAACGGCACGTGGTGTGCCGCCCCTTTGGTTTTAAGACTTACAAAAGGCCGCTCGTCAGAATGCAGTTTAAAGGAAAACCGCAGGGACTAACAGTCACCAGGTTTTCCTCCCGGAACATACATTCCATTTGTGCGACAAGGCAATAAACTATTTTCTGCCGAAGCACTCGCCTGTTCTTGGCGGAGGAACGAGGCTCGCTAAGCGAACACTGGAACGAAGTGATTGTGTGAGCGTGCGAGTCTCGTCCGAAGCCAACATTATAAGACAAGGGAGGGCACAGCCCTCCCTAAGACCCTCCCGGCACGCGCATATTCTCCACGAGGGTTTAACACTTCACAAATCGAATACGCGCGTGGGCGCCTGCGGCGCAATAAACGTTTTTAGCTAAAACGACCGGCGAGTTGCTTGCGGTGGCGGCCGCGCTCCGACACGACAGCCTCTATCAGGAACAGGAGGGCGGCAAGCCCGAGGAAAATCTGGTAGCGGTCCTGGTAGTTCTCCATGCGGTCTGACGCCTGCTCCTTCTTCTCCATGCCCGCAATCTCGGTCAACACCTTCTGCAACTGGAACTCGCCCGGGCTCGCATAGAAATACAGCGCACCGGTCACGCTCGCAATCTCCTGGAGCGTCCCTTCCTCAAGGCGCGTAGTCACGATATTACCCTGCACGTCCTTCTTGTAGGCGACATCGCCGCTCTTCGACTTCACCGGTATGGGCACGCCCTCGCGGCTGCCGATACCGATGGTATAGATCTTTATGCCCATCTCCGCCGCTTCCTTCGCGGCATTCACGGCAGCATCCTCGAGTTCCTCGCCATCGCTCATCAAAATCATCACCGAGTACTTACCCGCACCTCCGGAATTCTTGAACAGGCTCATCCCCTTGCGGATTGCGTTCTCGAGGTTCGTTCCCGGCATGAGCCAGCCCGGGTTCAATTCACGCAACATCATCTGCACCGTCCCGTAGTCAAGCGTGAGCGGTACCATCACCTGCGCCTCGCCGCTGAACGCGACCAGGCCCACGCGGTCACCCGAGAGGCTTTCCAGGAACGACGATATCTCGTGGCGGCTGCGCACCAGGCGGTTCGGCTTCACGTCTTCGGCAAGCATCGAGAGCGAAATATCCTGCAACAGCACGAGGTCCAAACCACGACGCTCGATATGTTCCATCTTGCGGCCCCACTGCGGGCGCGCAAGCGCAACAAACAGGAACGCGAGTGCCAGCAAGAGCAGGAACACCTTCACGAGCCTGCGCCACGGCGACACGCTCGTCGAAAGCTTCGGGAGCATTGAAAGCGAGACAAAACGTGCAGAAAGTTTCTTGCGGCGACGGTACGCGTAGTAGAACAGGAGCGCAAATAGCGGGAGCGTAAACAAGCACCACAAAAAGTTCGGTTCAGCAAAACGCATCAAATCCTCCGGAATCGGAAAACTGCGGGCACGCGTCCCGCGACACCCTGAATATACAAAAAACAGGCTTTTTCGCCCCGTTTTTTGCATTATTTTGCCCAAAAAACACAAAAAATCGTTTTTTTGAGAAAAATTGTTATTATTGTTAAGAGAAAGATATATTTTACTTATCAGGAAGTGCGTTATGGGTATAGACGCTTTTAAAATCGAGATCGACGTTATCAGCGTTATCGTGTACCTACTGATATGGTACGGTAACAGGGAACGTGCAGTCTTGGAAAAGTCGGCACGCGCCTTCCAGTGCCTTGTAGAGACTTCCATCCTATTCAGCGTGATGAACTCGCTCGGGCTACTCGTTCCCGAATCAAACATTCCCATTATCAGGCTTATCAATAGTTTCAAGATCATCGCCTGTATCTGCATGGGCTGCTGCTGGTTCCTTTCCGTTTTCTATTCGACATCGGCAAATACCTACACGTTGCGCAAGTGGCTCATCCCCATCATAGGCCCGAGCGTCATCGTCAGCGCAATCGCCCTCGTCGACGCGCTGATGCACCTGACGGATGGACCAACCGACATGAATCCCTACCTATGGGCCTTGCTGAACATGCTTTCCATCCTCTACATTGCAGCGGCATCCGGACTCTGCCTAAAAAAGGCAAGCAAATGCACCAACAAGCTCCATAGGCGGTGTTTCTACATAATCGCAATCGTCATGCTCATCCCGCTACTCACCCTGATCCTGCAGGCGAAATTCTACGAGCTCCCCATAACCTCGACAGTATTCGTCCTCGTTACCCTGTTTATCCACATGTACCGCACCCGACAGCATATTACCGTAGACCTAACAACAGGGCTCAACAACACAAACAAGCTGTCATCGTACCTGGAATCCATCACGCAGAGCCAGGACCCGGCCAAGAGGCTATTCCTTCTCAAGATAGAGATAGACAATTTCAAGGCAAGGAAAAAGAAGCACGGCAAAAAGGCCTGCGTGGTCGCCCTCCAAAAACTTGCGACATTCCTGCGCGAGCAGAGCGTCCAGCGCGGCACGTTTATCGCCCGCTACGGCAAGGCGACCTTTGCTGTTATTGCCGAATGCAGCGACTACGCTGAAATCGAGGCGTTTGCAAACAAGCTGATTACGGCAAGCGCATCGAGTACGGAACTCCTGCAGGGGCCGTGGCCCATCACGTTCAGTATACACTGGTCCGAATACGGCACGTCCGAGACTCGCACAATAGACACGTTCCTGGACAAGGCCGAAAGCAACTGCATCAAGCCCGCCACACCGCTGTAATTACGGGATGCGCACGAAGCGCGTATTCGCGAGCAGCAATTCCAGTAGAATCAGCAATGCACCCGCCAGGAGCCACGGGTAGAATTTTTCGGCATACCGCGCGTAGGCGACCGTCTCGATTTCGGTCTTCTCGAGCTGGTCGATTTCCGAGTAGATTTCCTCGAGCTGTTCCTTGTTCTCGGCGCGGTAGAACTTGCCACCCGTCTTTGCGGCGACTTCCTTGAGGGTAGATTCGTCAACCTCCTCTTCGGGAGTGATGTCGCGTTCGCCCCACGAGATTTCGCCCGTCCAAGGGTTCTGCTGGAAGGCGAGAATCTTGCCCCTCCTCTTGCCTACGCCCACGGTATAGACCTTCACGCCCAGCGACTGCGCCACATCTGCGGCACGGACCGGCGAAATCACGCTCGCATTGTCGCGCCCGTCAGTCAGGAGCACCACCACCTTCGATTTTGCCTCGGACTTCTGCAGGCGTGCAAGCGCGTTCATCAGGCCATCGCCAATCGCCGTGCGACCCGCGATAATGGAATCCTTCGCAAGTTCGTCCGTCGCCTTCAAGATTTCGAGCAGGCTCCCGTAATCGAGCGTGAGCGGGCACTGCGTCACGGCACGGCTACCGAAGGCAGAAAGCCCAATACGGTCGCTGTGGCGCTTCTGGATAAAGTCCGCAATCACCCCCTGCGCGTAACCCATACGGCTATATTTCCAGTATTCACCGGAATTGAGGATGCGTTCGGCGTTCATCACCCCGAGTTTCGCCTGCTCCGCGCGGGTCAGCATGTCGAGCGTGCCCATGGAACCCGAAACGTCGAGCGCGAGCATGATATCCACACCATCTGTATTCGTGTATTCCACCTCCATCGCATTCTGCGGGCGGGCAAGCGCCACCACGAAGCAGCAGAGGGCCGCAAGGCGCAACGCGGGCACAATGTGGCGCAGACGCACACGACGGCTCGGAACAGCCCGCTTCGCTATGGAAAGTGCCGGGAACTTGATGGTACTCTTACGTTTGCGCTGGCGATATACGTACAGGGCTATAAGTACAGGAACAAAAACGAGCAGCCAGAAGGCTTCGGGATTCTGAAAAAGAAGTGCACCAATATCCATTCTAAACTCCTAAAAATACCTGGGGCAGCAACCCCGCACAAAGAATATACAAAAGCCGAGAGTCGCGGGCAAGTTTCGTGCGGCATAAGCGAAGCCCCTGATATCAATCTGGGGCTGAGTTTGCCGGCGAGGGGGCGCTGACTCACGCTAATGCAATCTCCTTTTTCGCCCCCGAGCTTTCTTTACAGCACATGACCGAGGCGCACAATATGGCTCTGCATACGCAGAGCCCATATACAAAAAACAGCGCACTCACACCACAAAAAAAAACCGCAGCCTTGCGGGCCACGGTTCTCTTAAAAGAGTCTGCTAGTGAATTACTTCACGGTCACGGAGTGGATCTTGCCGTCGACGCGCACGAGGAACGTGCCCCTGTTGGCGACAGAGATGCCCTGCGTTGCACCGGAAATCTTGCCGGCCTTCACGACCTTGCCCTGCATGTTGAACACGGCGTAGTCGGAACCGACCTTGGCGCCAAGCACCTGGATCTGGGAACCAGAAGCGATGACCTTCGCGCTCGGGGCGAGAGAACGGAACACGAATGCATCCGTACCCGGGTTGGTGCCGCACTGGGTGGCAGGAACCGTAATACCGGTAATCAAGACCGGGTCAATCACCTGCTTATTGGCATCGAGGAATTCAATCGCCTTGATGGAGACAGAACCGAACCCACCCTTGGCGTCCTTGACTTCCCACTTGAGGCCCTTGACCACCTTGATGATATCTTCACCCGAGGGAGCGGTGGAAACATTGACCCAGTCAAGAATATCGATAGACTGGCTGTTGGTACCCTTGAAACCGAACTGGTCCGGAGTAAGGTCGTAAGTCACGGCCGTGTAATCGTCCGTAGGATCCACATAAATGCCAGGTTCAGCCCCCGCTTCGGCAGTTGCCTCGTTGAGGATTGCCATACGGATGGGGCCCTTGGTCTTGGCGGTCACACGGACATACTTGACTTTCAAAGCATCGAGGTTAACGCCCTTCTTGTCGTTGGAGAGGAACGACATGGCGATACCGGCGCTCGGGTACTTGAGTTCACACTGAGCCGGAGTATTCTTGCACACATCAGCCTTGGCCTGCGTCCATTGCGGTTCCGGACCGATTTCCATGGTGGCCTCTGCAGTAATCTCGCAGCCGGTCTTGTAGAGCGGAGACGTTCCCGAATCCGGAGACATCACGGTACCGATACCGAGCTTGTCGTGGTATGCACCCCAGTTCCAGAATCCGGAAACACCGACCGTAGAATCCCTGGAAGCCTGCTGTACACCTTCGGCAGTAGAAACACCGCTGGCGAGGCTCGGGTCCGGAGTGAACTGGGTAAAGCCCGTCATGTCGTAGAAGTTGGGCATGTTACCCGTGATGAGGAGGAGGTAGAGGATATTGAGAGTGGAGGGGTAGTACTTTTCACCCGCATTGTTGCCTTCACCACAGCCACTAGCAGTTTTGCAGCTCTTCAAGTTGGAAAGAGTCTTGTAGACCGATTCCATGAAGTCCTTGGAGGCAGCGTCGTCGAAAGAAGACGCGGCCATGCCCATACCACCCGAGAAGGTAGAAGAGACGAAGTTGCGCTTTTCGGAGGTCACTGCCTGACCGCTGGGGAAGTAACCGGAGTTGATGCCGCTCGCCGTACGGGCAGTCGGAATCATCCAATCGTTAATCTTCTTGTTGAAGGCCTGTGCCTTGGTATCACCGTACCAGTAGTAGGCCCAAGCCATGCGCCACGGAGTACGGGCAGCATCGTCGAAGAAGCCCGGATCTTCGTCCTGCGCAACGGCAGCCTTGGAATTCTTGACCGGCTTGTGGCTATTCCAGTCGCACCAGTCGGACACGAGGCCGGAGGTGCTGTTCTGGCAAGCGTTCAGGTCGGTATAAGCCTGGGAAATCACGTTGTTCCAAGAACCGCCAGCAACCTTCTGGAAAAGGGCGAAGTTAGCAGTCGTGGCATAGCTGGGGTTGAAGTAGTCGCCCCACTGGTTACCCGGCATAATCTTGTTGCTCTTGATATCGTTCGTCGCAATCCAACTGATGAGCGTCTTGGCATCGTTCAGGTAGGAACCGCCCCACTGCTTGGAAGCCATCACTAGAGCGAGGGCAGCATCGAAGTCTGCGTCAGAAGCAGAACCCGAACCGCCATCACAACCGATACGCCAGTTCATGCCGGCGCCATTGCCGCCATTGTTCTTCCAGGTAGCATAGAGCTTGTCGAACATGCTCTGTTCGTCCATGTACACGGTAATCAACATACCGTAGGCGATAGCTTCAGAAACCGTAGAGCAGGTACCTTCGGGAGCAAGCACCCAGGCTTCGTTACCCTTATCCTGGTACCAGGCCTGCTTCCACAGATTGAAGTGGTCCTTGATGACCTGGGTATCCGCGAACGGGATCGTGTAGCCGTGAGGGCTCTTCATGTTCTGCGGGAACGGGAACGAGCCCGCCATGGCAGAAGTCGCGGCCAGGGCGGCCACGCACACTGTTGCTTTAAAGAAGTTTTTCATCAACATCCTCTTTTTTTGTTGTTATTCCCACCCATCTAAAATATAATTTGATTGAACAAAAACCGCCACCCCAATCATGTAATAAATAACTTGCACTGGGCGACAAAAAGTTCCGATTTTTCGCAAAAATCGGCAAACACAGTAAAGATTTTTAAACTTTCGCAGAGAGGTGTGAGCGGGAGCACACCGGGGCAGAACTATTTTGCCTGCTCAAGACGCTTCTTGCGTTTCTTGTTCCAGACCTTGAACTCCATGTAGAGCGTGCTCACCGTGTAGACGAACAGCATGAAGAGGAGCGTGTTCTTGGGAGTGTTCAGGTTGCAGATTCCCCACGCAATCGTGATGAGCGGCAGGTGTATGAGGTACGGGTAGAAACTCGCACGGCCCACCTTGCGCACGATGCCGATACAGAAGAACCGCGCCATGAATCCCTTGCCCGAAAGGAGCGAGAGCACGAACAGCCCGTAGATGAACACGGCGACGCTATGGTGGATAAAGTAGTTCACGCCGGGATTGAACGAGGGCGACATGAGGAACAGGCTCCCGTAAAGGGCGGCAAGGAGCAATGCCTGAACGATTCCGCTCACGTAGTCCTTCTTGAGGAACTCGAAGAAGCCCTCCTTGTACAGGCGGAAGATGACCATGCCGAAGATGTACTCGAACACGCGCACGGGGGCGAACATGTGGAAGAAGCGATACTTTTCGCCGTAGCCGTCGAACCAGAGGTTGCCCGAAAGCCCGAAGAACACTGCCCACGCGATACCCGGGATGAACACCGCAAAGAAGAGGATCCAGAGGGTGCGGCGATTCTGCCTAAAGAGCCAGCGGCTGAACCACGGCGTGATGGCATAGCACATGAAGAAACTTGTAAGTGACCAGCTGGGTTCATTGAGTTTCATGCCCAGGTCGGGAACGATGGACCACGTAAGCGAAAGATGCAGGAGCAGGCTGCGCCAGGGGTGGAACATCTTCGCGAGCCCCGCCGAGGCGCAATCGACGATTTCGCCTGGGCCGGGCAAGTGCGTGTAGCCGCTGAACTTGAACACGAGCACCACGAACATGAGGAGGGTCATGAAGAAGTGGAGCCGGTATAGCTTCGCTATACGGGCGAACATGAACGGGATTACCGGTATGCGGCGTTCCGGGTCGCTGAACTTGCTTGCAAAGAGGAACCCCGCGAACACGTAGAATATGCCTGCCGCAAATGCGGGAGCGGTAAAGACGGGCATAAGCCAGGTGTTGTTTGCCATGTAGGCGAGCGCATTCGAGCTCCCTAGGTGGAGCATCACGATGTTTATGCTCGCGAGGAGGCGCAGGCCGTCAATCGCCGGAAAGTAATCCGGCTTTTTCGCACCTGTGTTCGGGGAATTCTCTGCCATCGTGCGCTAAATTTAGAAAAAAACAGTAATGCACACCGAAGGTGTGCCCGTGCGCTTAATCGCCTCCACCCTAAAATACCTACCCTATTTCAGGCGATTATGCGCGCGCCGGGAGGGTCTTAGGGAGGGCTAGCCGTGCGTATGCCCTCCCTAATCTCTTACTTCACCATAATTTTCTGCACGGCAATCTCGCGCCCGACAACTGCGCGCAATACGTAGAGCCCGCGCACCGGCCTCTCGAGGCTTACCTCGTTACGCCCGTTTTCGGCCTTGAAACTTGCGGTATTCACGACGTGGCCCTTCGTATCCACAAGGTCCACACGTGCATTCGCGCCCGCAAGGCCCTCGCCCACATCGAATCCCACCTGCAGTGCAGAGCCCAGATCATGAGCGCGCAAGCCCTGCAACGTGCTCGCGACAACCTTCCTTGCAGACTTCGCCACACGGATGTTCGCGGACTTCGCCGTCGTGGAGAGCATCACCTGCAATTTTTCACCATCGTGCATTTCGGTAGTCACGCCATCGACCGTCACGAACACGCGAAGCCCGCTCGCAAGAATTCCGTCGATACCCGCAAACTTCAGGTAACCCACACGCGCGCTTGTCGCCGAAAGTTCCACGTTCCATTCGTACGCGTCTTCGCCCAAAGCCTTCACGCTCTTTGCCAGGCGCCTGCCCGCATCCACGATGCTGAGGTTCACGCGGTTGCCCATGCCGGCAGGCGGTTCTTCGGAATCCCACGCAGCCTTGCCCGCGCCGAGCATGTTCCAGCTGTCCATCTTGCCGTTCGCATCGGAAAGTTCCACCTGCAACGCCCAGCCGTCGGCGCCGGCCGCCTTCGCAAGCACGCCCTTCTTGTTGAGCGACTTCACATGAACTATTTCGCCATCCTCGTTCACGAAATCGACAAAGGCCGGCGTTGCCGGAAGACTCCAATCCATCTCCGGACCGCGATTGAGTTTTACCCACACAGCCTCGTAAGGCTCAAGTTCCTCCACAGCTTCAGGCGGGTCGTACTGACCGGTTTGCTTGTTCCAGCGCCAGAATTCCAACTCAGGCTTTTCTTCCCGATTTTCCTGGCCAGCAACGCCAATCTTAATCTTCCAGCCATAGGGGTTGGCCACCATGTTCCAGCCGGTATTCACGCTATCGAGATGCCACACGATCTCGCCGGTAAAGGCTTCGTCCTTGAGCACAAGCGGACGGCCTTCAAGCGAGTGATACCAATACCCCCTCACGTGTTCCGGGGAGTCCTTCTTCGTAAACTCCTTGTACTGCCAGTACTTGCCATAAATAGCGAATTCGTCCCACCAGTAGAACACCTCATTGTCATTCCACTCGTATTTCTCGAAATCGACATTCGAAAGCGCAACCATCTGCCAGCAGTCGCCACAATCGTTCTCGATTACGTCTTTCACCTCGAAAGTCCATTCGCGCACGTCCGGATTGTCGCCTTCCCCGTTGTATATCTTTGCGACCACATGGTACATGCCCGCGGCAAGCGGGTACTTTTCCCACGTGAACACCTCGGGCCAACCGCCGTTCGGGAATTCCATCAGGGTATCCAGCAGCGGTTCGTCGCTCAAGTTCTCAAGCATCACGCTCACGAAGGGCGCTCCCTCCTCGTTCACGAAATCGTCCGTCTTTACGGCTAGCTGTATGGCATTTCCCGACCAGAACAGCGCCGGGTAGACAACCTCGACTTCTTCCTGTTTCTCGCCATCGTCATCCACGCCGTTTACATCCTCAAAGCCCTTGGGGAATATGGCCATCACGAAAACAGCGGATTCATACGCTTTTTGTATTTCATTAGATTTTTGAGAACAAACTTCAGCGAGTTTCTGCAAAGAATCCAGGCCAATATCAGGATTCTGCTGATTCAACACCATACATTCACCCAAGATGGATTGCTGGAAACACTCATCAATCAGTCCCGAATACTCGCCAAGTTTGGCATAGCCATCATCGTCCACGGGAACATCTACGCCTGCAAAAGCAATCTCCCTCAACACATCATCGCTTGTAGAAGGAGCAATCGCTGCGCGCAACACCCAGCCCTTGAAATCGCTACCGTCCGTAGTCACCGGGTTCATCGCGACAATCCTCATCACACTGCCCGTCTTCATTTCAATTGGCTGGTTCCCGCCAGAATAACTCGCCTTGTCTCGCATATCGCCTATTTCTTCTACGCTCTCTCCTTCGTAGCTGAAAATCTCTACAATGGTGCTGTCAAAGTTCATACCCCTACCGAAGAACACATACGAATTTTTCTCGGTGATGTCTATTTCTTCAGGGTCTTCCTCTTCGGGTTCGCCCTTCATAAGATAATAGTAGGTGTTGGCATCGTACGCATTGTATTTGGAAAATTTCAATGAAGACTCTGTATCCCAGTAAACCCTCTCACGGTCAGGATTTTCTAGTGTCAGGTTAAATGCGAAATCGAGCCATTCCGTATTCTCGATAGTTCCGTCGCCACCCACAATGAACTTGTACATATACCCATCCGGATCCACCTTGTTGTTTTCAAATTGCTCAAGTTCAAGGACTTCTTCTTCCGTAAGGCAATTGGTGTAACGCACGCAATCAAACGAAAAATACACTTCGGCAGGCTGGACATAATCTTCACCGGAATCATCCGTTGAAATATCGAAGTACGGAGTCGCTTGCGAATCACCGAATTTCCATGGGGTATCCCCGCTCGTAAGGACTCCGGGAATATGGTCCAAAATTTCTATGAAACTTGCCGACCTCATGTATTCGCCGTTCAAAACACCATTCGGCACCGTTCCCTCTGCCGGATCATCGAACGTGTACGTTTCCGAATCAAATCCTTCCGTTGCAGAAATACTCCCTACGGCATTGCGGTAATTGCCGCTGGCGACAGAGACATCGTCCTTCACAAAGGTCCTCTCGTCGTCTACATATTCCTCGGTATAGTTCGGAATATAGCCAGACTTATTGAATTCATCCGTAATGACTGTATCCGGGGCGCCGGTAACACCCGCATCTGCGTATTCGGTCAGGTAGTGGCCCACGACCATGCCCGCAAAGGCCTCGACACGCTCCTGCTCGTTCTCTGAATAATGGTAATTTGCCACGACCGTTACCTGCGGATACTGAGTAAACTTAATGAGCCCCGCCCCATAGCCCTGCACGCATTTGTCGGACGTGCAAAGGATATCGCCTACAGTATAGGTCCTCATTACCGACAGCCATGTACCATCGAATTTACCGATGAGCCCACCCACATAGTTCGCGCCATCGCCCTCCGCATAGTCCGTAATCTCCATATTTTCTAAACCGACCTCGGACAAAGAAGCACTTCGGTCCATGTCGTTATTGTCTATGCTAGCCACACTGCCGGCAATGCCGCCCACATACGCATTTCCATCGGGGAGCGAAGAATCAAGGTAACTCTCTCCCGGCATAGGCTGGTATATAACATAGACGTCACTGAGTTTCACCAACCCTACGCTCAATGCGGAACATATCCCAACCAGGCTACCAATGTTCACCTCGTTGACAGAGAACGACTCCCCCTGATCTAGTCCGGGAATGGCATTCACCGTTACCGAGTTACCGTTAAACTCGCTCACAAGAATGGATTCTATAGCCCCAGCCAAGGTCCCTGCAACGGGCGCCCTTACGACAGAATTTGTTACGGAGATTTTCACGGCCTCTGCCGAGCCAACAGCATAAGAAAACAGCCCCGCAGAAGTCAATGACTCAAGGTGCAAATCCTTGAACTTAACATTCTGAATGGTAGAGAAAAGGTTTCCGCCAAAGGATGCTTCGGAAGCACCGCCCTGGTAACACACTCCGTGTATCGTAAACGGCGACGTCAACGAACTTGTTAGCAAAATACGTTCTTGTTCCACGCCGAACTCAAACGGATGGTATGCATTGGCACCGCTAATGCACTGGCTACCATCATACCCGCCAAAATACAAGTCCGAAGTAAGCCTCACCGCAGCGGGCGGATATTCGGCCTGGAAAAATTCCTGCAGTGCGGAGTATGCCGACGGGCTGCCATCTTGGGTGTACCACCATTCATAGCACTGTTCGCCCTGGACAGATGCATTCGCTGCCTTCTGGGACAGTTCTATATACGAGCCGTCTTCATCACCGACCAGCTTTACGCAATAGACGCTCGAGGATTCGCCCTCGGCAATGTTGCTAGTCCCAGCCGCCCACGGGGCAGCAACGAAAAATGCCGCCAACGCGACAGCTGTCTTAAAGAGGGTAGATTTCCCGGCCATCTGGAAACTCCTGTTTTACTGTATGTAAGTAAATGTATAATAAATGGAACGAGCTCGCAAACAAAAAAGAAAGGCCGGGAGCAAATCCCGGCACAGATTACAGGCAAGACGGCCTAGCGTATCACGGTGGACATGTTTATGGACTGCGTGGAGCCCTTGAACTGCCAGGAGACCTGCACGTTCACCTGCTTGGCGTAGACATGGCTAACAGTCTCGAGGTTCGATTCGTTTGTCGCCGTGTAGTCTGTCGTAGGAGAAACCGTCAAGGTCGGAGTATAAGCAATAGTGGAGAATCCACCACCGACCTTTTCTCCACGATCCCAGGTGCGAGAAATCGCAGGCAACTCCAAGACAAGATTATTGGCCTCGTCAATCGTACCTTCGTCCCCTTCCGCATGACTCGTCGGGTCGGGAATGGACGCGATGCCGATACGGTTCAGGGAATCGATGACCTGTTGCGCCACCTCGATGGCACCGTCACGGCCGCGGATACGGAGCAAAGCCTCGCGGTTGCCCGTCTGCATGTGGAGAATCGCCATGTACAAAAGACCGAGAACCACCGCGGAGATAAGCACCTCCGTGATACCGAAACCTTTCTTGCTCTTTATTAACTTATCCATAACACACCTACGGTTCAAACCAGCTCGCACCAGAATCGTAACTCAACTCATAATACATAGAGAACTTCGTCGGGGACTTGATGGAGGCCGCAAACCGGTCTGTACTTCCATATCGGATCAAAATACAACCACTGGAAATAGGTGACACACCTATTTTAGGAGTAAGCAATATTGACGTCTTGGCATTTAGCGTCGTTTCGCCCCCAAGCGTCGGACAGTCAGTACCATCAGCCTGTCCAGGAACAAACGCGCTTATCGACTCGAGCGTCATCTCATCAAGAATTTGTGAATCATGCGCAGAGCAGTTTCCATCATCGCCAACTGTAGTACATTTATAAAGTCTCAGTGACTTGTTGTTATTTTCCACTTCCACTGCCAGTTTCTCGTTCAACCGCGTAGCCTCGTTCGCCGCCCGCTGCATGAAGGCGGTCACGTTGATACCGGCGTCCTTGATTCGGCTGTTCGCAACCGCACTGCGCAGGCTAGCCACCCCGATACCGGAAAGAATGCCCATGATGGCGACCACCACGAGGACCTCGACCAGGGTAAAACCAAGCTTTCTAGAACAGTTGACCATATTTCCTAGACTCCGACAAAACTACAATCCATTGACACTCAACAAGTTAGCAATTTTACGAATTTTCAGGGTACAAAAACCCGGAGCCCGGCGCCAAAACGGGACCGGGCTCTTTCTAATATATATAAAATTTCGGCAAAAGGGTAAAAATTTATTTACCCGTAAGAAAAAAGTGATTATTTCTTCTTTTTCTTGCCCTTTTTCTTCAGTTCGCCGAAGGTAGACTTACCGTTGTAGCAGGTCACGGCACCCTTCGCGCACTTGGACGGGTAGTCGGACTGCTCGTTCTGGAACACTTCCTTCGCAATCTCCTTGGCGGCATCGTTCGTGCCATCAAGGTAGGTAATCGTGTACTGGATGTCGGTATTGCGGGTCCAGACGAAAACCTCGGCATTGAGCTGGAAGTCGTGGTTGCTACCCGAAATCTTGAACCCGTAGGGGATTTCCTCGATGGAGAACAGGGAAAGGGTAGGCGGTTCGAATTCCAGGTCGTCCCAGTCGGCATCGAGACCTTCGTTGCGGGCCTTGAACCAGCCGGCAGGGTCGCCTTCCATGGCATCTTCCATAGCCATATTGATGGAGGAAGCGTAGCTATCGCGGAGCGAGGCAAGCTGTTCCTTGAATTCCTTCTCGTTGTCGTCTGCAGAGAAGGCGTTTATGGCGAGAGCCATGACAGCGGAAATAAGCACTAAGTGTTTCATGTTCCTTAATCTAGCAAATTTTTCCCGGATTGGTTCTTTTTTGTAAGATTCTGCCGAAAAATGCCTTGACAAAAGGACAACAAACGGAAAAATGGCGAAATTTCCTATATTTGGCAGGCACACCTGCCCGGGTGGTGGAATGGTAGACACTGGGGACTTAAAATCCCTTGGGGGCAACCTCGTGCGGGTTCAAGTCCCGCCCCGGGCATTAACCTTGGGAATGACCATGATC